>Ga0210387_10002312_pt1 | contig 14551 bp, 12 predicted proteins | sample IncBWC7OmetaG_FD_160108 | JGI IMG/M metagenome (GOLD analysis project Ga0210387, IMG submission 160108) | Forest soil microbial communities from Barre Woods Harvard Forest LTER site, Petersham, Massachusetts, United States - Inc-BW-C-7-O ...
CCCGGGACATGTCCGGTAACGCGACTTATCAGGCGTTGGAGTAACCGTCTCGCCTTAAAATTGCATTCCGTTGCAACGTATTGGCTAAGTACTCGTAAACTTGAAACAAGCTTTATCTGAGCACTGAATCGAGGGTCGGTGGGCAAAAGGAAGGCGTCACGATGAACGTATTTCGCACGACCGTAGTTGTTCTCCTTTGGGCACCGACTATCCTTACGGCTCAGGCACCGCAATCGAGCGGCAAACCGACTGAGCTGGTAGTGGTCGAGTACGAAAGGCTCGTAGCAAACGGTGCATTCCTGACACCTGAAGGCTGGAAGAAGGCCGGGAAGCTCTACGAGCAGTCGAACGCGTTCCCTCCCGATGGCAGGATTTTACTGATGGCAACTGGTGGGAACCTTGGAGAAGACTGGGTCAAGGGAAACGAGGCGCAAGTAGAAACGAAGTGGACCGATGACATGGGCACCATAGATTCTACCTTGCGATTCAAACCTCCAAATCCATTAGTGACGATGACCAGTTATGTGTTCCGTCTCGTCTACACCAATAAACACCGCGACATCGGGAGAAATGGAGAGACCGTAAGAGAATCAACTGGTCCTTGGGAATGGAAATTAGCGGAGCCGCAAACCTACCGAGTGGCCACGCCAGTCCGGGCTATCGAGTACTTGGTGCTGATGCGTGAAAAAACAGACAGCCCACTCATCAAGCAGAACGCTGACAAAACCATTGCTGCTCTAAAGCGCACGATGAACGGGTGCGGCAGGGCCAGCGCATGTTAGGAAACTAAACATACAGACCCGCCAGTGCCTGATTAACGCCGTTACCGGACACTTGAAGTTCTAGTACGGGACTTGTCCGGTTACGCGACTTACCAGGCACAATCCGTCCGTAATGCTCTTGCCATCGGACGCCCAGAACTGTTGCCCACAGATCAGCTGCTCTGAATTGGTGTCGCAGTTTTGAGAATAATCCCTAGAAGCTGTTGCACAGCCCAATTTCGTCCCTATGGAATCGATAACTTAGCTATATTGTGCAACGTGCTCTAGAACCCGCACGCAGAAGTATTCATTCTGCGTTATTGCGTGAAGCTTACTCCGAGGCTTAGCGTACGGGTCGCCGCCGTGATATTGCCTGTGGCACTCGCCGTAATCACAATCGTTGTTGGCGTGACGGGTGGTGGTGTGGGGTTAGTCGGTTGGGTCCCGTTTCCGCTGCCCCCACCGCATGAGCCCGCACCTCCAATAGCCACAAACAAGACCATCCACTGAAGAGTCAAGCAGAGCTGTCGGCATTTGGGGGTACGCTGACGTGTCACTATCGCGACGAGCACAACGCAAGCAAGGGCGCCCGCACCTAGGGGCAGGGCCAGATCTCCGGATTTGGGAGCATAGCTTGGCACGATGGCGGCGGGCGCGTACACCGTGATGGTAGTCGCGAGAATACTGTTGTCACCACCCAGCGCCAGAATTGACGGACTGAATGCACAAGATGTATTCGCAGGTAGACCGGAGCATGAAAAAGAGATGGCCCCAATGACGCCGCCTTCGGGTGTGACGGTCAATACCGCGCTTCCCGACTGACCGCTCTGTATTGTCAAACTCGTGGGGGCTAGGCTCATCGAGAAATCTGGCGAGCCCGGATTGACAGGCGCACTGGCTACTGTTTCGTAGACGCCCATATTTACAGTGCCGCCCTGAACGCGCGGATTGCCATCTAGATCTTGAGAAGGTAAGTTCGGTGCAGAGGCGTCTCCGGTGTTTACCGCAGGAGAGCTGGACGGGAGATGGAACGGTTCGTTATTAGCCGTTACAAATTCTGGATTCAGAGAGACCGTCGCGTTTGTCACAGTCGGAGGGACGGTACACCAACCACCGAAGGATTGCCCCGAGAAATTGACAATATCATTGTTGTTTACGACGAGGGGGGTTGGGCTCAAATACTCATACACAGGATAGCAAGCAATAGCCGAATAGCTGTCACCGGCAACAACGATGTTGTTAAAGAAAACTGTTGCACTTACTGAGCCCTGGAACGCTATCTGCGAACCATCCACATAGTCACCACTTATGAGTGCATTGAGGTTGATAGTGTTGCCTACGATGGTGTTGTTCACGATGAACAGGTCTGGCGAACTGTTACTTAGATCAACTCCCCCGCCCGCGGCTCCCGCCGTATTTCCATAGATCAAGTTCTGGATGAGCGACAGCGCACTCCCATTGATCATTTCGATTCCGCCGCCAAAGCCGAGACTGGTGTTGTATCGGATGATGTTATTTGTGATCGTGGGTGCACCAGCAGCATAGAGCCCGATCCCGCCCCCCAGACAGTGACCGACATTGTGTTCGATGGTATTGTCTGAAATCACCGTCGTGAGTGACGCATCGTTTGGAGTGCCTATAACGTAGATGCCGTCCCCGTCGTCATAGTCACATCCAAAGTCCTCTGTTGGATCATACTGCGTTGCCGTAAAGCTGATCGTATTGCCGCTTATCAGGGCACCGCTGAAATTGACTTCGATCCCGTAGCCATAGTTCTTGGTGATGATGTTATTTGTGATCGTTGGATTGGAGCCAAAGAGAATCTTGATACCATCAAAGTAAACGGTCGGACTGGCATTCGGATACATGGAAGCGCCACCATTTTCCACGGTAAAGCCGTTTATCACTGAGGTTCGGGTTTCCCCGTTGCCGAAGGTCACCACAATTGGGCCACCACTGCCGTCGATAATCGTCTGTAAAGCTCCTCCCGAGCTAGTGACTGTGATGGCCTTCCCGTTGAAATTAATGTTCTCGGCATACGTTCCGGGTGCGACCAGAACAGTATCGCCGTTCGTCGCGGCATTGATGCCAGCCTGAATCGTCGGCTGGTCCCCGGGCACGTGAATCGTGACTTGTGCCTTCGAGGGCAGTACTCCGAAGCCGAAAACCAACAGACAAAAACAGCCCGCTCGATACAGTGATTTCGACGAATGCAACATCACAAGGAGACCTCTTTCGCCAACGAATATGGCCGAGTCCGGCCATGAAGAGCCGAGATAGTACCACTAAGGTAGTTACACGCGAAGTTTATTTGAGCGGGCTATTTCCTTAAGTTACGTCCCCACTGACGTATTTACCGGCAACTGTCCCTAGTTTCCGGTAACGAGACTAACCGGGGGTTGAGTCGTCGTAGGCTCGCAATTTGATAATTCTTCCTCAAACTACTCTCCTCCGAGAAATTTGAGATTCTTTAATTCGTCCTCTTTCGCGAGTCATCTAATGAAAAACGGAGGTAGCTGAACTGCTCTGGCAGGAGGCGCAGCCTCGCAGTGATCTATGTTCTCCATTCCATTCCATTCCCGAACCGAAGAAAGGAGATTGGTCAATGAAAGTAGGATTTATAGGTGCCGGCAAAGTTACGGGTACATTCGCTCGCCATTTGATAATCGCTGGTCATACCGTAGTTGTAGCCAATTCCAGGGGCCCGGAGACTCTGGCTAAGTTTGTCGCCGATCTCGGCCCAGGCGCGATTGCCGGGACGAAGCAGCAGGCGGCCGAGTGCGACATCGTCATTCTCGCTGTACATTGGGTGAACGTACGTGAAGCGCTGAAAGATATAGATTGGCGTGGCCGAATCCTGATCGATGCGACGAACGCGCACATGGATCCCAAACCCGATATCAGCCTCGCGGGTGTCACCAGATCGCGCGCCGCACTAAAGGGGCGCACTTCCAGCGTGATGGTCGCCGAGATGGCGGTTGGCGCGAGGCTCGTGAAATCTATCAGCAACATGCCGATGGCCTGGATACAGGACTTATCGCCGAACAAACCTCGCACGGTAATCTTCACATCCAGCGACGACGTCGAAGCTAAACAGCGAGTGATGGACTTGATCAACAGCACCGGATTGGTCGCGATTGATCTCGGGTCACTGGCAATAGGCGGTGCTATGCACGAGGTCGGCGCTCCGCTATCCGGCATCGAGCTGCACTTCGTACGCCGCCTTCGCTGAGGGCTCTTCAAAGCTGTCTTGAAGGCTTAAAAGGTTGCCCGATAAACGCTGCCAGCTCCACCGGTCGATGCAGCACCATGCAGTGCGTTGCTTCCGCAACGCTTCAGCAGGAGAAGCATCTGTTTGGCTGTACTCGGCCAGAACCTAGCCAGGGCAGCGTTCCGACTGGTCCAACCCTAACAAGCGATTTTAGCTTTTGTTTTCAATGCGAGGGAGGTTCATGCTGAGTGTTGCGTCCACCCATTGAGACCGCCGCGTCTACCGAACGAGTGCCCACAAACCCTCAGTGCCCAAAATCCTCATTCCCTCAATGATCGGAAGCGTTGAAAATTTGCTTGTGCAGAAGTGCGGCAGGCTTGCCTCAAAAAGAACTGTTGTCGGGCAGGAGTGAGTCTTTAGCAGACTTCCCGCAGGAACTCCACTGTCGTTTGCCAACTCCTTGCTTCCGTTTGCGGATGTAGTCCAGCGTCAGGTGTTCTGTCTTCAGCCGCTCCTTCGCCCGTAAATCCATGTTTCGCATTACCGTAAATGTTAATCTGCCAATTCGCCTCGGCCAGCTGCATTTCCTTTTGAAAATCGATCACACCGCCTGCGGGCGCCACCTGATCTGCATCGCCGTGCAGCACGAGCACTTTTGCCTCAACAGCATGCGGTTTTGCTGGTATCGGCGCACTCAAAATGCCGTGCAGAGAGAGCACGCCTCGTACAGGAGCTCCGGCACGCGCCAGTTCAAGAACACCACAGCCCCCGAGACAATAGCCAACGGCTGCGATGCGATCTTCCTCACATTCCGGCCGGCTTCGGAATGCGTGCAAGCTAGCAAAGAGTCTCCGCCGGAATAACATTCGGTCGTTGAGAAATGGTGCGACTACGGCCTGCGGCAGCTGTGGTGGCCCAGGGCGCACGCCAGCACCAAACACGTCAGCGACAAAGACCGCGTACCCCAACTCGGCTATACGATCGGCGCGTCTGCGGATGGATTCATTTACGTTCAGCCAAGTGGGCACGACGAGAACCCCCGGGCGAGGGAGCCCCTGCGGCATCGCAGTCAGGTAACCCTCCAGTGGCTGGTCGCCATCCTGGTAAGCGACACTCGTTCCACTCATGCGTTCCAGTCCTCCATTGTTTGGTCGCCACGTACACGTCCGAAGAAATTGTGGACTGACGTGACCGCCGCTGCGCCGTCTCCGATCGCGAAAGCAACTCGCTTGGGAGTGCGATTACGACAATCGCCCGCGGCGAATACACCGGGAAGACTGGTCTCAACCGTGCATGGCGGCCGCGGTTCCTTCCAAGTGGGCAGAGCTGCTACCTCGGGTCCGGTCAACAGGAAGCCCCTCTCATTTCTCGCGATGGCGGCCGGGAGAAAGGCCGTGCGTGGTTTCGCCCCGATAAAAACGAAGACGCCAGATGTGAATTCTTTTTTCACTTTACCGTCCGGCTCGCGTATGTGCACTGCAGAAATGTGTTCAACTCCCTCGACCGCGACCACTTCGGTGCGAAAGCAGATTCTTACTTTGTTATTCGCCAAGAGCCTTTCTGAAATGTACGACGACATTTTTCGGAGGTCCGAGCCACGCACGAGCAGAGAAACCTCGCTGGCGGTTTGAGAGAGAAACATTGCGGCTTGTCCTGCTGAGTTGCCAGCGCCCACGATGTGGGTCGCGGAATTTCGACAGAGTCGGGATTCGACGCTGGTCGCACTGTAATACACACCGGAACCTTGCAAGGTGTTGACTCCCTCCACATTCAAAAGTCCGTAAGAAACTCCCGTGGCGATGATCACCGTTCTGCCCAGCACGTAGTCCCCCTCGACGGTTCTCACCCGATACAATCCGCTGCTGCGCTGCTCCAGATTGGACGCGGTACTCGGTACGTGGAAGTCCGCTCCGAACTTCAGAGCTTGAAGGTAGACTGAATGCGCCAAGTGCTGCCCGCTGACACCGTCAGGGAAACCCGCGTAGTTTTCGATACGTGACGTCGAACTGGCCTGACCTCCCGGTCCGAGCCCGTCCAGTACAAGACAGGACAGACCTTCCGACGAGGCGTAAACCGCCGCGCCCAGACCCGCCGGCCCAGCCCCCAAGATCAGTACGTCGTAGTTAGACTCTGGCAGGCTTCGTCGCAGACGGAGATGGCCGGCCAGTTGTTCTCGCGTGGGAGCTTCAAAAAGCACACGACTTCCGTGAGCGATCACGGGGTACGACTGAACGTCTTCACGAATACTTTGGAGTTTGAGCAGGTTCTCTTCGATGGAAGTGTCTAACCATTCATGCGGAACGGCGTTGCGGAATAAGAGTTGAACCGCATCCAATGTCGCTTTGTCGTCTTTTTTTCCGTAGATGCTCAGTCCTCGAAATTTGGATTCGAGCAGTAATTCCCGACGACGCTGATACGATTTCCAGAACCTTTCGCCGATCTGCGACCTTCGGATGAACATGTTTCGGAGCTGCGCCGGCGTGAGTCGAATCGCGTCTACATCGGTTTCGGCCTCGCATGAAACGACGGAAGGCCGGTGTGTGAACAGATCGATGTCGCCCGTGAAATATCCATGACCGTAGCGCACGAACACGACGCGTTCGCCGGTCGAAACGTCCACAATGCGGACTGTGCCGGAAAGTATCGCGTGGCTGTTGAAAGGATAATCGCCTGCGCGAACCAACGCTTCGTCCTTCGCAAACGAGCGGCGCTCGCCAAAGAGTGCGACCTCCGCCAACTCGGCGTCACTGAGTTGCGGAAACGCAACTTTATCTGAAAGCGGGTCAAAACCAAGTCCAAAGAAAGCGTGCGACTGATCAGCCCCCGGGAACTGTGAGCGAGAACTCGACACGTTTCACCTGAACCGATACACCTTTGAAATCTGCAGATGCTCACAACACAAGGACAACCCGCCCGCGCCGCGCGGGGTGTTCCACAAGCTCGTGCGCGCGAGCGATCTCCGCGAGCGAGATTCGTTCGCCAATCTCGAAGCCAGCCCACCCAGCCTCAAGCGCAGCATTTAAACCCCGAGCTGCTTGCAATTTCGCTTCCTCCGGAAAATCGTCGCTTCCTAGCAGGAACACGCGAATGTTCTTAAATACCATTTGCCAGAAAGGAATCTTCGGGGTGGCGTTATCGGTGGCATAGCTCGCAATCGAACCGCCCTGCTTCAGGAGTTCGATGTCGGCTTCGATGTTAGCCGCAAACGCGACTTCCACGATGTGATCGATGCCGTCGGGAGCCAGGGCCCTCACGCGCGAAGTGAGATCCTTCTCACCGACAAGCACATCGTCGGCGCCGGCATTCTTTGCAGTGGCTTCGTCCGGCGACGACCGCACAGTTCCGATCACGCGCGCTCCCGCGCGATGCGCGAGCTGAACTGCGCAAACTCCAACGGAGCCTGCCGCTCCTTGTATCAACACGGTGCGTCCGTTCACGGAACCTCCAACGTGAACGGCTCGGTGCCCCGTGATACCGGGGATGCCAAGACAGGCACCTTGCTCCATCGGTGCTCTTTCAGGCAGAGGAGCAACGTGATCCACGGGCATCACGGTAAACTCCGCCGCCGTGCCAAACGGACGGTACGACTGTGCTCCGTAACACCACACTGTACGGCCCATCCATTCAGAGGGAACGCCAGCGCCAAGCTGATCTACGTGGCCGGCACCGTCGCTATGCGGAATCACACGAGGATACGGCATGCCGTAGCCGAAATCGTCCTGGCGTTTCCTGATATCGCCCGGGTTGATGCCGGAAGCAGCGATGCGAATGCGAACCTCTCCTGGCGCTGGAGTCGGGTCCGGCATCTCGCCAACCACCAGCACTTCGCGAGCCAGCCCCTGCTTTTCGTACCATGCCGCTTTCATTTACCGTCCCCAGAACTTCTACCGCAGCTTTCATCAACGCATGGAAGAGTCCTTGCGAAGTCAACCTTGGGGCGGATTAGTGGTCGAGAAGCAGTAGCGTGCGATCTTCCAGGCCTCGCCGACTTTCTGAAATACGAAGAGCTCCTGGTTTCCCTCCGGACTGGTTTCGCCAGTGGCGTGAATCTTGACGGTGCCCTTGGAATTCGTGCGCGCAAACGCCCATTCGGGAGCGACCTGGTGAACTTCGGCCACGTCGAACTTGACGGTGAGCTTGATGGCGTTGAAGACGGCGACATACGCATTCCGAACAGCAGCGGTGCCGACGCTCGAAGGGCTGTTCTGCGGCATGAACACGCCGTCGGATGCATACAGCTTCATCACCTCTTCGATGTCCGATTGGTTCAGTGCTTCTTCATATTTCGCGAGAGCCGCGGCGACCGCCCGCTCATTCGTATTTATCATGATGATTCCTACGCTTCCAAGATGACGACACCACGGACTATAGTGCTATTGGCATTTGCCCGAATAGCAGGATAATCGGAAATCTATTTTTCATTTTTGGGATAATCGAACCTATGGCGGACCTAAATTCGCTAATGATTTTCGCACACGTGGTGGAAGCGAACAGCTTTTCGGAGGCGGCGCGCCGTCTGAAGATGCCCACATCGACGGTGAGCCGGCGCGTGGCGGAACTGGAAGATCAACTGGGCGTGCGGCTGCTGGAACGCTCTACGCGTAGTTTACGGCTGACTGCCGTGGGATCCGAATTGCTACAACACGCGCGACGCAGCGCGGAACTCAGCGAAGCAGTCGATAATGTGGCTTCAAACCATCTGACGAAAGTCTCTGGACTTTTGCGGCTGGCCGCGCCACCGAGCATTTCCGATTCGCTGCTCGCTCCGCTCGTCAATGCATTCCAAGCGGCCCATCCCGACGTGCGCGTGCAGATCATGATCACCGAGAGAATTGTCGATCATATTGAGGAGGGAGTTGACTTGCTGGTGAGGATCGGAGCGCTGCGGGACTCGACGCTCGTGGCGCGGAAGATTCTGAGCTATCGACATCGACTGTTAGCAAGCCCGGGATACCTCAATCGCCACAAGGCACCCAAGACGCCGCAAGACCTTCTGCAACACCGCCTGCTCGCATTTTCGCGCTGGCTGCCGGAGAACCGCTGGCACTTTACGCATGCGAACAGCGGGGAGGACATCACGCTGCGCTTCGAGCCGTATCTTTCGATCAACGATTACGCCGGAATCGCTCCGGCGCTGCTCGCGGGCGCAGGCATCGGTGAGCTTCCGCCGCTGGTTCGACCAGAGCTCGTGCAGAAGGGGCGACTTGTGGAGGTGATGGCCAGCTGGCACCTGCGGACATTCGATCTGTGGCTGCTCCATGCCGGGAATCGGCACCTGCCGCGCTCCGTGGGCGTATTCAAGGAATTCGCAGCGCAGATGGCGCCCGCATTATTTCCAAAGCTCCCAAGGTGACTCGAACCAGACCTGATTGAGTGGCTGATCCCCTTTCGGGTGTTTTCGAGCCACGCATCGATTTTGTTTGGTCAGAACAATACACCTGTGTGTTCGGCAAACCGTACCTTGGGATCACATCCCGCTAACGCTAAGCGAACCAGCAATTATCTAGTGGCCCACGATTGGGGAGCACAGGATCAACCATTGGAAGCCCTGACATAAAGTGAGTCGAACTCCCGACGTTCGGCTTCACGTTCGACACATTCCGGGCCAGTAGTCGGCCATACAGAAGTTATCGAGAAACCGCGTTCGAGGTAATCGGTGAAAACCATCGCGGCACTTGGACGATTAACGCGCTTACCGGAGAAGCGAAGTACACTTCAAATCTCTGATATGCGACCGGGCGTTCGCCCGCTGACTCTGCGCAATACCACGCTTTTCTCCTCCCGCCAGTGACCGAACTCAGCCGCCATGGGCTGCAAGGTAGACCCTCAGGCTGATCTCCGCTTCGATCGCAATGATCCTATAACGATCGCGGAGATGATCGAAAACCGCCGGGAGACTCGTACTATTTACACAGTGGTTCTGTACATATATGGTAATAGAGGAGCAATGCCCCTGGAACCCGGCTCCGGGCGCTACGAGGCGCTAGGGCCAATGGCCCGATCGCGATACGGCCTTTGCGGCCGGTCGGGCCGTTGCGCCCAGCTTGCGCCTCGCAAATTGGAGCAAATGGGTGTTTCCGGAAGCCCCCAAACCCCAAAAACGGGCTAAAACGAGTCGGCGAGGAGGAAAATTGAGAGTTTCGATTTATTCGCGCGTCAGCACGGTAGGACAGGACACCGATATGCAAACGCGGGAACTACGGGAATACTGCAAACGCCGTGGGTGGGATTTAGTGCACGAATACTCCGATCAGGGCGTCTCGGGTGCAAAAGAATCGCGTCCTGAACTGAATCGCCTGATTGCGGACGCCCACAAGCGCCGGTTTGACGCCGTCGTAGTGTGGAGATTCGATCGCTTCGCCCGCTCAGTAAGCCACCTGCTTCGCGCGCTAGAAGAGTTCCGATCGCTCGGAATCGAGTTCGTTTCGTTATCGGAAGCGGTTGATACGTCTACTCCGACCGGGAAGATGGTGTTCACAGTCCTAGGCGCTGTAGCGGAGCTAGAGCGCAGTCTGATTACGGAGCGAGTCCGGGCGGGGCTTAGAAACGCCCGGGCCAAGGGCAAGAAATTGGGAAGACCGAGGAAGGCCGTAGACCCCAAGCAGATCGCCCGTTTGCGTGGAGAGGGGGCCTCTTGGCGAGCGATAGCCCGAAATTTGGGTGTTTCATCGACTACCGTGTACTACGCGGGGCAAAGCCGCCGTTTGTAAATCCCCCATTCCGACACGCTCGTAAACGGGTGAAAACAAGGGCTGGAAATCGCGAAAACTAGCGTTAAAGAAATAGAAGTTTTACAAACGGCTCTGAGGGATGAACTTCGGAGTTGAAATGAGGAATTCCGGTGATTAAGCCTCGCCCGCTGCCCAAACAGCGAGTTCAGATTCCGTTCGAGCGCAGTTTCACCCAAAGCGAGTTCTCGCGCCTAAGCCGGGGCTTCGTGGCTCAGAGCATGGAGGATCGATGGCACGTTTTTTTCAAAGACCCGTGGCTGACCTTCGTGCGCAGCTGGAGCGGTTTTTGTATTTACAAGGTTCGGATCGAAGAGAACGGCTTCGAGCACAGGGTTGCGATGGTTCTAATCAACCGCGACGGTCGTCAATATGGTGGCCATGACACGCGAGAAGAAGCGCAGCTCCTGTCCCATTTAATCGACGGGATGCTGGTGGCTACACCGGAATCTCCGCGGTAGTCTCTAGAAAGTTTCACCGTTTCTCATGACTGCGCAGCTGATCTGCATGTCACCTTCTTTTTCGCCGAACCTCACAAGCCGCTATGTCAGACGGGCCGGATTTTATCGTCCAGCGGGTCCCCTCTCTCAAGACTTACAGCGTGCGCGAATTTGGAGGGAATTTTCACAAAAACCATGGTTACACCATTTAAGGGGTTGGGGCGCCCAGAATGAAGTTGGGTTTCATGGGGTGGGGATTCGACGAAAATTGTCGGCCTTCCCGGGCGATGGATATAATGTGGTGACTACTAGAAAACGAGCTACCGAGGTTCTAACCTACATGCCCATCGCTATTGAGCGCATCTCGAACGCCCAAGCGGAGAGGTTGACTCGAATTAGCGAAGGCCAGTTCTCAGACGCGAAAGCGATCGACATTGCTCCCGCGAAATTAACAAAACACATTTCCGCTTTCGCGAATACTGACGGCGGTGAGTTGTACATCGGACTTGCCGAAGTAAACCAATCGGGGGTTATCTCACGCGAATGGTCCGGATTTGCGGATCAAGAGGCTGCTAACGGGCATCTGCAGATCTTCGATCAGTTATTTCCTCTCGGTACGGATTTTCAGTACGAATTTCTTGCCTGCGATGCCAAAAGTGGACTTGTTCTTCACACGCAGATAAACAAGACGCAAGCAATCATGCCTGCATCGAACGGGATACCGTAAAGCTGCATCGGCTTTGAATCACGCGAACATTTGCACCATCTACGAAATCTCCGAAGAGGGCGGGCGCTCTTTCATCGCCATGGAATTCATGGAAGGCGCCACACTGAAGCGCCGGATTTCTGGAAAGCCGCTCCCGCTTGAACAAGTGCTGGAGATGGGGATTGAGATTGCGGACGCTCTGGATGCGGCGCACGCCAAAGGAATCGTTCACCGAGATATCAAGCCTGCCAACATTTTCGTCACCGACCGCGGACACGCAAAGATTCTCGACTTTGGTCTGGCGAAACTGGTAACCGCGGGCGGTGCTGTGAATCTCTCTGTGATGGCCACAGTCAGCGAGTCAGAACAGCTGACTCGTCCGGGCACGACGATGGGCACCGTCACGTACATGTCGCCCGAGCAGGTGCGAGGCGAAGAACTGGATGCACGCACGGATTTGTTCTCATTCGGTGTAGTGGTATACGAGATGGTGACAGGAGTTCTGCCTTTCCGCGGCGAGACCACTGGCGTGATTACGGATTCGATTTTGAATCGCGCACCGGTTGCGCCAGTGCGACTGAATCCCGAAGTTTCCCCAAAACTCGAAGAGGTCATTAACAAGGCCCTTGAGAAGGACAGGAGGCTGCGCTTCCAGAGCGCCGCCGAAATTCGCGCGGATTTGCAACGTCTGAGGCGCGACTCCGCATCCGGCAATGCACTCGGCGTGGGGTTGCCATCGCCGCCAAAATCCACTCGGTCTCCGTGGGCGATGGTCACTGGAGCAGCAGTACTAACGATCGCGCTTGCGGTGGGCGGTTGGTTGTTTCTCTCGCCCAAGACGCACGCGCTGACCGACCGAGACACTATCGTCCTCGCGGATTTCATCAATACGACTGGGGACACGGTGTTTGACGGCACGCTGCGACAGGGGTTTTCCGTACAACTGGAACAATCACCCTTCCTGAGCATTATCCCTGACCAGCAAATCCACCAGACCCTACAGATGATGGGCCAGAAGCCGGATGTGAAGCTGACGCCGGAGATTGCGCGAGAACTCTGCCAGCGGACGGGGAGTGCTGCAGTCCTCGACGGTTCGATTGCGCAGATTGGCACCCAGTATCTTATGACCGTCAAGGCGGTCAACTGCGTAAGTGGGGAATCGCTGGCGAGCACGGAGGCTACGGCGAGCGACAAGAACCACGTGCTCGATGCACTGGGAAAGACAGCTTCGGAAATGCGAAACAAACTGGGCGAATCGCTGAGCACCGTGAAAGAGTTCGATACCCCTCTTGAGCAAGCCAGCACGTCGTCGCTGGAAGCCCTTCAGGCTTTCAGCTCGGGCTACAAAATTCTGTATGGACCAGAAGGTTCGCCGGCGGCGATTCCCTTTTTCAGGCGCGCAACCGAGTTGGACCCTAAGTTCGCCCTTGCTTATGCGATGTTGGGTCGCACCTCGATAGATGCCGGGGAATACAGCACTGGTGTGGACACCACTCGAAAGGCATACGAACTGCGCGAGCGAGTCAGCGAGCCAGAGAAATATCTCATCTCCGCTTCTTACTATCTTGTGGTCACGGGGGATTTGGAGAAGGCGGAACAGGCTTGCAAGCTTTGGATACAGGCTTATCCTCGCGCCGTGGAGCCGCGCAATCTCTTGGCTGGGCCAGTCTATCTGCAATTGGGGCAATATCAGAAAACAGTTGCTCAAGCCGAGGAGGCTACTCGTTCCCATCCGGACTTGCCCATCGCTTACGCGCACCTTTTAATTGGCTATACCGCACTGAACCGCCTCGATGAAGCCAAGGCTGTGCACGCGCGAGCCCTCAGAAACAAAATTGATTCTTCGGGCTTTCTCGATCTCCCCTTGTACTCGATTGATTTCCTCGATCGTGACACATCAGGAATGGCGCAGCTGGTCGCTCGGGGAAGTGGTAAGCCCGGAATTGAGGACGTTTTCTTGGCCAACGAAGTGTTGACCGACGCTTACTCGGGGCGGTTGCAGAAGGCGCGGGAGTTGTCGCGGCAGGCGGAGGCATCTGCCCAGCGCGCGGGAGAAAAGGAAGGGGCGGCTGCCTATGTAGCCTCAGCCGCTTTGATTGAGGCCCTTTTCGGCAATGCGACTCAAGCCCGTCAGCAAGCCGCGACGGCGCTGGGCCTTTCGACGGCCCGCGATAACCAGTATGCGGTGGCGCTGGCACTTGGATTTGCGGGCGATACGGCCCGCGTCCAGGTACTCGCGGACGACCTGGCCAGGCGATTTCCCGAGGATACCGTGGCGCAGTTCAATTACTTGCCCACGCTCCGCGGTCAACTTGCATTGAACCGCGATGAATCGAGCAAAGCCATCGATGCGCTTGAAGCTGCTTCTCCCTACGAGTTAGGGGGACCCGGCCAGGCCTTATTTGTGTTCTTCACTCTTTATCCGGTCTATGTACGAGGAGAAGCGTATTTGGGCGCGCATCGAAGCGGCGAAGCCGGTACCGAGTTTCAGAAAATCCTCGATCACCCCGGAATTGTCGTGAACGAACCTATCGGCGCACTCGCGCATCTCCAAAACGGCAGAGCCTATGCCATGGAAGGCGACACCGTCAAGGCCAAGGCGGCATATGAGGATTTCCTCACGCTGTGGAAAAATGCCGACGCTGATATTCCCATTCTCATCGCGGCTAAAGCCGAATACGCGAATCTGAAATAATCATCCGAAT
>Ga0210387_10002313_pt1 | contig 14549 bp, 11 predicted proteins | sample IncBWC7OmetaG_FD_160108 | JGI IMG/M metagenome (GOLD analysis project Ga0210387, IMG submission 160108) | Forest soil microbial communities from Barre Woods Harvard Forest LTER site, Petersham, Massachusetts, United States - Inc-BW-C-7-O ...
ATCGCGGCTGGGAGGCCTACCGCTCGATCGAGCGCTACATGTCCGGCGCCTCGCAATGCCGGCGCCGCCAGATCCTCGACCACTTCGGCGACCCCTCGCCGACCGCGCCCAGCGGGCGCTGCTGCGATGTCTGCGACCCCGACCCCGCGCTCGAGCGGGCGTTGAGCGCGACCCCGGTCGCGTCCTCGTCGCGGCGTTCGCGATCCTCTTCGCGCTCGGCCCCCGCGGACTCTGGGGCCGGCGCTCAGGCACCGATCCGCGCGCGTCGCATGAGCAGCGACGGAGCAGGGGGGTCCCACCACGCCGATCCCGAGGCGTCCGTGTCCACCGAGCCGGTCGACGAGGACGAGTTCGAGCGGCTGCGTCGCTGGCGCTACGCGCGCGCCGAGGGCAAGCCCGCGTTCACCGTCGCCGCGAACACCGTGCTCGAGGAGATCCTGCGCCGCCGCCCTGCCAGCGCCGAGGAGCTGCTCGCGATCCGCGGCATCGGACCGGCCTTCTGCGCCAAGCACGGCGACTCGCTGCTGGAGGAGCTGCGCGAGCTGTGGGGGACGCCGTCGGGCACGGCCACGGCGATAGCATCGGTGTCCGCGCCGACGTAGCTCAGCTGGTAGAGCACCACTCTCGTAAAGTGGGCTCGCGGGAACTCTCCCTGCTTAGGTAGAGCGCCAAAACTGCCTCCTGAGCAGGTGATTTCTATGTTTCGCCCACCGGACAAGCGCGGGCAACTACGGGCAACAAGGATACCAGTTGGCTGCGCCGTGGCTGCAAAAAAGAGGCACGAAATGGACCATCTCGGCGAAGCCGACGCCCGGGATCGAACCGGGGACCTCGCCCTTACGAGGGGCGCGCTCTGCCAGCTGAGCTACGTCGGCGGGACGTCTGCATCGTACAGCGAGATGGCTCGTCGCTGCCCCTGCGAACCCGCTTGCGAGGGCGCGCTGCATCGACGAGAGACGAGGTGGACTCCTCGTCAGGCGGGATAGCTGCGGTAGGCTACCAACCGCACAGAGCACCGTCGGACGCAATAGGCCACACACTCCCCGAATTGTTTGCTGGCCACTTAACGTGTCAACGATAAGGCGAGCGACCGAGATCCTGGATACGGAGTCGGGTGGGATGACATCAGCGCAGTTCGACTCCGGGGTCGAAGTCGATCCTCAGGAGGCAGGCTCACGTTCCGCTCCGTCGGTTCCGGCCGTGCTCGCTCCGGCTGAGGATCAGGCTGCCGTGCTGTCAGCTCTACTCATCAGGGACCGGGAGTCTTGGGTGGTGGCGTCTGGTTCTCTGCTGACCGTGGATCGCTCGCTGGCGTTTACTAGTTGGAAGCGCTGGGGTGAATTGCAGCCGGCCGTCTCGTCGCACATGGCATCTGAGGGCTTCGACCCCGGCCCAAACTTCGTGGCCGAACCATTTCATGGCTTGCGAGCCGCTAGGCGCGTGATCCTGGCCAACGAATGGCGGCAGACGCTCGATGCTCTTGCCACCAAAACGTTCGAGACGGCGGTTCTTCAATGTCAGTTGCGGGCGAGCACATGGACGTCCATGGTTCTGCTCGGCATCGATGTCTCAAGCGACGCTCACAGTGTCGTGGCCGGTGCAAGGCGCCCGGTGCTTGGGGTCGTAGCGAAGCTCGACCCGCGTGTGCCTCCGGCATCTGAGGCGATGTGGGAGATCGCGTGCCCGCCGTATCTGAGCCCAGGTCCCGACCTAGGTCGCATGTCGCCTCATCGACATCTACTGCACTGGCCTCGAGCGCTGCTCGGCATCGATTGGCTCGGCGATGGTGAGCACCTGCCGCCGTTCAAGTTCGTCGTGGGAGCACTGCAGCATGAAGCGTGGATCACGAGCATCGAGCCTGACCACGACGCGGAAGAACTCAAAATCCATATCGCCTGGGATGAGACCGTCATCGACCCACTCAGCTGCAGCCTCTTGTTGCGCAACGAGCAGGACGGGCTTCCGGTGTTCACCCGCCAGATCAGGATCTCCGACTACCCGAGCCGTGCAGAGAAGGAAAGCTCCGGCGTTCCAGAGGCACGCAGCCGCGCCTGGAGCGAGCGCCTCCTGACTGTGGGCGTTCCACGCGGCCCCCGTCGCACCGCTTGGGGTGTCCAGCTACTTTCGCCCGACGGTCGACCGCTCGACGAGCGACCTGTAGTCCCACGCGTCGAGCAGATCAATTTTTCGATGTACGTCGACGGCACCCAGACGCCTGCATCCACTTTCACTGTGGGCGACAGTAAGCCGGTCCCTACTGCGGTAGAACGCGACTTGGCCACTGAACTCGCCAGCCAGGTTGAAACCGAGGCGCGAGTAGTGGCGGCCAAGCGACGGATCTCGACCGCTGGCGAGCTCGAGCACTATCTCCGTTGGCGCTTCTCTGCCCGCCAGGGCGAGCTTCTTATCCTCGACCCATATCTGTTTGGTGGCCTCGCAGATCGTCCTCGAGTCTTCTCGTTGCTTGACGCTCTCGACCGCCCGATTCGGGCCCTGACAAGAAGCATCGACCCTGATGCTCAGTCGCGTCTTGCAACGCTCCCACATATCCAGGTGAAACTCTTGCCACGCGGCTCGCGAACGCTGCATGACCGCGTCTGGCTCGTTGGCGACACAGCGCTGCTTGTTGGCGGATCCATCAACGTCTTCCTGCCAGCATCGGCCGCAAACCCCTCTCCTACCACAACGGTCGCGGACCTTCCGCATGGCGATGCCGTGCAGTGGCGGGCTGAGTTCGAAAAGTGGTGGTGATGGGCAACCAGTCACCCTGATCGTCTGGTCGGCGCAGAGCCGCCTTGCTCGCTGCCGCTACGGTTGGGCCCATGATCGAACTCAAGGCCAAGACGGACGCAGAGTTGGTCGCGCTCTATGGGGAGGTCATGGGCGAACTACACGGTCGGGCGTAGTGCGGTCAGGGAATAATCCCATCGCCGATATGGCCGAGCACATCATCGCCGATTACTACGGCGTACCGATCTTGGGCCCCGAACCACAAATCCTTCGACCTCATTGCGCCCGAACGGCGCAAGATCGAGGTCAAGGCACTGCGCCGCACCAAACCCTCGCGACGAGGCTTGTCTCCGCTGCGCACGCTTGACTTTGACTTCGTTGCCATCGTTATCTTTGCCGCCGATATGCGTATCGAAGAGGCGGTTCTTTGTTTCAGTCGAGGCTGTTAGAGAAGACATAGCAATCTAATCGCCTGTCAATAACCCAGAAGCTCCCGAATGACGAGCGAGTGCGTCGTGTGCCTGCGACAGAGCTTCTGACACATGTGTCAGAAGCTGATCCGAGTCGTCGCGGATTAACCAAATAATGCGTCCATGCTTGGCTGTCGTGCTAGGGCGGGTGTGACACCCGCAACGCTAAGCCTGGATGGTGATTATCCTTGCCAACCGACTAGCGGCAGGGCCTCTTGGAACATATAGAACTCCGAGCTCGCGACGATCATGGTCACGGTCCGGGCACCGATAGCGCCAGGACCGATGCCTTCACTGATGGGGTACACCAGTTGCGTGCGGATCGCGTCAAAGCTGGTTACCCCAGCCCGTCCCATGATCAAAGCATTCCCAAAGCTGGGTCCTCGACCGAAATATAGCGACAAGTCTGCCATCCCGCCCGCAGCTGCCCTGTCTACTATGTTGGTGAGCTGCGTGTGTATTCGGCCTTCCTGGTCAAGATTTAATGCAGCCGTCGGACATGTAACAATCATCGCAAACTTGATACCGTACGTGTATACTGCCTGCGTAGCCACGTGCAGCTTCTGGAGATCCTGCATGAGTGTCGAGTCCAGTTGTCCGCTATTCACCGATGCAACACCAGGGTCGGGAGGTCGCTTGTTGAGCAGCGTGTCCTTGGATGGGTGAGGATACTCGCCCTCGCCCCATACCCAGTGACGCGGAATCTTGGTGACGTCCAACCGGGCCATGCTTTCGAGGGCCGCGTGTTTGAGGCGGTTGTTAAGTTCGTCGTCTAATTCCTCTGCCGGCAAGTTTGCAGGCACCCAGACGCGGGCAAGCAGATCCCAATCTCCGTGCAGCTCATACAGCGCGAAGGAAGTAATCCCGCGCGCCTGAAACAGCTTTTCGAAGGTCTGCCGGTTTGATTCCGGAAGATAGATAGGCGAAAACTTGAGACGATAGAAGCAGAGTTGCTCCCGGGCCCACACTTTATGTACGTCACTGTGCCAATGAAGGCGCCCAGATATCGTGGGAGTGGGCGGCGAAGTCATGCTATGTGTATGTCTTGACTCTCATGTGCGCGGCTTTCGCGTAGCCGACGAGAAGTGCATACTGTATCAGCAAGTCGGCGGGCCGACCTTTGCGTGACTGCACGAGCCAGTCTAAGCAAAAGCGCGGTGTATACCGCGCATCCCAAGCCGGACCAGCTTCCGACGCAATACGGTCTGGCCAGTATCGAGATCCGCTCTGCGCGGGCTCCGCCGCACCGCAAGTACGCACAGGTCGCGCTAGGTAAAGGCGTTGTCCCCCTCGTCGGGCCCTCAAGAGCCCGACCTCCCCGAACTGGTGGGGACGTTCACGTGCGTGTAGAGTTCACGATCACGGGAGCCGCCCAGACGGACTGGTGGGCGTCACCTCTCAAATAAAACGCCGGTGAGCTGTAAAAGGAGGTTCAGTATGCAGGAGTCGACCAACAGTGTCCTTTCGACGCTCGAGAAGCGCGCAGAGGAAAAAATTGAGCGGATGCTCAAGTCGCATCCTTTCCTCCAGCCGTTTCATTCTGGGACGACGACTCATGCGCAGCTCTACCGGCGACACATGGTGGAGGCTGCTTTTAGGATCCGCATGAACAATGCCGTTGACAGCTACGCCCTGTCAACGGCGATTCAGGACGACCCGATCGCTGAGAATCTGCTGGTCTACCTACGCGAAGAGTACGGACACGATCGAATGCTCGAAGAGGACGTGCGCGCAATGGGGATGAGCGAGGCCGAACTCGCCGAGACAAAGCCGCTCTTTGCGACCGACCTGCTGATCGCATTCCTTTGGAGGTCGGTTGAGCAGCATGGGATGTTGCCTGCGCTCGTGTGGGACTGGCTGGTCGAGTGGTACTCGCCGAGGTACAACCCTCAGATTACGAATGCCGCCGAAGCCGAATTTGGGTCCGGGTCGGTGCGCCAAGCCAAGCGACATCTAGAGTTAGACCAAGAACTGGAGCACGAGGACGCATTGACGCGGGCCGTCGTAGCAGTAATCGAACGCGATGGAAGCTTGTCCAAAGCGGAGCAGTACATCGATCGATTTGTGCGGCTAATTGAACTGTACTTTCATGAGCTCCTGGCCGAGGTCGGGCTGTAAGGTCGGCGAAGACGAGACTCACCTAGTCTGAGGAGAAGTTCGATGTCCTTCCAGCAATGGCAATGAGATACTCGACCTTGTGGTGGAGATCGTTTTCTCTCAAACGCTGATGACGGATGGCGGCGGCCGTGCATGCCTTGGCTTCGGGCTTCTTGGCGCTGCTCGGGAGCAGAGAGACTGAACAGGCTTGTGTTGGACTCGCGACGCTCGCGCTCCGACGGAGAGAGCGGAAGCACTCATCGGACCCAGCTGCACTCTCGCCTTGGGTGACCTTCAAGCATCTTGCGTCTGCGGGGCGTGTTACCACTTGGTCTGGCGATAGCAGGCGTGAGGGTCTGCGGCGCGCGCCCGCAGATCCCTCTATGGATAGCGGCCATGCAGACGCTTGTGTGCTCGCTCGTAGACATTGCGGGTTCTCTCGTCGGCGGGGTGGCGTTCGCCGAAGGCGACCATGTTCCACGCGAGGCTGTCGTCGGGCTTCTGGATCAGCTGGAACACGAATCCGTAGGGCGCTCCCGAGGCGCCCTGTCTGCCGAGCGGTACATAGAGCTTGCGAGCACCGGGCAGTCTTGTGGCGCCCGGACCGTCGGCCTTGCAACGCTTCCAGTCGAGTTTCGTCGTACCGGTCTCGATCGTTTTGCGGGCGCTCTGTGCCTGAGCGCGGGCTGGCGAGCGGTGGTCGTAGCGTTCGACCTCCTCTTTCCACTCGACCGAGCCGAACTCGATCGAGACGGGCGGCAGACCGCCCGCCGGCCTATCCGGCACCGTTAGCCCTCGTCGTCGTAGGGGACGTCGGCCGAGAGACGCTCGAAGTCCTCTTTGGAGGCGGGCTTGGTTCCCCGATGGGCGTGCAGTTGCGCTGCGGGAGTGATCGGCGGCTCGAGCGTTACGCCACCCTCGCGATCCGGGACGACCTCATATCGGCGCCCCGCGACCTCCACGAGCTCACCGATCGTCAAATCGAGCCTCTTCACCGCAGTCGCCATGAGTCAATGGTAGCTCCGAGGGACTGCGAACACCCAGTCCTGAGCACCTGGGGTGTTGGGGCTATGACGCGCGTTGGGCCTATCTACGGGCGGAAAACCAAGCAAAGAACGACATCCGTCGATGCTCCACACCTTCATGTGCCGCAGCAGAGCGCCGAGCTTGCTCACGCGAACGGCGACTCGCTTCTACGGCCCGTGCCGCGCGCCACTCGACGTCGGCCGGTCGTGGTCCTTGTCGGCTCAGTCCTCGATCGCGTATGCGTAGTGGTCGCTGAGCATCTTCAGGCTGGTTCCGCACTCGCTTGCCACGGTTTGGGGGTCCTCGGCGCGTAGGCGTAGGGAGATGCCGCCTCGGCGCAGCGCGTAGGGCGTCGCGCCGAGGATCGGGACGAGCTCGGGGATGCCGCCCTCACTGCCGGTCTGGAGGAGGTCGCGAGCTTCGCGCTCGCCCAGCTGCAGTCCGATCCTGCGAGCAGGCGCTCAATGCGCTCGCCGGCATTGTGGACGCCCACAGCGCGAGCCGGTCGTGGATGTCTGTCGCCGTCGAGCAGCTGGCCAGAAGGATCGCCACACGAGTCGTGCTCGCGCCTCCCGGGAGAGCTCGCGGATATCGCGGCCGAGTTCAGCCGGGTCGCGGGCGCACCGGGAAGCGGCTGACGCCTAGTGGCACCACTTCGCACCGGCCGGGTCAAAACACCCTCAGCGTGGCATCGGCTAGCCTCCGGCCGTGAGTCTGACACGCAACGCCATGGGTCTCAGATCATGCTCCGGGCGTGGAGTCGGATGGTGAACGGCGGCGGGCCGCGTATCCTCGATCGCCGATGGGCGCTACCAGGGCAGTTCAGGCCCGGCGCAAGCGCACGCGTCTACCAGGCCAGCGACCTCGAGGGTGAGATCCCCGAGAAGGTGGCGGTGAAGGTTCTGCTTCCGGCTATGAGCGGCGACAGCCGCCTAAGCACACAGGTATTCAACCGCGAGTTCGATTCTCTCTCGCGTCTTCGCCATCCCCATATCGTGCAGCTCCTTGACGGAGGGCGGGACCCCGAGACTCACGAGCGCTACTTCGTCTTCCCCTGGCTCGAGCACGACCTGCGAGCGGCGCTGGCCGAGAAGCCGCTCGAGGGATGGGACGACTTCCAGCTCCGATTCGGTCGCGGTGTGCTGGACGCGCTCGCCTACGCCCACGCGCACGACATCGCCCACCGCGATATCAAGCCCGAGAACATCCTGCTGCGCGGCGATGGGCAGCCGTGCATCGCCGATTTCGGGATCGCGAAGATCCTCTCGAGGATCGCACCGGAAGCCACGCTCCGCGACCACGGCACCCGACCATATGCGCCGCCAGAGTACGACGACGGCCGCTATCCCACTCAGCGCGATGTTTACTCCTTCGCAGTCCTCGCCATGCTCGCGATCACCGCGACCGATCCGTTCCAGGCGCGCTACGCCGAAGATCGCTATCGGGCTCTCAAGGACGCCTGCGCTCGCCTAGATGTGCCCGAGGAGATCTACGCGCTACTGCAAGAGGCGACTGACCCTGATCCGGAGGTCCGTCCCGCGAATGCGACCGCCTTTCGCGAACGGCTTGAGCGAGTCGAAACGGCTCGCGCCGCTCGGCATCCGATCGAGGAGGCGCACATCGAGCATTGCCACATTGTGCTCTCGCGCCGCGCCGGGGAAGCCCTGATGGAGGATCTCGACCTCAATACTGAGCTGCAGGTTCACGAGGCGATCGCCGCCGACCTCGCAGACGGGTGCGCGCTGCGTCCGTGGGATCGCTCCAGCTTTGAGGACGGCGCCTCCACCGAGGGCCACTACCACCTCATCGGCTCGGAGCTGCGCCTGCACGTCTTGGTCGCCGACCCCGGCCGTGATCACCTCGTCGTGGTGAACGCTTGGCCTGCGCCGAACTCCCAGCTCGAACGCGAACGCGAACGTGGGTGGCAGCCACCGTGGTTGTGGACCTTCGATCGCGTGAGCGATCAGGTGCAGGAGCAGGACACGATCGCCACGCTTGAGCGCGAAGTCGCAAACCATGCCGCCGAGCAGCGCCGTCGGCGGGTGCAGGCGGCCCGTGAGCGTCCGATCCGCATCTGGCGGCGCACGCTCGCCGCGCGTCGCGCAGTGGAGCGCGACAGGGAGGCTCCGCTGCGTTACCGGACCTACCGCGAGACACCGGCCGGGTTCCTCTTCGAGGTGCTTGACCTGACAGGCGAGGAGCAAATCGGTGAGCTGCGTGTCGCGCCGACGACCGACGAGCGTGGCCTGCTTGGAGAGATCGTTGCGATCGACTCCGGGAAAGTGACGCTCAATGCGCTGCGTGGTCACGCGGAGCTGCTTGAGCCTGCGGGCCTGCTGAAGCTTGACACCAGCGGCAACCGATCGGCCCTCCGTCGCCAGGACCAGGCGCTGGACGCACTTGAGTACGACAAAGGGGTTAGGGCCGACCTGCGCAGCCTGCTGATGACACCCTCGACAGCGAGAGCTCCAGCATCGGCAGGCGAGATCTACTGGCGGGGTACGCTCGATGAGCCCAAGCGCGACGCGGTGCGCGCTGCGCTTGGCGCGCCCGACATTCTGCTCGTAGAAGGCCCGCCCGGCACAGGCAAGACGACATTCATCACCGAGCTGGTTCTGCAGGAGCTGACCCGCGCGCCGCAGGCCCGCATCCTTGTCTCCTCGCAGACGAATGCCGCACTCGACAACGTCCTCGAACGGCTGCGTGAGCTCGACCCAGGGCTGCGCCAGACGCGTGTGGCGAGGCCGGGCGACAGCCGCATCTCTGCGGCGGTCGCCGACCTGACGGTGGAGCGCCAGATTGCCCGGTGGCGCGAAGAGGTGATCGCATCCGGAGAGACGTGGCTCGCATCCTGGGCGGCTGCCCACGAGGTTCCCGAGGTCGATCTGGAGCGCGCGATCCGCTATGAGGAGCTGGCTCGTGAGCGCTATGCGCTCACGAGCCTGGAGTCCGAGCGCAGCGAGCTTCGCAGCCAGCTGCAGGCCCGCTCCGGCGCTGGCCATGACACAGATGATGAGATGAGCGCGGCGATCGCAGAGCGCCTGCGCCAACTAGAGGAGGAGCGCACGAGCGCCCGGGGCAACGCGTCGGAGGCGACCGCGCGCATCGTCGAGCTCGAAGCCTCCGACAATCCGGCGAGGCTCGCGCGGCTCACGCCGGGAGAGCTACGTGCACGGGCGGCGCAAGCGATGCCGAGCGACGGGCCGCATGTGAAGGCCTGCCGGGAGCTGATCGAGATAATCGGCGACTGGCGCGGGCGGTTCGGCCGCGGCGCAGAGTTCAAGGCGGCGACGTTGGCCCGCTCACAGGTCGTGGCGGCCACATGCGTTGGCTATGCGAGCATCCCGGGCTCTGAGACGATCGACTTCGACCTGTGCATAGTCGATGAGGCCTCAAAGGCGAACGCGACCGAGATGCTGGTGCCGATGGTACGTGCCAGGCGCTGGGTGATAGTCGGGGATCATCGCCAGCTTCCCCCGTTTCTCGAGGACTCCCTAGTAGATACAGAACTCTTGAGCGACCACAACCTCCGCCGCGATGAGATCACGGAGACGCTTTTTGACCGCTTGCGCCGCCATTTGCCGCAGGAGTGCCGGCGAACGCTCGACCGTCAGCATCGGATGGCGCCGGCGATCGGGGACCTCATCAGCGAGTGCTTCTATAACGGGACGCTCCAGAGTGCGCCACGCGCGAGCCCGGCGTGGCTCTCAGAGGCGCTGCCCGCCGCCGTGTCGTGGCTCACGACCTCGAAGCTGCCGGAGCGCTTTGAGAGCCGCAGCGGAACACAGATCACCAACAACCTCGAGGCCCGCGCCGTTAGGCTGCTGCTTAGGAGGATCAACCGCGCAGCAGGCCAAGCGCGCCGCAAGCTAACCGTCGTCGCACTCAGCGGTTACGCCGGCCAGCGCGAAGCGATCAGGAGAGAGCTCGCCCCCTACGAATCATCGTGGAGGAACCTGAGCGTCGAGGTCGCCACTGTGGATACCTTCCAGGGCCGCGAGGCCGACATCGCCGTCTACTCGGTCACACGCTCGAACCCCGAGGGAAGCATCGGGTTCCTGGCCGAGAGCCGCCGACTGAATGTCGCTCTCTCCCGGGGTCGGGATGCGCTTGTGATCTTGGGTGACCATCTCGCGGCACGCACGAAAAGCCGCGAGAACCCCTTTGACCGGGTGATCGAGCACATCGAGGATCGTGAGGACTGCGTGATGGTGGGGGTGAAAGTGTGAGCGCGGAGCAGATCGCGGCTCGCTTCGCCGACGCGCGGCCCGGGCTCGTGCTCGCGAGCTATGCGGATGTGGCGCTGCCGTTCTACCGACTGTCGGTGCGAGTGCAGACGATCGAGCACAAGGACATCACCCCGTTCGAGGATTACGCCATGCGATCACTGGCGGCGGGCGTGGAGCACCAGGAGGACATCGAAGCGATGCTCGGTCTGGACCGGCCGCTACTCGAGGCGACGCTCGTGGGTCTAGCCGAGCAGGAGGCGATCCAGTTCAGCAGCGGGCAGGACGACGAGCGCCAGACGGTCGTTCTGACCGAGAAGGGCCGGGAGATGCTTCGCAGTGCCTCCTCGATCCAGAGCAGTGAAGCGGTGATCGAGATCGACTACGACGGCCTGCTGCGTGAGCCGGTGGGGTTCCTCGCTCGCTACTTGGAGCCGCGGCAGCTCGTGCGTGATGGGATCCGTGAGATCCCGCCGCACCCGGCGCGGGCCCCGACTGAGGAGGAACTCCGCGGGCAGCTCGATCGGATCGAGGCGATCATCCGGGCGACCGGCGGTCCGCGGCGTGAGCGCGCCGATGTGCTGGGGGTCCGCTCGATCCAGAGGCGCACCCGGATCTTCCAGCCGGCAGTTGCGCTGGTCTACCGTACCAGGGGTACCAAGCGCTCGCAGGGGCAGGTGGCCTTCGTTGTTGCCGGAGCGTTCTCCGAGCGCCACGCCGAGGTGTTCGCGAAAGCCGGTCTGGCCGCAAAACTCGGTGTCGCCCGGCGTGGCCTCGAGGACGGGCAGCAGCTCGCGGCGCGAGGCCTCGGCAAGAAGGTGGTTGAGCTCGCTAAGTCCCCGGCAACGACGGAGGTGCCCGCCGTCACCAGCGGTTCAGTGGATGTGAGCCCCGCGAGCGGCGTGCGTGGTGTCGAAACCTACGAGCACCCGGAGCTGCTTCGCCATGCGCTTCGCAGCGCCACCCAGCGGCTCGTGCTGATCAGTCCATGGCTTCGATCGGCGGTCCTAGACGAGGAGCTGCTCGCCGATTTTGCGGGCGCGCTCGATCGTGGCGTGGAACTCTATCTGGGTTGGGGCATTGGTGGGGATGGGGCAACCGGACGCGACGCTGATGTCCAGGCGCTTCAGTCGCTCGGCAGGCTCGCCGACGAGCACGCGAACTTCCATTTCAGTCGGTTGGGCAGGACCCACGCAAAGGTCCTGATCTGCGACCGCAGGTTCATGGTCGTCACGAGCTTCAACTGGCTGTCGTTCAAGGGTGATCCGAAGCGGACCTTCCGTGATGAGCGTGGGCTTTTGGTGAGCCTCGCCAAGCAGATCGATGACCAGTTCGATGAGCTGATCCGCCGCTTCGAGTAGTGCTTGACGGCCTATCGGGCGGCACGGGACAGCGTTTCTGCACGTATATCGTGGGTTTCCTGGGGTCGACTCGTCCCACGTCTCTTCATCGACGAGGCACGCGTTGAGGAATCACTTGGGCCACAGAAGCTCCTTGGATCGGCTGGGACGGGCGCGATCGACGGCGGTGCGGCGCGCGTTGCGGGCGGCGCTCCACACCTCGTTGAAGGGACGTGGCCCGTAGCGGCGCAAGTCGTCCATCGCGAAGGCGTAGTGGCGGTCGAGCATTTCAAGGCTCGTGCCGCACTCCCTGGCGACGATCTGCGCGTCCTCCGCGCGTAGCCGCACGGAGATCCCGCCGCGCCTAAGCGAGTACGGCGTCGCGCCGCGGATCGCCCGGAACTCATCGCGCTCGGCGACCTTCCTGACGGCGGGCGTGAAGAACTTGCCGCACCACTTCTGGCACTGGTTCCTGGTCAGATGCACCGCGCCGGTCACCTCATCGAGCACGCCCCACCGGGCGCCGCCGAGGTCGCCGGGAAATACGAAGTCGACGTCCCTGGCCGGGTGCCCCCAGGCGCGCAGCGCTGCCCGCCACCGCTGCAGGTCCGTCCACAACAGCGGAGGCATACTCGCCCGCCGTTCGATCGTCTTGTTCGTCTTGCCGTAGTCGTCCAGTTCGCCCCAGGAGATGACCTGGAGGATTTCGGCGTATTCCTCCTGAAGGCGCTCCCACCGCAGCCCCCAGATTTCCTGGTTGCGAGCGGAAAGCCCGTACTGCGTCGAGACAACCGTTGCGTCCCTGAGTGCGAGGATCGGGTCGCGTTCGTTGGTCCGGAGTAGCATCCGCGAGCGGACCGCCTCGACTGCCTGCGGCGCGAGCGCCCACGCCGCGACCTGGCAGTTCGCGCGCCGGCCGGTGCTGCCGCGGCCGGTCTGACCGCTTCGGTTCGAGCGCCGGTGGCTGCGGATCCGCTCCCCAGCGAGCAGACACCCGTTGGTAGACACCTCGGGGATCAGATGCGAGGACGCCGCCCACGACAGGATCGCCGACAGGACTTTCCACGCCTCGTCGCGGCGGCTCTTGCCGAGCCCGGCCGCTCGCATTTCCTCGCGCCAGCGGCGCGGCTCGTGCGGCTCGTTGAACAGCACGACTGGCAGAGCGGCGAGGCGCACCGCGAACGGGTAGCGGCCGACGACTTCGCAGCGTAAAAGTGGGATCCCGGGTTCGAATCCGGCGTCGGCTTGGTCAGCGGGCGGGTTTACCGTGGTGCGAGGGGGTTGAGGTTGTGGGTCTGTGCCGCGGTGTGCAGGTCGTTGTCGTAGACGAACATCGCCCCGAGGTCCTCGCTTGCGGTGAGGGCCGTGGCGAGGTGGATCGCGTCCATCGCTCGTAGCGGTGGGGTGTAGGCGTTGGTGGCGAGCTCGAGGATCTCTGGCGAGATCGGGATCAGGTTGATCCGCTCGAGGGTGTCGTTGGCGCGCTGCAGGACCTCGTCACCGCCGAGTCGTCTCGCGGTGCAGGTGGCCTCGACTCGGATCAGCTCGCTGGCGATCTGCACGGGCCAGTCGCCGAGCGCTTTACGGAAGGCGTCGGTCTCTGGCTCTGCCTTGAACAGCTTGACCAGCGCGGAGGTGTCGATGTAGGCGGCGTTCACTCGCCGCGGACCCACTGCAGCGCCGCAGACGCCGGTGCGGCGGGGTCTGGCTTGCCGGGTGGGGGGTCCAGCTCCAGCAGGTTGCCTCGGGCGGGTCTTGAGCCGTAGCGCTCGGCGAGGCGGGCTCGCAGTTGGCTCTCCGAGCCTGCGCCGGTGAGCACGGCCTGCGCGCCGCGCAGCGTGAGCGCGCGGATCTGCGCGGCTGCCGAGCGTGTCTCGGCTGGGTCGAGCAAGGGCTGGGTGAGGGTCAGGGCGCGTTCCATCTCGGGATCGCGTTCAACTCCCAGGCGGGGGTGACGAGAGGCCATACAAGAATGGTAGCACTCTTGTGTAGCACAAAGTCAGGCCGAGGCTAGCCCAGGCTCGCCCGGCGAAGCAGCCACTGCCAAGCCGGATCGCCCCACACGGGCGATCAAGACGGTGGACGCCAACCCCTGGCCAGCGTCGTCTGACCCACCTCGATGATGTAGCCGTGGGGATCGCGGATGTAGCAACGGATCTCGGTCTCGTGCTGCTTCGGCGGTGTCAGGAACCGGGCGCCCCGCGCGCTCCACTCGGCGTACACAGCTTGGATGTCCGCGACCCTGATATTGAGGAAGCTGCTCACCCGATCTGGGTCGGGCTGTGTCTCGAGCGTGACGGTCGGCTTGTCGTCCGTCGGACCTCCTCCGACGTTGATGATGATCCAGGTGTTGGCCAGCGCTACGTACGTCACCTCGTCACCCGCCTCGCCGGAGATGACCGTCTTGCCGCCCAGGACCTCAGTGTAAAAATGACGGGAGCGCTCCACATCATCCGAAACGATGAAGTGGGCCACGACCATCTCCTCATCGATGTTGCTCATAATGACCTCCCTTGTTTGAACAGGCTCCGCCGCTCCGCGACGACAGCCCATGGTCAGAATCCGGCGCTCTGGCCGCCGTCGATGTGCAAGACCTCTCCGGTCACGAAAGGCGCCGACTCGAGATAGAGGACTCCACCGACCACATCCTCGATCTCGCC
>Ga0210387_10002314_pt1 | contig 14547 bp, 13 predicted proteins | sample IncBWC7OmetaG_FD_160108 | JGI IMG/M metagenome (GOLD analysis project Ga0210387, IMG submission 160108) | Forest soil microbial communities from Barre Woods Harvard Forest LTER site, Petersham, Massachusetts, United States - Inc-BW-C-7-O ...
GCTGAACGCCGAGCTGGAGCAGAGCGACGGCGCCGCCGGTGCGCGGCGGCAGAAGTCGATCACGATCGGCACCGTGTGCAAGGCGCTGGCTCAGGAGTTCCCGGACATCTCGATCTCCAAGATCCGCTACCTGGAGGACCAGAAGCTGCTCACGCCGCGGCGCACCCCCGGTGGCTACCGCCTCTACACCCAGGGCGACGTGGCGCGCCTGCGCACGATCCTGAGGATGCAGCGCGACGAGTTCCTGCCGCTGCGCGTGATCCGTCAGGAGCTCGCGACCGGGCGCGCGGGGGACGGCGCGGCGACGGCCACGCCCGCGCCGGGCAAACGCGGCGGGCGCGAGGGCATGCGACCGTGGCGCACGAGCGTGAGCGTGCGCGAGGCGACCGGGGCGCTGTACTCGCTGGAGGACGTGCTGGAGGAGACCAACGCGGATGGGAAGCTCGTGGGAGAGCTCGAGGAGTACGGCGTGATCAAGGGCGAGCTGCGCGGGGGCGTGCGCTACTTCGACGAGACCGAACGCGAGATCATCGGCGCGGTCGCCGAGCTGGCGCGCTATGGGGTGGGGGGACGAAACCTGCGCGTGTTCCGCTCCTCGGCCGATCGCGAGGCGACGCTGTTGCAGCAGATCCTCGCCCCGGCGCTGCGCTCGCGCAACCCTCAACGGCGCAAGGAGGCGCTCGAGGCGCTCGAGAACCTGGCCGCGGTCGCCACGCACCTCAAGCACTTGCTGTTGGTCCGCGATCTGCGCAAGATCGTGCGCTGACAGGACGATGACCCAGACGTCGACCGATCTGCGGGCGCTCGTGCGGGAGATCCCGGACTTTCCCAAGGAGGGGGTCGGGTTCAAGGACATCACGCCGCTGCTGGCCGATCCGCGTGGGCTGAGGGCCGCGGTGCGCGGTCTCGCGGAGTACGCGCGCCCGCTGAACGTCGATTGCGTGATCGCGGCCGAGGCGCGCGGGTTCCTGCTCGGCCCGGCGCTCGCGCTGGAGCTTGAGGCCGGGTTCGTGCTGGCGCGCAAGCCGGGCAAGCTGCCGTACGAGACGGTCAGCGCCGAGTACCTGCTGGAGTACGGGTCGAGTGAGCTGGAGCTGCACACCGACGCGCTTGGCGCGGGCCGGCGGGTGCTCGTGCACGACGACCTGCTCGCCACGGGCGGCACCGCGCGGGCGCTGTGCGAGCTGGTCGAGGACCTCGGCGGCGAGGTCGTCGGCTGCGGCTTCCTGATCGAGCTCGCGTTTCTGCACGGGCGCGCGCGACTGGCGCCCCACGAAGCCCATGCGCTGATCACCTACGAGTCCTCCTGACCCGGGACGATAGGACGCCGAGCGATGCCGACCGCGAGTCGTACCCGCACGATCGCCGCGTCCTCGGGCGCGCTGTGGGAGACGATCCGCGACCCCCACCACCTGCCGCGCTGGTGGCCGCGGGTGAACCGCGTGGAGGACGTGACCGACACCGAGTTCACCGAGGTGCTGATCACGGGCGCGGGCAAATACGTGCGCGCGGACTTCACCCTGTCGGTGTGCGACGAGCGCGAGCGCCGACTGTGCTGGGAGCAGCGTTTGGAGGACAGCCCGTTCGCACGGCTCCTGAAGAGCGCCGAGACGGAGGTGCGGCTGAAGGATCTGAGCGACGGTCCGGGAGAGCGGACCGAGGTGACGATCGAGCTGCGCCAGGCGCTGAACGGGTTCTTCTCGCGCTTCGGCGCCTACATGGTTCGCCGCGCGGCGAACAAGACGATCGACGAGGCGCTCGACGGCCTGGAGCGGATCGGTGGCTGACCGGGAGGGGGCGTCCGGGACGCCGCGCATGCGTTGGTGGGGGTGGGGCGATCCGGGGCATGGTCCCGCGCTGAACCCGCGCACGCTGGAGCTGCTGCGCGAGACGGTCGGGGTCGCCGAGACGCCGCGCGCGCCGGTCGCGCTCGACTCGGTGAAGCTGCCGCTCACGCGCCTGGACGAGGATGCGCGTGCGGCCCTGGTGGCGGTCCTCGGCGCGGACGCGGTCAGGGACGATCGCCTCGAACGCGTCACGCACGCCGCCGGCAAGGGATACGTGGATCTGGTGCGCATGCGCGCCGGGGAACCCGCGGGCGCGCCCGACGCGGTCGTGCTGCCGGACACGCACGCGCGGCTGGGGGCGCTGCTCGAGCTGTGCGCGAGCCGCGGCCTGGCGGTCGTGCCGTTCGGGGGCGGGACGAGCGTGGTCGGCGGCGTGGAGCCCTTGACCGGCGGGCCCGCGGCGGTGATCGCGCTGGACATGGGCCGCATGGCGCAGATCTCGGAGCTCGACCGGGAGTCGCGGATCGTGACGGTCGGCGCGGGCATCCGCGGCCCGCGGCTGGAGCGGGAGCTCGCCAAGGAGGGTCTGACGCTGGGGCATTGGCCGCAGTCCTACGAGTACGTGACGCTCGGCGGGTGCGCCGCGACCCGCTCCGCCGGACAGGCCTCGAGCGGCTACGGCGCGATCGCCAAGATGGTGCTCGGTCTGCGCATGGCCACGCCGGTCGGGGACATCGCGCTGGCGCCGATGCCCGCGAGCGCCGCCGGGCCGGGGATGCGCGATCTGATCGTGGGCTCGGAGGGGACGCTGGGGGTGATCGACGAGGTCTCGCTGCGGGTGCGCCGCGCGCCGGCACAGCGTCGCTATGAGGGCGTCATGTTCGAGAGCTTCGCCGCCGGCGTGCAGGCGTTGCGGGCGATGGCCCAAGAGCACGCGATGCCCGAGGTCGCACGGCTCTCCGACGCGGCCGAGACGCGCATGTCGATGGCGCTCGCCGGCGGGGGCGGGGCGAAGGGACGGTTGGGACGCGCCTATCTCGGCGCGCGCGGACGCGGCGACCGATCGAAGATCGGCCAACGCACACAGCGGTGCATCGCGATCCTCGGGTTCGAGGGCGAGGAGGATGAGCTCAAGGGCCGCCGCGCCCGGACGATCGGGTTGGCACGTCGCAACGGCGGGGTCGCGCTCGGGGGCTCACCGGGACGGACGTGGCTCGCGGGACGCTTTCAGGCGCCCTACCTGCGCGACGACCTGCTGAGCCACGGCGTGATGGTCGAGACGCTCGAGACGGCCACGCGCTGGTCGAACCTGCAGCGCCTGCACGAGGCGGTGGGGGGCGCGATCGAGCACGCGCTGGCGGCCGAGGGCACACCGGGTCTGGTGATGTGTCACGTCTCGCATCTGTACGAGACCGGCGCCTCGCTCTACTACACGTTCATCGCCCGGCAGCGCCCGGGCCGTGAGATCGAGCAGTGGCGCGCGGTCAAGCGCGCGGCCGGCGAGGCGATCGTCGTGGGTGGCGGGACGATCACCCACCATCACGCCGTCGGGCGCGACCATGCTCCGTGGCTTGAGCCCGAGATCGGCGAGCGAGGCGTGGCGGCGCTCGGTGCTCTGAAGCGGGAGCTCGACCCGGCTGGGATCATGAACCCGGGGAAGCTGTTCCCGTCAGCCGGCTGAGTCTCTTGGGTAAGCCATAGCCGGCCGCTGCGTCTGATTGCCCTCGGCGCCGCTTTCGATTGCGGCCGGCGTTGAGGTAGCGCTTGGGACGAAGCTTATTTGGTGAGGGCGAACGCGCCCTGCAGGACGATGTGGTCTGGCTGGTTCGGCTGTTCGGAGGTCTCGCGGGTGAGCAGCAGCTGGTGGTAGTCGCCCGCATTCGTGGGCAGCAGCGCGCCCGCCTGCATGCGGCCGGTCGAGTTGACCGTCGTCTTGCCGATCGCCTGGGCGCTCGAGGAGGAGTTGTAGAGCCACAGGACGTAGACGAAGCCGTGTGTCGGCGGGAGATGTTCGGCGGCCACGTAGATCGCGTGCTGGGACCCTTCGGCGAGGATCTCGGCGATGCCGAGCGATTTGCTCGACGGTTCGGGTGGCGAGAGCGTGATCTGGTTGGTGACCTTCGCTTTGGAGCCCGTCGTGGAGCTCGCTTTGGTGCCTTTCGCCGAGCTCGAGGTCGTGTGTCCGGCGGTGCTCGTGCTCGTCGACGCGCTCGTGCCGGCGCCCGAGCCGCCGCTGCCGCCACCGCCACTGCTCAAGAGGACCACGACGACGATCACCACCACGACGATCCCCGCCAGCAGCAGCGCGCCTCCGCGCCTTGACACGGGCAGTCCCGCGGCGGCATCCGAGACGCTCGAGGCGGCCCGACGGGCGCTGCTTCCGCCACCACGCGCCGCACCTCGGGGTGGGGACGGAGTGGCGGGAGCCACGTACGCGGCGGGAGACTCGCCGGGGGCACCCGCGAGCGCGTCGAGCGCGGCGTGCGCACGGTCGCGCACGGCCTGCTCGGGAATGCCGAGCATCTCGGCCACCTGCGCGTAGCTCTTGCCGCGATCGACGAGCAGCGACAGCGTCGCGCGCAGATCGGGCGGAAGATCGTCCAGGCGGGGCATGCCGAGCGTAGGCTATCGTGGCGCCGCGATGGCAACGCCGGGTCTTCCCAGCATCGAGTGGCTGAACTCGTCCGTGACGGGCTTCGACGCGCTCTACGGGCTGGAGTTCGTGCACTTCTCAGACATCGAGGTGCGCGCGCAGGTCGCGGTGCGCGAGGAGGTCAAGCAGCCGATGGGGCTCGTGCACGGCGGGCTGTACGCGTCGATCGCCGAGTCGATCGCCTCGTTGGCGACCGCGGCGGCCGTGATGGGGGAGGAGAACATCGCCACGGGCATGTCCAACAGCACGAGCTTTCTGCGGCCGATCCTCGCCGGCACCGTCCATGCTCGCGCGCTGCGCCTGCACCGCGGCCGCACGACCTGGGTGTGGGATGTGACCTTCAGCGACGACGAGGGCCGCACGTGCGCGGTCACGCGCATGACGATCGCAGTACGCCCGCAGCCCGCCGGCTGAGCTCGCTCAGCGCACCGCGCGCAGCGGGCTGGGCGTCTGCGAAGGCAGCGGTCTTTCACCGAAGCCGGTGTTCGCCAGCGGCGCGGCCAGCGGCGCGCCGGGCGCGCCGGGCGAGTTGATCGGCACCGCGGTCTGCGCCGCGGCGCGAGCGAGCGCGGGATTGTGGGCGTAGACGTCGAGCACCACCCCGCCGGTGCGGATCGAGATCGCCCGACCCTGCGCGGCGACATAGCCGGGGACACCGCGCACCGAGATCGCCGTGCGAGCGGTCCCGGGACCTTCGCCGGGGACGAACCCGTTGTCGGGGGAGGTGATCACCTTCAGCGGTGGCACGCACGTCGACTGCCCGCCTTCCAGGCAGTCGCCGTACTGGACCGTGAACGCGCCGCTCGGATCGTGCGAGGCTTCGGTGATGGCCATGCCGCGGAAGGAGCCGCCGAGCCAATACACCGGGTAGGGCGCCAGCAGCATGCTCTCGAGCGAGTTGTGCGGGATCGGCTGATCCTGGATCGTGTTCCCGCACGCGCCCAGGCACAGCGCGCACAGTGCGACAGCGAGCCCGGCAAGCCACAGGGCGGGCAGACGCGTGCTCAACCCCGGTACCGATTCGTGATGGGCATTCGCCGATCCCGCCCGAACGCGCGCGTGGTCACCTTGATCCCGGGCGGCGCCTGGCGACGCTTGTACTCGGCGAGGTCGACCAGGCGGATGGTGCGGTCCACCTCCTCGGCGGGCAGTCCATCGGCGATCAGTCGCTCGCGGCCATGGTCGAACTCGATGTAGCCCTGCAGGATGCGATCGAGCAGCTCATACGGCGGCAGGGAGTCCTCGTCGCGCTGGTCGTGGCGCAGCTCGGCCGTAGGAGGACGGGTGATGATCGAAGTCGGGATCGGCGCCGACGCGCGCGGTGGGGACCCATCCCTCGCGGTGGTGCCGGCCGGGGAGTTGCGCCACTCGCACAGCCGGTAGACGAGCGTCTTCGGGACGTCCTTGATGACGGCGAACCCGCCCGCGAGATCTCCGTAGAGGGTCGTATAGCCGACCGACATCTCCGACTTGTTGCCCGTCGTCAGCACGAGCCATCCGAACTTGTTCGAGAGCGCCATCAGCAGGTTGCCGCGGATGCGCGCCTGCAGGTTCTCCTCGGTCAGGTCCGCCGGCAGCCCGTCGAAGTCGGTGTGCAGGGTGCGCGTGTAGGCGTCCATCACCGCCTTGATCGCCAGCTCGTGCACCTGGACTTCGAGCGCTGCCGCGAGCGTGTGGGCGTCGGACTGGGTGGCCGTGGAGGAGTAGGGCGAGGGCATGACCGCGACGTTCACGCGCTCAGACCCCAGGGCGTCGGCGGCGAGGCAGGCCACGAGCGCGGAGTCGATCCCGCCCGAGAGTCCCAGCACCACGCTCGCGAACCCGTTCTTCTGGACGTAATCGCGCAGCCCGAGCTCGAGCGCCGCATACACCTCCGCCTCGAGCGGCGCCAGCTGCGGGCGCAGAGGGCTCCGACCCGCAGAGGCCCCGACGGTCGCAATCGAGGTCGGTGCGGCCTCGGGCGGCTCCTGGCCGGCCCGCGGAAGGTCGAGGTCGCAGACGAGCAGGTCCTCGGCGAACTGCGCGGCCCGCGCGACGGGGGCGCCGGTCGGATCGAGCACGAACGAGTGGCCGTCGAAGACGAGCTCATCCTGGCCGCCGACGAGCGCGCAGAACGCCACGTAGGAGTCGGACTCCACCGCGCGATGCGCGAACAGGCGCTCGCGTTCTGAGCCCTTGCCCGCGTGGTAGGGCGAGGCGGAGACATTCACCAGCAGGCTCGCGCCGGCCGCGGACTCCTCGGTGGCGGGCGGGCCCGGCTGCCACAGGTCCTCGCACACCGTCAGGCCGATGCGGTTGCCCGCGATGTCGACCGTAGCCCCGGCCGTGCCCGGCGTGAAGTAGCGGCGCTCGTCGAACACGCCGTAGTTGGGTAGGTGGAGCTTGCGATAGACGTACCGCACCGCGCCCTCGCCCAGCACGGCCGCCGCGTTGTAGACGTGGCCGTCGTCGGCCAGCTCGGGAAAGCCGACGATCGCGATCGGGCGCGTGCCTTCGACCTCTCGCGCCAGCTCCTCCAGCGCCGCGCGGGCGTCGGCGAGGAAGTGCTCGCGCAAGAGCAGATCCTCCGGGGGGTAGCCCGTGAGCGCGAGCTCTCCGAACAGCACGAGCTCGGCGTCCGCGGCACGCGCGTCGCGCAGGCCGTCGAGGATCCGCTCGGCGTTGCCGGCGATATCGCCGACGGTGGCGTTCATCTGGCAGAGGGCGAGGCGCAACGTCAGGGGATCGTATCCGCGCTCCGAGGCGCGCCCGTGGACACGCGTCCGCGGGCCTGGTTCACGCGCCCGCTCAGGCGGTGCGCACGCTCTTGCCGGCCGGGCGCTTGCCCGCGGCGCGCTTGTCCCCAGTGCGCTTGGCGCGCGCGGAAGCGCCATTGGAGGAGGCCGCCTTCGTCGATCCGGCTCGTTTCGCGGGCTTGGCGGGCGCGGACACCCCCGCGGCGCGAGCCAGCGAGTCGATCGCCCGCTCCAGATCGCGCGCGATCGACTCGAGCTCCGGGACGGCGTCGTAGTCGGCGAGCAGACCGAACCCGAGCCGGCCGTCGTAGCTCATGACGGCGATTCCCAGCGCTTGGCGGCGAGCGAGCGGCACCACCGGATAGAGCCCGCGCAGGCGCCGGCCGAGCAGATACAGCGGGAACTGCGGTCCGGGGACGTTCGTCACGACCAGGTTGAAGTAGCGCTGGCGCGCCTGCAGGCGCGCGGCCTGGCTGAGGATCGTGGGCGGGGCGAAGCCCGCGAGGCTCGTCAGCACCTGCGCGCCCACGGCCTGGCCGGACTCCTTCAGGTGCTCCATCGCGTCGCGGATCTGCGCCAGGCAGTCCGCGGGGCTCTCGACGCCGACCGGCAGCGGCGCCCACATCGCGGCGACCTGGTTGCCCAGCGCGCCGCGCTGTGAGTCGGCGCGCACGGAGACCGGGACCATCGCCTTCAGCACCAGACCCTCCGTGTCCACGCTCTGCCCGCGCAGGTAGCGTCCCAGCGCGAGGCTGACCGAGGCCAGCACCACGTCGTTGAGGGTGCCGCCCAAGGAGTCCTTGATCGCCTTGAACACCGGAAGCTCGGTGTCCACCCAGGTGTAACGGCGGTGCGGGCCGATGTCGACGTTGAACGGGCTCGGCGGCGCCGGCGAGCTGATGCCCGCGAGCGTGGTCGCGCCGATGTGCGCGACGTTGTCCTTCACCTGTCCTGCAACCCGACGCGGCGCGCGCAGCAGCGCCCGCGTGCCCCGGCCCATCTCCGCGGGAACCGTAGCCCGCTCCATCAGCGCCTCGCCCAGCAGCTTGGCCGACCCGGGCAGCGGCTTGGCCGTCCACGGCACTGGTGGGCGGGCGGTGCCGGCCGGCTCGGGGGAGGTGTCGAACAGCACGGTCGTGATGTCCACCCCCGAGATCCCGTCGACGAGCGCGTGATGGGTCTTCGCGATCAGCGCGAAGCGCTTGCCCGCCATGCGCTGCACGAGCCAGATCTCCCACAGGGGCTTGGAGCGGTCCAGGCGCTGGGAGAACAGTCGCCCGGCGAGCTGCTTGAGCGCGGTCTCGTCGGCCGGGCGCGGCAGCGCGGTATGGCGGATGTGGTAGCGCGGGTTGAAGTGCGGATCGTCGGTCCACAATGGACGTCCCTGCGCCAGGGGAACGTACGCCAGGCGCTGGCGATAGCGCGGCACCAGGTGCAGACGGCTGAGGACATGGTCGATCAGCTCCTGCGGCGTCGGCGCGAGGCCCTCGAACACCATCACCGACGCCACGTGCATGTGCGCGGTCGAGTCGTCCTCGAGGTGCAGGAAGGCGGTGTCGAGAGCGGACAGTCGGTCGGGGTTGGCCATCGCGTTTGATTGTCGCGGGTCCGGGCGTCCGCGTCAACGCGCGCGTCCCACCAGCTGGCGAAAGCGCTCCCGAAACGCCCACCGCTGCGGTGAGCGGCGCCTACCGCAAACCGATGCAAGGGCCGGCTGTGGCTCACCCATCGATCAGATCCTGTCGCGAAATGCCGCATGGTTGATGCACATCCGCTCCCGATCGTGTGTGCGCGACAACACACAGGACCGTGCCCGAAACCGGCTAGCCTCGAATGCGTTCGACCCTGCCGAGTCGTGCCCGTGGATGGGCGCGAGCGGGGGACCCACTGCCGGATCGCCTCACCGAGGCCGGTCCGGATGGGGCGAATCGGCCGCTGCTGTGGCCGTAACGACCGGCCGATGCGCGCTCCTGCGTGCCTCGCCGGACGGTCGGAGATCCGTCGATCGCCGATCGCTCGTGAGCCCGACAGCTAACCCCGTAGGCGGACACCCAGGAGGTTCTTCCTCGATGTACGTCCCCGCGACGTCGGCGCAGCCCGCTGCGCCCGTAACGCCGCCGCTGCCATCACTTGTCGAAGTCGCCACCGGCGATGGCTCCTCGCCCGGCATTGCATCGCTCGCCGGGCTGGACGCCGCGCCGGTGCACGTCTCGCTCGCGGTGCGCCATCCGGACCTGAACGTGCTCGCCGACCACACGAGCACGATCGCCGGTGCGCTGCGCCCTGCGCTCGCCGGCCGGGTCGTCACGCTGCAGGCGCTCGGCGCCCACGGCTGGAGCACGCTCGCGAGCACCCACACTCGGCCCGCCGGGCGTTTTCGCCTGCGCTATACGCCGCGCCGCGCCGGCAGCGAGCGCGTGCGGCTGCGCTTCGCCGGCGATGCCACCGATCGCAGCGCGCACCGCGCGCTGGGACGTCTGAACGTCTACCGCCTCGCCGGTGCCTCCTGGTATGGAGGCGGTGGCGGCCTGGCGTGTGGTGGAGAGCTGACCAGCTCCACCATGGGCGTGGCCAACAAGACGCTCCCATGCGGCTCGCAGGTCACGCTGCGCTATGGCGATCGCACCGTGAGCGTGCGCGTCATCGACCGCGGGCCCTACGTCGCCGGGCGCGAATTCGATCTCACCGAAGCGACCAAGCGCGCGCTCGGGTTCGGCGACACCGGTGAGGTGTGGAGCACACGCTGAGCGATGCAGCCATCGCGAGCGTCGGCTGGCCTCCATGCACGGGAGGCACGGCGCCGGTGGGCGTGATCGGTGCGCCCACCGTCCGCAGACCGTCCGCCCATCTCACGGGGCGCGATTGGGAGCGTTCGTGCAGAACTTGGCAGCGACGCCCTCCCGCCGTTCAATGCAGCACGTGAGAAGCACGCGGGCACAGGTATGGCTTGATGGGAACGGCGACTGGGCTTGGCCCGGCTGCGGCGGCGGCGGCGGCGAAGCGGCCGCCGAGCTCTCGCCACCCCCATGGGTCCCCACGTTCCCGCGGCGTACAGCAACCTCCGCGGGCCAGGAGAGCCTTGGTAGGGCCGCACGCTCGCAGCGAACGCTGCTGCGGTGGCGCTACGGCACGACCCTGCTGCTCGCGGCGCTCGCGGCCATCTGCGTGGGCCTGGCGGTGGACGGCCGCACGAACTTCGAACGCCTCGTCGGCATGCGCCCGACGGCCGGTCAGGTCGCGGCCGCGAGTGCGCTCGCGCGCTCGATCTCAGCCCCGGCGCAACCGCTGCCGACGGTGAAGCTCGTCAGCCGCGACGCGGTCGGCAGCTCGATCGACTCCAGCAGCTACCCCTCCGCGGCCTTGCACGGCGAAGGCTCCTTCCTGGTCTACCTGCCTCCGGGCTACGCGAGCAGCGCCGCGCGCTATCCCGTCATCTACCTGCTGCACGGCGACGAACAGACCGACGAATCCTTCCTGCAGATCGGCCTGCAGGGCACGCTCGACCGGTTGATCGCCAGACACGCGATCCCGCCGACGATCGCGGTCATGATCCAGGGCGGGCCCGGCGCCAACAACTGGTTGAACCACGGCACCGCCGACTACGAAGACTATGTCCTGGAAGTGCAGCGCCTCATCGATCGCATGCTGCCCACGAGCCCCACTCGTGGCGCCCGCGCCATCGCCGGCTACTCGATGGGCGGCTACGGCGCGATGCACCTCGCCCTGAAGCATCCGCAGGCCTTCTCGGCCGTCGAGAGCTGGCTCGGCTTCTTCAACGGCCTCGACGGCCAGTTGCGCGCCGACCGCTCCACGATCTCGCATCTGGGCCTGCGCGCCTACCTCTACGGAGCGGCCTCCGATCACATCGCCGACCCCTCCGAGAACGCTCCCTTCGCTGCCGCCCTGAGCGCCGACGGGGCCGACGCCCACAGCGCCGTCTACCCCGGCGAACACGACTTCGAAACGCTCGAAGTTCACCTCGAACACATGCTCGAATTCGCCGGTCGGAGACTGTCGGCGGCGCGCTGAGCGTTGGTCTCTCACTCGTCCTGCGCGACCTGCAGCACGAGCTTGCCGATGTTCCTGCCTTCGAACAGGCCCAGGAACGTCTCGGGGAAGCGCTCCACACCGCCCGTGGCGACATCCTCGCGGGCGACGATCTTGCCCTCGGCCAGCCAGCCGGCCATCTCGCGCGCTCCGTCCAAGTAGCGGTCACCGTAGTCGGAGACCACGAACCCGGTCATCGTCGCGTGGTTGACCAGCAGCGACAGGTAGTTGGCCGGGCCGACCAGCTGCTCGTCCGCGTTGTACTGCGAGATCGCGCCGCAGATCACCACCCGCGCGTGGCGCGCCAGGCGCGCGAGCGCCGCGTCGAGGATCTCCCCGCCGACGTTGTCGAAGTACACGTCCACGCCCTTGCGGCAGTGCTCGCGCAGCCCCTCGCGCACGTCCTGGGCCTTGTAGTCGATCGCCGCGTCGAACCCCAGCTCCTGCGCGATGTACTCGCACTTCTCCGCGCCCCCGGCGATACCGATCGCGCGCGCTCCCTGCAGCTTCGCGAGCTGGCCCACGACGCCACCGACGGCGCCCGCCGCGCCCGAGACCACCACCGTCTCGCCCTCGACCGGACGGCCGATGTCCAGCAAGCCGAAGTACGCGGTCATCCCGGGCATGCCCAGCGTGCCCAGGTACGTCGGCAGCGACGCGAGGCTCGTATCGACCTTCCCCAGGCCGTCCCCGTTCACGACCCCGTACTCCTGCACGCCCAGCATGCCCGTCACGTAATCGCCCACCGCCCGACGGGGGTGCTTGGAGGCGACCACGCGGCCCGCCACCAGCGCGCGCATCACCTCGCCCACGCCCACGGGCGCGATGTAGGACCTCGCGTCGTTCATCCAGCCGCGCATCGCCGGATCCAACGACACGTACAGCGCCTTCACCAGCACCTGGCCCTCGTCGAGCTCCTCGGGTATCGGTTCCTCGGTGTGCGACCAATCGCTCGGCTTGGGCAACCCATCCGGGCGGGCGGCAAGTCTGATCTGGTGGTTCACGGCGTCCATTGGCTTACGTCCTTCGTCGGTGATCGCTCTCTCGTGTGCGCGAACCATACGGCCGCACGTGCGGCGGGGCGTACTGCACCGTGAAAGACTGTCGCGATGACCGACCGCGCTCTGCTCAGGGGACTGACGCTCCGGGGCGCTCTGCGGGTGCCCGAGATCACAGCCTTCTTCTGGGCGATCAAGGCGCTGTCGACCGCGATGGGCGAGTCGACGTCGGACTACCTCGTCCATGCGATCGCGCCCGTGGAGGCCGTGGCCCTCGGGTTCGTCTGCTTCCTCGCAGCCCTGTCGTGGCAGTTCTCGCGGCGTCGCTACGAGGCCTGGCCATACTGGATGGCCGTCGTCATGGTCGGGGTGTTCGGCACTATGGCCGCCGACGTCCTCCACGTCGGCTTCGGCGTTCCCTACGCGGTGTCGAGCGTCTTCTATGCCCTCGTCCTGCTGACGGTCTTCTACAGCTGGCAGAGGACCGAGCAGACGCTCTCGATCCACAGCATCGACACTGCGCGTCGCGAGGCCTTCTACTGGGCCGCCGTAGTGGCGACATTCGCGATGGGCACCGCCCTCGGAGATCTGACCGCATCTACCCTCGGTCTGGGGTACTTCGCCTCGGGACTCCTGTTCGCCGGTGTGATCGCGATTCCCGCCGTCGGCTATTGGAGGTTCGACTGGAACCCGATCTTCTCGTTCTGGTTCGCCTATGTCGCCACCCGCCCGTTCGGCGCGTCGTTCGCCGACTGGATGGGCAAGCCCCAGAGCGCGGGAGGGCTCGGCTGGGGCGACGGCACCGTCGCTCTGGCGTTGGGAAGCGCCATCTTCTGCCTGGTCGCCTATCTGGCGATCACCCGCCGGGACGTGCAGGGACTCGCGCACCGCTCGCACGCATCAGAGGCCGCGCGCCTGCCGATCGATGCCTCGCCGGAGAGCACTGACTGACGCGGACGCACGACGCCCAGCCGGGTGTCTGTGGTGATTCACTCAAGTCAGGTCATTTCCGCTCTCGCATCGGCCCCACAGCCGATCGCTCAGCTAGGACTCGAGCTGCGCCAGGAACTCGAGCAGCTCGGGCACGACCGCAGCCGCGTTCTCGCGATGAGGCCAGTGACCGGCGTGAGGGACGATCAAGGCTCGACTCGGCTCCCCGAGGAGCTCGGCGGTACGCGTGAGCATGGCGCTCTCACCCAGGTCGTGCTCTCCGCCGACGATCAGGCCGGGGACCCGCGGTACGCGCTGCAGGGCCGGTGGCTGGCCGCCGAGGGGCAGGTCGCGGTAGTAGGCGATCGCGCCGTCGAGTGTCGCCGGCGGGGACAGGGCCTCCTTGGCGCGGCGCACCGTCTCCTCGCGCTCGGGGCCGGACCAGCCCGGTGACCAGCGTCGGTAGAGCCTGTCGAGATAGGCGAAGTCGTTGCGCCGACACGTCCGCGCAGACCAAGGGAGCTTCAAGCCGAGGAAGTGCCGGACCGCCCACAGCGAAGCGGGCGTACGCTTCAGCAGGCTGGGGTGGGGGATGCCCAGCGTCGTTATCGCCCGCACACGCTCAGACGCCAACGCCGCCGCGACATATGTGATCAGGGCACCCCAATCGTGGCCAACCAGCACCGCGCGAGACGCACCGATCGCGTCAAGCAGCCCCAGGCCGTCGCGTCCGAGCGTTTCCGGATCGTAACCGCGGCCGGGGACGATCGTCTCCTCGTGATACCCGCGCAGCCATGGCACCGTCACGCGCCAGCCGGCGCCGACGAGCTTGGCCTCTATGTCCGACCACGAGTAGGGCGTGTCGGGAAATCCGTGCCACAGCACGACATCCGGACCCTCTCCTCGCTGGGAGACGACGTATCGCTGCTCCTCGCCGGTGATCGTGCGGAATTCCATCGTCGGAGTGTATGGAAGCGCTAGCGTGTGCGGATGTCCTCGCAATGGCCCGCATTGACGTATGAGGAGTGGCACGAGACCTGCGACACGCTGCACGCGCACACCCAGCTCCTGGGCAAGCTCGCCGTTGCGCTGGCTCCGCCCGAGCCGCAGCTGCAGCATGCCGCGCTGCGACTGACCGCGCGTGGCTGGGAGACGCTCGCGCTGCCGGCGCCCAATGGTTCAGGAGCGATCGTCGTCGGGCTCGATCTGCGTACGCACGAGGCATTCGTCGAGCACAGCGACGGCCGCGCGCGTCGCGTCGCGCTCACTCCCGACAGGCCGGTAGGAGAGGTCACGCGCGAAGTGCTCGTAGCCATCGGCGCCTTGGCGGGCGCGGTCGAGATCGACCCCACGCCGCAGGAGGTGAGCTGGAGCGTGCCACTGGACGAGGACGAGGA
>Ga0210387_10002316_pt1 | contig 14541 bp, 16 predicted proteins | sample IncBWC7OmetaG_FD_160108 | JGI IMG/M metagenome (GOLD analysis project Ga0210387, IMG submission 160108) | Forest soil microbial communities from Barre Woods Harvard Forest LTER site, Petersham, Massachusetts, United States - Inc-BW-C-7-O ...
CCCGTTCATCTGCCAGGAAAAGTCCGCGCCTTCGCCCGGCCCAAGGTTGGCGTGGTTGTCGCTGCTGAAGCTGAACTCGATATAAGTGTCAGCGCCGGTCGCGGCCGGGGACAGCGCAGCGGTCACCGCGCTCACCGTCAGGTCAGCGTTGGCGCCGGAAGTGCTGACGTGCGACCAGTTGATGGTCAAGAGCGGCGTCACCTTCGGTTCATTCGTGAAGTAGTAGCGCAGCTTCAGCTGTGAAAGCGGAATCGACGCCGCACCCGAGTTCTTGATGTCGAGCTCAGCGCCGACGTAGGCGGTCGTGGCTGCGGTGTCCTGAACCGCGTACGCCACCGAGAGCCCGGTGTTGCACACGCTCGCGACGCACGTCTCCCCCGAGCTACAAACGGTGCCGCATTTACCGCAATTGCTGGGATCATTGGTCAGATTCGTGGTGCAACCTGCGGCCGCGCTCGAGCAGGCGGCGAAGCCGCTATTGCACGCCGGGTGACACGTGGCGCCGCTGCACGTGGAGCCGCTCGCATTTACGGCGGAGCACTGCGTGCCGCAAGCACCACAATTGTTCGGATCCGTCGTGGTCGGCGTTTCGCAACCGTTGAAGCGGCTGGTGTCACAGTCCGCGAAGCCCGCGCTGCAGCTCGGCGCGCACGCGCTGTTCACGCAGTTGTTGCTGACGGTGTTGTTGTCGGCGCAAGCCGTGCCACACCCGCCACAGTTGGCTTTGCTCGAGCGCACGTCGGTCTCACAACCGTTGTTCGGGTTGCTGTCACAACTCTTGAAGTACGACTGGCTGCACGCGGGCGTGCACACGTCAGCGACACAAGTATTGACTGAATTGAGCGACACACAGGCGATATTGCAACCGCCGCAGTTGTTGTTGTCGTTGGCGAACACAGCCTCACAGCCGTCATTCGCGTTGCCGTCGCAGTTGCCGAACGCGGCGCCACAGCTCGGCGAGCAGGCACCGGTTACGCAGCTATTCGTGCCGTGCGGGGCTTGGCAGGCCGTGCCACACGCGCCGCAATTGTTGCTACTGGTCGCGAGGTTTGCCTCACACCCGTCCGTGTCCGGGTTCATGTTGCAGTCTGCAAAATTCGCGTTGCACTTGCTCAGCTGGCAGCCGCCCATGACGCATTTGCCTGACGCGTTCAGAGCGGCATACACGGTCGTGCAATTGAGGCCATTGCTGCCGCAGCCGCCACAATTGGTCGTATTGCTGCTGGTGTCCGTTTGGCAGCTCACGCCGGTGCCGAGGCAGTCCGCAAACGGAGGAGCGCACGCCTTGACCTTGCACGCCTTGTTCTGACACTGCGCGCTGCCGTTGGTGATCGCGCAGGCCGTGCCGCAGCCGCCGCAATTGTTGACGTCGGTCGTGATCGTCGTTTCGCAACCGTCGGCATAACCGCCAGAGCAGTCAGCGTGGCTCGAGTCGCACGACGCAATCGCGCAGGTCGACGCCGAGCACTTGGCGGTACCGCTCGCCACGACGCACAAGTTTCCGCAAGTTTTGCAGTTGCTCACGTCATTGGTCAGGTTGACCTCACAACCGTCCGACGGGTCTCCGTTGCAATCCCCAAACCCCGCTGGGCACACGCTGACACCACATTTGTGCAGGTTGCACCAAGGCGTGGCACCCCCGACGGCGGCGCACACGTTGCCGCACGTACCGCAGTTGTTCACGTCGTTTTCGGTGCTCGTCTCGCACCCGTTCGAGCGGTTGTCGTCGCAATCGGCGAAGCCGGCCGAGCACGTGATCTGACACTGTGAGTCGGCGCACGTTGGTGTACCGTTGATGCCGACGCAGATCGTGCCGCACGCCCCGCAGTTCGCGGGGTCGCCACTGGTGTTGGTCTCACAGCCGTTCGTCGGGTCGCCGTCGCAGTCCGCATAGGGCGCCGCGCAGGCCTGAACTTGGCACGAGCCCCCCGAGCAGCTGGCCGTGGCATGCGGAATGTCACAAGGCGTGTCGCACGCGCCGCAGTGCGCAGGATCCGTCTTCAGGTTCGTCTCACAGCCGTTCGTGGCGTCTCCGTCGCAGTTGCCCTTGCCATCGAGGCAAACGAGCGCGCACGCGCCATTCGCGCAGCTGCCGCCCGCGCAGTCACTGTCCACGCTGCAGGCTTGGCCGGGCGAGCAAGTGGGGCAAGCGCTGCCGCCGCAGTCCTTGTCCGTTTCAGCGCCGTTTTTGATCTTGTCCGAGCACGTGGGCTGCGAGCAGGTGCCGCTCGCGCAGACACCGCTGTCGCAGTCGGTGGCCTGCACGCATTTGAGTCCAGGCGCACAAGGCGAGCAGCCGCCCCCACCGCAATCCACGTCGGTTTCGGTGCCAGACTGGACGCCGTCGGTGCAGGAGGCATTTTGACAGAGGCTCGCGACGCACTGCCCGCCCGCGCAATCCGCGTTGCCGACACACGCTTGACCCGCGCCACACGGGGAGCAAGTCCCGCCACAGTCGATGCCTGTCTCGAGCCCGGGATCCAATACTTGATTCAAACAATGCGGCGCTGCTGCGCCGCCATCCGGCGACACCTCGAAGTTCGGGACGCTGCAGGACGCCGCGAGCAACGAGAAAGCAGCCAGCGCCCGAACGAGCCCGCGCACCGATCGATGGAAGCGCCCCGCGTCACGCAGCTTCGCGCGTGAGCGACCAGAGGTGTCGTTCATGTTTGGAACGGCATCCTACACGAGCAAACGCAGTATCGCCGGTGCGTTCTCGGTTAACTCGCAATCTGAACTGACGCGCGTTTCATTGCGCGCTGCGTTCCTATCGAGTCCGACGCTCGTGTGGATCGACGAAAAGCGAGCTGCGCCGCGCGTCAATCGCGCGGCGGCCACACGGTTAACTTGGGATTTTAACCGTCAACGATCGAGGACGGACCTCCGCCGAAGCACTGCCGTCCTCGATATTCTCACTCATCGTCTGCTGACCAAAGGCGGCGCGAGAGCGCCGTGTTCAGGGAACGGCTTGCGCGGTGCGCACGCTGGAATTGCCTGGCACGAGTCGTTCACTGACCTGCACGACCCGCTTCGCGACTTGGTTGTTTTCTGAATGAATGGCCACCGCGAAGCCATTGCCCGTCGATGTGATCAGGTAGCTCGCATTGAGCTCCGCCAGCGGGCACGTCTCACTGGCTTGCGCGGCGTTCCCAGCGCTGGCCACTCGAGCCTGGTAGCACTCGACCAAGTGCCCAAGCCACTCTCGGGTGAGCCCCGGAGCCGCGACCATGTAGACCACCGCGCCGGCGGGCGTCGAAAGAAATCCTCTCGGATCCGCGGGCGTGCGCAGCTCACGCGTCCCGATCACGGCCGTGCGCTGCACGGGGCACATGCTCTGCTCCGCCTCGGGGATCAACGCGCAGGCCTGGCTCACATTGTCCGATGGCGCGAGCGGTAGTGCATCGGTTTGAGTCTGTTGCGCGAGGGCCTGCTGTGGCCGCCCAACCAGCGCATCAGAAGAAGCGGCGGTCGGCGCGCTTGCGCAGGCCGACAAAAATCCGCCGAGTACGACTGCAAACGCACTTCCCAAATAATGATTCATCTTATGCTCCTCTTCTATTCGAAAATTCGCAGGCGGGCTGCGGCACATGCCGCGGGTGATACCGAGTCGTTGCAGCCTGCTCAACGGCTCCTTTGGAAGATATGGACTCTCGCCTAAGCCTGCTCGTAAGAATCCTCGTTTGGAACTAAGGATTTACTAAGCAACTCGCGAGTGAGAACGGAATCCGAGCTGACCAGGGAGAGCTCGCGCTCGAGCGAGGCCAACGCGCGTTCCAGCGCCAACTTGATCACCGAAGAACGGCCGATGCGAATATTGGCGTTGACCTTGGAGAGCTCGCTCGCCACGCGGTCGAGCCGCTCGATCATCTCGGGCACGAAGCGCACCGAGACCGGAGTCTCACGCTTGTCCCAAACCGAGCTCCGCTTTCGCGAAGCCTGCGCGCTGCGTTCGTCGAAAGTGCTCATCGGGTAACCTGACTCAGTGGCGAGTCGTTCGCCGCCAAACGTTCGCTCAGCTCGTAGATGTGGTGCGCCGCTGCCCAGTGCGGCGAGCGGATGGAAACGGCAAAGCCACTATGCGTCGGTTCGACCGAGCAGCTCACCTCGGCGCCAGTGAGCGGGCATGACTCACTCGCTGGCGGCGCAGCGCCAAACTCCGCAGTTTGTGCCTGATAACAATCGATCAGGTGACTCAGCCACTCGGCGGTCAGACCGGGCGCGGCGCTCATGTACACCACCGCGCCCGCGGGGCCGGAGCTGTGCCCCTTGGGATCGAGCGGCACGCGGAGCTCGCGCGCGCCCAGCACGGGGCTGCGCTCGACGGGGCACAGGCTACGCTCCGATACCGGAACCGCGATGCACGCGCGCTCGACGGCGCCGCTCGCAGCGCGCGTCGGATAAACGTCCGATTGCGCGGCGGCGAGGTCGGCACGCTGCGTCTCTCCGTGGCTAGGAGCGGCTAGCTCAGACCTCGGAGTGCTCGCGCACGACAGCGCGACGCTACACAGTGCCACTTTTGCCAAGATTCCGCAGAATTGCCTCATGGCGCTCACCTCGATTCTCAAAGGTAGCGACGCCGAGCTAAGCGTGATCCAAATAATGCGGGGGAATGTCTAAGGATTCTCTAAAGCACGCCTCACGCTCGAGGCGACATTCCGCACACTGAGGCTTTGCCGCGCGCCGGCTTCTAGCGCGCTCTGACTTTCAGCAAGCTCACGGGCGGGGGCTCGGAGCCCGAATCCTCACGGCGCTTCATCCAACCTTGCAGGCGTCGTTGTGCTCGCCACAAGGTGTCTTCGGCTTGGCCCGGCGAGCAATGCAACGCGATCGCGATTTCACGCGCGTCGAAATTCTGGAGACTGAGCAGGACGGTCTCGCGTTCCTTGCGCTGCAGGTTCTCCAGCAAGGCCAGCAGGAGCGCGGTGTGCTCGCGGGTCAGCGTCGTGACCTCCGGCGCGCCCGCTTCATGCGCCAGGGTGCTCACCCAAGTCCGGAGCGAGACTCGGTGCTCCGAGCTGCCCGTCGACAGCCACAGAGCTATCAACAATTCCTGCTGCAGTTCGCTACAACCTTGGCGGTCACGCTCGTAGCGAGCGGCTAGCCGCGCGAGCGCTGGCGCGAGCAGGGTGAGTAACGCAGCTCCGCTCATTCGCTCGGAAATGGGAGCGGACAAGCCGAGTGGCTCGGTTGCAAGAGCTCGCAATGATGCGCTCATCGGGCCCTACGGCTCTCCCTTGAGGCGATAGCCGACGCCGGGCTCGGTGAGCAGCAGCCGCGGTCGTGTCGGCTCTGCTTCGAGCTTTCCGCGCAGTTGCCCCATGTACACGTGCAGGTACTGCGTCTGCGTGCCGTAGCGGGTTCCCCAAACCTCCCGCAGGAGTTGTTGATGGGTCACGACGCGGCCGCTGTTGCGCGCCAAGGCAGACAAGAGCTTGTATTCGATGGGCGTCAGGTGAACCTCACGGTCACCGAGGAACACGTGCCGCATCGTCAAATCGAGACGCAGTGCGCCGACCGTGAAAACGCTTTGCGTCGCTTCACCCGTGCGCCCCTCGGCGTGCCGGCTGGCCACACGAATGCGCGCCAAAAGCTCGCTGACCGAGAACGGCTTCGTCAAATAGTCGTCGGCGCCAGCGTCCAAAACGGCCACTTTGTCCTGGTCTTGGTCTCGGGCAGACAACACGATAATCGGCGTCTTGGTGAACTCTCGGAGCTGCTTGGTCACGTCGACGCCGTCGGTGTCGGGTAGGCCGAGGTCGAGCAAAATGATGTCCGGATTGCGCGTGCCGGCGTCGGCGATCCCCTCGCGACCGGTCGGCGCTTCCACGAGCACGTAGCCGTGAGGCGGCAGAGAAGCGCGCAGGAAGCGTCGCATCGGCAGCTCGTCCTCGATGATCAGAACGACCTGATGACGGGCCATGGTTGGGTAGGGTTGTTGCTCCGTCGAGCTGCGCGCGAGGTTCATGCCAGCCCACCTGCGAGCTTCGGCTCGCTGCGCCTCATCCAGACGTGTAGTCGCCGATGTGCCCTAGCCAGCGTGTCGCGCGCTTGACTCGCCGAGCACTGAAGAGCGGCTCCGATCTCGTGAGAATCGAATTCCTCGAGGTCGAGCAGGACCACCTCGCGCTCTCTCGGGCGCAAGTTGTCGAGCAGGCCGAGCAAGATCGTCAAGCGCTCGCGAGCAACGAATACCGACTCTGGGTCCGGCGAGCGCGACGACTCGGCGCCGTCTCGGAAGCTGCCGGTGACCGGCAACGCCCCTTCACGAGCCATGACGTGCCGAGTCCCGACTTCGCTAGTGACGCGACGCAGCCAGCCACGGAACGACTCTTTGCGGTCTGCGCTGTCCAAAGACAGCCACAGCGCGATCAGCATTTCTTGCTGTAAATCAGGGCAAAGTTGCCGATCCGGCTCGTAGCGGCGAGCGATGCGGCTCAGCATCGGCCAGAGCAAGCCGACTAGCGCCTCCTTGCTCGCCAGCTCGGCGCTTGGCACAGGAATCGATTCGGCGGTCACCCAGGGCGACGCGGGACGCGTTCGCCCGTTGTCGCGAGTAGGCAATGTCGCATTCATCACCTTGCAGAGTGAGCAGGTGCGGATAAAAAATCAAGATGACGACGACCCCAATTCCCGACTGCAACTCCAACTCTCGAGTGTTTGCCCACGTCGCCTAGAAAATATTTAGAACGACGCTAGGATTTTTGAGAGAACGCTTAGGTGGCATCGCGAGCCGCTCGAAACGACCGATTCATGCCTTTGAAAATCAGCACCCACTGAAACTCGAGACACGGTCTTTAGAGATTCCTTAGTCCCGCGTGCCCGGTTTTTCGATCGCCTTTAGTGCGCTGCATTTTACGCTCTCGCCCGCATGGAATTGCAGCCGCACTCAGCCGCACCGGTCCGCGACCTCGATGTACGTGTCTCCGATCTAGAAGCGTACATGACGAATACGGCGCCGCACGAGATCGCGGTCTCGGGCCCTGGTCACAACGCTTGGGTGATGACCTCCGCCGCACTCGTCTTGTTCATGACGCTGCCAGGGCTTGCGCTCTTCTACGGCGGGCTCGTGCGGCGCAAGAACGTGCTCTCGGTCATGGCGCAATGCCTCGGCTGCGCCGGGCTAGTGACGCTGCTTTGGTGGCTCGTCGGCTACAGCTTGGTGTTCAGCCACGGCTCAGCGCTGCTCGGCGGCCTCAGCCGCGCGTTTTTGCGCGGCGTGGGCCCAATCCCCAATGGTGACTACGCGCCGTGGGTCTCGGAAAGCGCGTTCGCGACATATCAGTTGATGTTTGCGATCATCACACCTGCGTTGATCGTCGGAGCGATCGCCGAGCGCATGCGCTACGCCGCGGTCATGGCGTTCGTCACGCTGTGGCTGTTCGTCGTGTACTTCCCGCTCGCGCACATGGTCTGGGGCGCCGACGGTTGGATGAACGGTCTGGCTAACCCCGACGCCAAAATTCGAGCGATCGACTTTGCGGGTGGCACCGTGGTGCACATGTCCTCGGGCTGGTCGGCGTTGATTCTGTGTTTGGTGCTGGGGCCACGTTCCGGCTACGGTCATCGCGCCTTTTATCCGCATAGCTTGGTGCTGACGATGGTGGGCACTGGTATGTTGTGGGTCGGTTGGTATGGCTTCAACGCCGGCAGTGCGCTCGGCGCCGACGGCATCGCCGCCAATGCCTTTCTAGCCACGACACTAGCCGCGGCAGTCGCTTCAATCGTGTGGCCGAGCATCGAGTGGGTGACTCGCGGCAAGCCGACGATTCTCGGATTTTGCTCGGGCGCCGTAGCCGGTCTTGTCGTCGTGACGCCGGCCGCGGGGTTCGTCTCCCCGAACGGCGCGGTGATCATTGGTCTGCTCGCGGGCTCGATTCCGTACCTGGCGACGATCAAGCTGAAGCCGCTGCTCGGCTACGACGACGCTCTCGATACATTTGGCGTGCACGGCGTCGGCGGCACTCTTGGCGCCTTGGTGACGGGCTTCGTGGCGACGCCAGAGGCCAATCCAAATTTACTCACGCACCTATCGGCGCTGGTCGGTCGGACGCTTTGGCTCGAGCAGCTCAAGGCAATCGGCATCACCTGCGCCATCGCCTGTCTCGGCTCCGCCCTGCTTGCCGTCTTGCTCAAGCAGGCCATGCAGCTCCGCCCTGATCCAGACATCGAGGAAGAGGGGCTCGATCAATCGGACCACGGCGAAGCCGGGTATCACTCTGACGAGACGGGCGGCGTGTTGCTGGAGACCGCGCTGGACACGAGCCTGACGGCGCCGGAACGCCGCATCTGAGTGCCGGCTCGAGCTACTCGTGCTGCCAAGCGCCGCCCATCGCGGGTGGGACCCCATCGATCGGAATCACGAAGCGAAAGACCGCGCCGCCACCCGCGCGATCATCGACACCGATGTGCCCGCCATGTGCCTCGACGATGCCGCGGCAGATCGCCAACCCCAAACCCGTGCCGCCGTCGGAGGCGTCCGGCTTCAGGCGCTGGAATTTTTCGAAGATTTGACCGCGTTGCGCGAGCGGTATGCCAGGCCCGCGATCGGAGACGGAAATCTCGACTCCTCCCGATATCGCCACTGCCGAGAGCTCAATCGGCGAGCCGAGAGGCGTGTATTTTATGGCGTTCTCGATCAGGTTGATCAGCACTTGCTCCACGAGAACGGCGTCAATCGGCAGTGGCGGCAACTCCGACGGCAAGTTGACCGTAACCTCGCGCGCCTGCAACCGCGCCTCCAACCGATTCAAGGCAACGCCCACCAGCTCATCGAGCGGGTGCCACTCCTTCTTTGGGCGAAGTGCACCCGAAGCCAAACGGGTCATATCGAGCAAGTTGCCGACCAGGCGATTGAGCCGCTCGGCCTCCTCGTGCGCGGAATCCAAGAGCTCGCGCTTGGCCTCGGTGTCCAGGTACCGTTCATCCTGAAGTAAGGTACTGATCGCCCCCGTGATGACGCCGAGCGGCGTGCGCAGGTCGTGCGAGACCGAGCTCAGTAGCGAGCTACGCATGCGCTCGGTCTCGATCTCGACCTGCGCGCGTTGTGCGGCCTCCGCGAGCTGTCCACGCTCGAGCGCTGAACCAACCTGAGCGGCGAACGTTCTGAGTAGCTGTAGCTGTCCAGAATCAGCGGCTTGGCGACCACTTGGTTTGACCGCCAATATGCCCACCTTTCCTCGAGAGCCACGCAGCAACAGAAACAGCGCACTCGAGCTCGGGAAATTTTCCGTGCGCGCGCCGGCGCTCTGTTGGTTCTGCCAGACGTATGCGGCGATCTCGCGATCCGCTGCGTCGATTTCGAACGAGCGCGGTCCAACCGCGATCGACTTGAGCTCGTTCGAGGCGTCCGGCAGGAGCACGGCAATCTTGGCGTCGAAGGCGTCGTGCAAATGGCGAATCGTGACCCGCAGCATCGTGTCGATACCCAGGGTCCCAGCGAGCTCGCGACTCATGGCGTAGAGCATGGAGGTGATTGCCTCACGCTGACGTGCCATGTTCGATTGGTCGCGCACGCGCTTGGTCAGGCTGCTGATGATCAACGCACCGACGAACATCACGACCACGGTCAGCGCGTCACGAGGGTCAGCAACGGAAAAGCTCAAGTAAGGCTTGACGAAAATGAAGTCCAGCGAAAGCGCGCTGAGCGCCGTCGCCAGGAGCGCCGCGCCGTAGCCATAGCGTAGCGATACGAACACGACGCAGGAGACGTAGATGATGATCACGTCCGAAAGATTGTCTCTACCGAAGATCACCGCGGACAGCACGGTCGACAAGAGCACGGCAACAAGCGAGTAACTGAAGGCGCGCCAGTCCCAAGCTCGGGCCGCCGCGTGACTCGTCACGGAGGTGAGACCCGGCTCGCCCGAGACGACATGCACGGCCAGCCCGCGGCTCCTGCTGACTAGTCGCAGCAAGAAGTTTCTCCGCAGATTCGCCAAAAAACGACGCCCGGGAGGTCGCCCGACGACGACCTTGTCGACGCCGCGTTCACGCGCATAGCGCAGGACCTCCTCTGCCGCGTCGAGACCGACGAGACGTACGGTCTCCGCGCCGAGCCGTTCAGCGAGCGCCATATTATGGGCGACCGACCTGCGGTCGGTATTCGAGCGCAAGGGCGCGGGCGTCTCGACGTGAATGGCTATCCAATCACTCTTTAGTGTAGTCGCCAGCTCCTTCGCAGCGCGTATCACGTGCTCGCAGTCGACCCGAGAGCCGACACAGACCAGCAGCTGGTCCGGGGGCCGAGACATGTCAGCTTGGTCAGCCGCACCCGCGTCGAGATTCGATAGGCCCGAGTCGTCCTTCATTGTGCCCAGGGTCGTTTCCCCGTCCACGCTAGTTCGCGGACCCTAAAGAAAGCCCAAATATCGAGTCCGCGAACCTAAATATTTTCGGGCGAGGATCGATGATGTTTCGAATGAAATAGAAATCGGGAATCTTCTGAGGAGCTCAGCTGTGTAGTCCGTCGTTGGCGACAGGACTCACTCTGTGCGTTCTTAGGAAATCGATAGACCGACAGCCTCAATCTTTCGACCTACTTTAGATCTCCGTAGCTACGTTCGGGACGGCTGTCTCCTGCACCTACGGAGGATCTTCCCAATGAATAGTCATCGCCACCCGCGAGGGTTGGCTCGCCTGATTTCACTCGGTCTCAGCGGAGGCATACTGTGTGCTCCGCTCTCGCTTTACGCGCAGGATGCGCCGCCACCAGCGGGCGATGCAGCCGTGCCGCCGGCAGCGGCTGCTGCACCGCCGCCCGCACCCGTTGCGGCACCTCCGCCTGCAGCGCCTCCACCCGCGCCAGCAGCGGCGCCCACGCCGCCACCGAATTTGGAGGCTGGCGTAGCACCACCCGCAGAGGACAAGCCCGCCGAGCCATTCGCGTTCGGTGATTTCACCTGGCTGGAAGGCAATAGTCGTCAACACAAGTCGGTCCTCGATACCCCCTACTTCACTCCTGAAATTCTATTCGACGTGAATTACACGTCGTCTTTGAATCATCCGATTGACAATACGGTAGTCGGATCGACGGCGCTGTCGCGCAACCAGGAGTTCACGCTGGCCTTCATGGGTTTCGGCGGTGACTTCCACTACGAGAACGCGCGCGGTCGCATCATGACGCAATTCGGTGTCCGTTCGACGCTCGTGCCACGCAATGATTTCAGTACATACCGCGGTCAGTTCGATCTGCAAACCGCCCTACGTTACGTCAGTGAAGCCTATGGTGGGTACCACTTCAATGCGTTGAACGGCATCAATTTGGACGCTGGTATTTTCATGTCCTATATCGGCTTGTTCTCCTACGACAACGCCGAAAACTGGATGTACTTGCCGTCGTTCACCTCGGACAACACGCCCTGGTTCTTCAACGGTATTCGACTCCAGGTCTTCACCAGCGACAAATTCAAGATCGAGCCGTGGCTGATCAACGGCTGGCAGTCCTACGGCACGTTCAACGAGCGGCCAGGCTTCGGCGCCTCGTTGTTGTGGCGCCCCGTCGACTACGTCTCCTTCGTGTCGAACAACTACATGGGCTGGGACGTACAAGACAGCCCTGGGCGCGTTCGCTTCCACACGGACAACAGCTTGCAAGTGAAGTACTTCGAAGCGAAGACCGAGAGCGCGCCGGTGAAGCGCATGGCTTTCACCATCACCGGTGATTTCGGCGGCGAGCACGGAGACGGCGCCACTCCCTGGGGCGGCAAGGGCACGGAGGGCAACTGCACCAACGCGACCCCCTGTACCCAACAGTTCGCAAGCTGGATGGCCTACGACCGCACCTGGATCACGGAGCACCTCGCGTTCACTTTCGGCGGTGGCATGATGCACAATCCCGGGCGCTACCTGGTTTTGGCACCGACCGGCGAGGCCTCCAGCTTACCGGCGCCGACCAGCCTTCAGGGCGCGAGCTACACGGCTGCGACGAAACCCTACGACCAAAGCCTGGGCTCGCAGTTCGACGCCTACGACTACGAAGCAGGCTTCCAATACATGCCTGACGAGCAGGTGACGATTGGCTTGGAGTTCAACCATCGCCACGCCAGCGTGCCGTACTTCGCAGGTCACGGCGGTGTCACGTCGCCGGACGGCTACATCACGACAGCGGTACCGGCCGGCTGGCGTCCTGACCTCTCCCAAAACGATACCCGCGGCATCGCGAGCTTGCTCGTGCGCTTCTAAGACAGGAGTACTTGCAATGAAACATCATGTCGTACGAACTCTGATCGCGCTCGTGCTCGCCACTGGCGTGACGCTCTCGCTTCCCGCTTGCCACCAAGGTGACGAGGGCGACCGCTGTAACCCCGCGCTCGTCGCCAACCATGACGACGAGTGCGGCTCCGGTCTCTCCTGTCAACAGCCCATGAATTGCCCCGAGAACTACTGCTGTCCGACCAACGGCACGAGCAGTAACCCTTGGTGTCAGACGGGTTGCAACGGCGGAGACATCTCGATCTGCCTGGCGGATTCCACGCAACCCTTCTGCGCGGGCTTGTGTGCGAAGGACCCCACCGAGCCGTGGTGCATGATGAGCGCCGCGGGCGGTTCCTCGGGGACGGGCCCAGACGGAGGAGCCGCCGGCGCACCGTGACGAGACCCGGGGAGTGGGCGGGCCACGCGCTCGCCCACTGCCACGTTGGCAAGCCTTCCTTCGCGGTTTAACCTTCCCGCTCAAGAAAGGCCCGGTTCATGTCCATCGTTCTCTATCATCACCCGTTCTCGCGCGCGTCAGTGGCGGTTTGGATGCTCGAGGAGGTCGGAGTGCCCTACGAGCTTCGACACGTGGACATCATGACGGGCGCGCAGAAAGCGCCAGAGCTCGTGGCACTGAACCCGATGGGCAAGCTTCCCATCCTCACCGACGGCGACGTAGTGGTCACCGAGTCAGCGGCCATCGGGCTGTACTTGGCGGATCGTCACGCTTACGGCCGCTTGGCTCCACGTGTCGACGATCCGGCGCGCGGCGCCTATCTGCGCTGGTCTCTGTTCGCACCGTCGGTGATCGAGCCCGGAGCCTTGGCGAAGGCCGAGGGCTGGGCGTTCAAGCCGGTGCAAGCCGGCTGGGGCTCTCACGAAGCGATGCTGTCGGCGATGGAGAGCGCGATCAGCGGTCGCGCGTTCGTCCTCGGCGACACGTTCTCGATGGCGGACGTCATCTTCGGCGGGACGGTGCGCTTCATGCTCGCCTTCAAGCTGATAGAGCCACGCCCGGCCTTCACCGCCTATGCGGAGCGGCTTGCCGAGCGGCCCGCGGCGCAGCGCGCCGAAGCGCGCAATACTGCCGCCCGCGAAGAGCACGGCTTGAACAAGCGGTGACATGCGCTGCGGGCGCAGCTTCGAGGCTGAGCTGGACCGGGCGCGAGGCTGAATCAGAAATCGAAGACGACGTCCTCGACGTTCCCGATGCCACAACTTGTGGCGGGCGGCGCGTGAACGTAAGCGGTCAGGTCGAGCGTGCCGTGTGCTTCGCCTGACCCGCTGACGGGCACGTCGACCGAGCTCAGCGTCAGCGTAAAGCTGCCGACGGGGACGAACTCGGGACCGGCGCTGTACACGCAATTGGAACCGTCCGTGCTGATGCCCGTTGCGCTCCAACTGCTCACGTTCTCGGAAGAAAACGAGCCGGCCGCGGGTGACGAGCCAAGGTTGATCGAGACCTTCAGTTGGGCGATGGCTTGGGTGCTCGCGATCAGGTTTAGAGTGTAGCCACTCGGCGCGCCAGCATCGGAATCGGCGCCCGCGTCGGTCGAGCCGGTCGAGTCGGTCGCGAGGCTGATGACACCGCAATTTGCGGGCAAATTCACCGACCCTGAGCTGTTGCCGCCGAACTCCGCGGTGCAACTGGCCTTCGCTGGCGACGACGAGGAACAACCGACGAGACCCAGCAGGCTCAAAGCGACGATGACGTGTGCGTTCGGGGGTAGGTTTTTCATTTGGGGGCGTATAATTCGAGAAGTCAAAGCGAGCGCAGGTACTCGACCAATGCGTTCAAGTCTGAAGCTGAAGCGGGCGGGTTCGGCATGCGCTGGACGGCATCACTGATCGTAGCGGCGCTGCCATCGTGCAGGTACGGCGGCGTCGACGCGATGCCAGTGAGGGACGGCGTATCGAACGCGCAAGCAGCTCGGTCGTTGCCGTCCACGTCCTGATGCGCAACGTCGGGAAACGCACCCGAGGTGACGCAAGTCCCGACGTCGTGCAGCAAGATGGGACCGCTGAGATCGAGTGTCGGATTGCCGCTGCCAGAGTCCGTGAAGCGCGGACCGGAGTGGCAAGAAGGGCAGCCCGAAGCATTGAAGACCTGCTGGCCTTGAGCCACGAGTGCCGCGTCGGTCGTCGGCGGGATGGGCGCAGGCAGCGCCAAATTGACGTACGCCGTCAGGGAATCGAGCAGTGCGCTTTGCGCCGTTGGATCGAAGCGGCCGCCCTGCTCCACGTTGATCGTGTGCCAGTAGTCTTGCACCTTGGTGCGGTCTGCCGTGCGAAACAGAAAGCCCGTACCGAGCACGCCGCCCGCGTTCGTCGGCGTGTCGCGCGGCCCTT
>Ga0210387_10002318_pt1 | contig 14532 bp, 12 predicted proteins | sample IncBWC7OmetaG_FD_160108 | JGI IMG/M metagenome (GOLD analysis project Ga0210387, IMG submission 160108) | Forest soil microbial communities from Barre Woods Harvard Forest LTER site, Petersham, Massachusetts, United States - Inc-BW-C-7-O ...
ATGAACCGAGAACCAACACGAAGAGCCGAACCCAGGCGATCTGGAAGGCCAGCGCCGCGAACCCGGCCAGCCCGAACAGCACCACGAAGACGCGCCGGGGCGTCTCGGGCAGCGCGGACTCTTCGGGCGGCTCAGCAACGCGCGTCGAGGATGCCTCGCTTGGCTCGGCGCCGCGCTTGCCACGCACCCAGGCGAGCGCGGCGACCGCGACGTTGAGCGTGACCGCGACGGCCGTCGCCGCCACCAGCCCCACCCCCGGGATCAGCACGAACCCGCCGAGGATCGATCCAGCCACGGCGCCGAAGGTGTTGAGCGCGTAGAGGCGCGCCAGGGCCGGCCCGACCCGGCCGCGCTCGAACTCCGCCACCAGCACGGGCAGCGTCGCCCCCATGAGCGCGGCGGGCGGCACCAGCACGACGAACAGCAAGAGGAGCCGGGCGAGCCCGAAGCCGACGCTCCCGGGCCCGAGCGCGCGGTAGAGCACCCCCACCAGCGGATCGAGCGCGTGCAGCGCCGGAAGCAGGAGCGCGGCCGCGACCGCCACGCCGAGCTCGAGCCGCGCGTAGGCGCGCAGGCGCCCGGGCCGCCGGGCCAACGGGACGCCGAGGAACCGCGCCCCCAGCGCCAGGCCCCCCAGGAACGCCGCCACGACCGTGGCCACCGCGTGGAGCGAGCTGCCGAGCAGATAGGAGAGCTGCTTCGACCAGACCGCCTCGTAAATCAACCCGGCGGCGCCCGAGGTGAAGAAGCAGAGCGCGGCCCAAGTCGGTAACGTAGGCAACGTGGGCGACGTCGCGCCGCGCGGCCGCTTCGAAAGCGTCGCTGGGGCGGGGTCGCGCCGCTCCGCTTCGCCGGCGTCGCGCCGCTCCGCTCGTTGCTGTTTCCTCTTGGCCATGATCCTCGCTTCGCCGGCGCCGTGAGGACCTCAACGGGCCTCCAAACCGGGCGCAGTATAGGGCGTCGGAACGGCCGGGCATTCTGTCGTTTGTGTGGTCTTGGCAACTTCTCTGTGAACAAGAGCAGTCGCGAGACCGATCGAACCTGCTAGACGCGCGCCCCCGGCGCGGCCGCAGGTCGCCTAGCCAAACTGGGGGGCCAGCCGCGCGCGCGCGATCGCGTCGGAGGGCGCGTCGGAAGGCAAGGGAACATCGGGCCGCGACAGCCGCGACAGCCAGGCACGGTCGAGCGGCCGCGCCAAGTCGCTCACCGCGACCGCGGCCGCGGTCGTCTGCGCCTTGTCGCCGATGGCGTCGCCGACGCCGACCGCCCAGCCGGCCAGCAACAGCGCCAGACGCGTCGCGGTCGAAGCGCTGTAGGTGTAGAGCGCGCAACCGGGACCGGCGAGGCGCCGCGCTTGCGAGAACGCCGCCACCGTCCAGAGGGCGGGGTTCGCGCGCGGCGAGAAGGGATCCCAGTAGACGATGTCCGCGCGAACCGTCTGCCGGGCCAGCGCCTCCAGCAGATCGCCGCGGACCAGCCGCCAGCGCGTCCGCGGCGTCTCGTGCGCGTCGTGCGCCAGGAGCGCACGGGCGGCGTCGGCCGGCTCGCCACGCCACCCGAAGGCTTCGCCGGCCGCCAGCGCCAGCTCGAGCGCGCCGAGATCGCGCTCGAAGCTGACGAGCTCCAGCCGCGCCGCTCCTTCGGGCAGCCCCTCGGACGCGGACCGGGCCGCGAGCGCGTTCGAGCCGGCGCCGAGACCGACGTCGAACAGGACCAGGCGATCGCGCTCCGCGCCCTCCCCTGCCAACAGCCTCGCGCGCAGGCGCGACTGCCGGACGTAGAGCTGCTCGGCCTCGACGAGGGGTCCAACGCCGGGGTGCATGACCTCGCCGTCGGCGACGCTGCGCATCGCGAGCGCGCCGCCGCGCGTCTGGACGATCTCATGGCTCGCGCGCTCCTGGCTCACCCGCTCCTGGCTCACCCGCTCCTGGCTCACGCGCTCACCGCGGCGTGCTCGTGGTGATCGATCTCGGACAGTCTCTCTCGCGCGAATCGGACGTAGACGCCGGCGTCAATCGCCGCGCGCGCCTGCCGCATCAGCTCGAGGTAGTAGTGAAGGTTGTGCACGCTGAGGAGGCGCGGGCCGAGCGGCTCGCTGCATTTGAAGAGGTGGTGCAGGTAGCTCCGACTGAAGGTCCGGCAGGTTGCACAGGCGCAACGCGCGTCGAGCGCGCCGTCGACCGCCGCGTTGGCCCCGCGCGTGACGCGCACGCGCCCCGTCGAGGTGAAGGCGGTCCCCTGCCACGCCAGATGCGTCGGGATCACGCAGTCGAACATGTCGACGCCGCAGCCGATGGCGTACAGGAGATCCGGCGGCGTACCGACGCCCATGAGGTACCGCGGCGTCGCCTCCGGCAAAAGCTCCACCGCCAGGCCGGTGATCTCCTCGCGCTCGGCCCGGGTGTCGCCCACCGCCAGGCCCCCGATCGCGAAACCGTCGAACGGGTGATCGGTGAGGAAGCCGGCCGACTGCCGCCGCAGCGCCGGGACCAGCCCCCCTTGCACGATGGCGAACAGCGCCTGGGCCGGGTTCTTGCGCGCCGCCAGGCTGCGCAGCGCCCAGCGGTGCGTGCGCTCCATGGCGGCGCGCACGGCGTCTTCCTGAGAGGTCGACGGGACGCACTCGTCGAGCGCCATCATGATGTCCGAACCGAGCGCCGCCTGCATGTCGATCGACGTCTCGGGGGTGAGGTGGTAGATGCGGCCGTCGATGTAGCTGCGAAAGCGCGCGCCGCTCTCGTTGATGGTGCGGTCGCCCGGCAGCGAGAAGATCTGATAGCCGCCCGAGTCGGTGAGCACGGGCCTCGGCCACCGCATGAAGGCGTGGAGGCCGCCGACGCGCCGGAACAGCTCGGGCCCCGGCCGCAGCAGCAGGTGATAGGTGTTGGCCAGCAAGATCGGCACATCGAGCGCCAGCAGGTCGTCGGGCGTCAGCCCCGTCACCGTGGCGCGCGTCCCCACGGTCATGAACACGGGCGTCTCGATCGCTCCGCGCGACGTCAGCAGCGTCCCCCGCCGCGCGCGCGAGCCGGGGTCGCGGGCGCCGCGCACGAAGCGCAGCGGAGAAGCGGGGACTGAATCAGGCGTTTCCAACCGGCGGAGCCCGAGAGGGTACAACATCGCCGCGGATCAGCCGAGCACCGGAGGCGCGCAGGTTGGGTCGCCTGGCGGTCGTTGTCAGGTAAAGCCGCCGGCACGACCGACCACTCGCCTCATGGCCGCCACGATCAAAACTATTCGTTGCCGCGCCCTTACCCGCTCCTTCGGTGATGCATACGCTCGGGCCTCACGAAAAAACGACGGGAGAGTGAGATGCGCCGAAAGTCACGGGTCGGAGGAGACGCCTTTGGTGTCGTGGTGTTGGTCGTACTGGTTGTTCTCGCGCTTCCAAAGGCTGCGAACGCCGTGCATGTCAGCCTCAAACTGGAGCCCGGAATCGCCATTCCGTTGTCGGCGCCCCAGTCTCAGATTTACGACACCGGGGGTGGCGAATCGCTCAAGGCCCTCTTCCGGATCACCCGTTACCTCGACGTCGGGCCCACCGGCTTCTTCCTGTTCCTCCCCGCCGAGCAGAAGCTGGCGGCCTCGGGGAGCGTCTGGGGATTGGGCGGGGGCCTGCGCATCAAGCGGCCCCACGACTCCCTGAGCGCGGCCGGCCTGTCACCCTGGTTCGACGCCGACTTCTTCTACATCCAGACCGGTCAGATCAGCCGCCCCGGCTTCGACGCCGCGCTCGGCCTGCAGGCGCCGTTCGGGAAGACCCGCGCGGTCTGGATGGGGCCCTTCGTGCGGTACACCCAGGTCATCCAGCCCGATCACGCCGGCTTCGACGATCGCGACGCCAAGATCATGACGGTCGGCCTCAGCTTCGAGCTCGGGGCCCGCCCGATCCTTCCGCCGCCGACGGTGGATTTGGTCTGCGCGTCGCCCGGGGTCCCTGCCGAGACCCAGCAGGTGATCTCCTGCCCGGACAGGGACGGCGACAGCATCCCCGACACCATCGACCGCTGCCCGGACGTGGCCGGTGAGATGGAGAACTGGGGCTGTCCGCACTACGACCGGCTGATCATCCGGCCGGACAAGCTGGAGCTGAAAGAGAAGCTCTACTTCGCCTGGGATCAGGCCACGCTGGAAGAGGCCTCGTTCCCCGTGCTCGACGAGGTCGTCCGGGCTCTCAACGACAACAAGAGCTTTCGCGTCCAGATCGAAGGCAACGCCGACTCCTCCGGCCCCGAGGAGCACAACCAAACCCTGTCCGAGAATCGCGCCCAGGCCGTGCTGGACTATCTGGTCGCTCACGGCGTGGCCAAAGAGCGCCTGGGGTCCAAGGGCATGAGCTCGTCCAAGCCTCTCGACACCAACGCCACGGCCGCCGGCCGTGAAAACAACCGGCGCGTCGAGTTCGTGGTCCGTTTCGTCATCGTGAAGCCCGGGAGCGCCAAATGAGTCATTCGAACCGCGCGGTCGCCTTGTCGTTGCTCGTCTGCTCGCTCGCCTGTGGGCGCCAGGTGGTTCACTTCGTCGCCGACGGCGGTGCCGACACCGGCGTCAGCTCGGGGACCGGCGGTGGCGGCGCCAGTCACGGCGGCGGAGGGACTTCCGGCATCGGCGGCCTCGATGCCCACCCCGTCGACGGGTCGCTCGACGCGATCGTCAATGTCGGTCCGGTGGTGATCGCCACCTTGCCGGTCGATGAAGCGACCGCCGTCCCGCTGAACGCGTCCGTGTCGGCCACCTTCAACGAGGCCATGGATTCGACGACGCTCAGCAAGACGAGCTTCACCCTGAAGCAAGGGGCGGCCAGCGTCGACGGCACGGTGACCTACGCGCCGCTCACCATGACCGTCACCTTCGCGCCCACCGTCGCGCTCGGCACCAGCCTGGTTTACACCGCGACGTTGACCACGGCGGTCAAGGACGCGCTCGGCCAACCGCTGGCGGCGGCCTACACCTGGAGCTTCACCACCGCTCCCGACGGCCTCCCGCCGCTGGTCATTGCCACCAGCCCATCGGACCTCGCCACCGGCGTCTCGATCAACGAGAGACCAACCGCCACCTTCAGCAAGGCGATGGATCCGGCGACCCTCGACATGCTCACGGTCACCGTCCTGCAGGGCCTGACGCCGGTGCTCGGCGCCGTGAGCCTGGACGGGGGGACCAACACGGTGACCTTCTCGCCCACCACCCCGCTCGACCTTGGGCTCACCTATACGGTCACCATCAGCACCGGGGCCAAGGACCTGGGCGGTCAACCGTTGGCCGCGGACTACAGCTGGGGCTTCACCACGGCGGCCTGCAGCCTGACGCCGGTCAATCTCAGATCGGCCGCCGCCTTCGCCGTGCTGGGAGGTTCCACCGTCACCAGCGGCGGACCCACGTTGATCGCCGGAGATCTGGGGGTCAGCCCGGGCACCGCCATCACCGGATTCCCACCGGGAACGGTGGTGGGGACGCAGCACCCGGGCGATCCGACCGCGGCCCAGGGGATCGCCGATCTCGTCACCGCATACAACGACGCCAAGGGGCGGACGTTGTGCGCGGTCACCCTGGCCGGCAACCTGGGGGGGCTCACGCTGACGCCGGGGCTCTACACGTCGACCTCATCGCTGTCGATCTCCGCGGGGGATCTGACCCTCGACGCCCAGGACGACAGTGACGGCGTGTTCATCTTCCAGACGGCCTCCACGCTGACCACCACAGTGGGCCGCCAGGTGGTCCTCATCAACGGCGCCAAGGCCTCCAATGTCTTCTGGCAGGTCGGCACCTCGGCCACCTTCGGAACGTCGAGCGCCTTCGACGGCACGATCATGGCGGATCAGACGATCACGCTGAACAGCGGGGCCACCTTGAACGGGCGGGCGCTGGCCCACATCGGGGCGGTCAACCTGGCCAGCAACACCATCGTCAGACCCCCTCAGTAGTCGGCCGGCGAGCCAGGTCGGCGATCGTCCGCTCTTCTCGGAGGCGTGCTTCGGGTAGTCTTGCGGGCGTCATGACGGTCGCGATGGCAGACGGAGGCGTGCGGCCTTGCACGGCGAGCACCACCGGGGCGGTCACCCTGGTGGTGGCTCGGCGCGTGCTTCCGGGACGCGAGGCCGAATACGAACGCCTGCTCAGAGTCCTGCACCAGCAGGTCCACGGCACGCAGGGCTACCTCGGCACCGAGGTGGTCCACAACAGCGCGGAGCACGAGTACGTGTCGATCGTCCGCTTCGACTCCCTGGCGAATCTGCGCGCCTGGGAGGCGTCCGGCCAGCGCGAGCGATGGCAAGTGGAGCTCGATGGCATCGTCACGGGCGATGCCACCGTCAGGCACGCCGAGGGGCTCGAGTTCTGGTTCGAGAGCACCGAGCCATCCGTGCGCGCCCCTTCACGCCACAAGATGGCGCTGGTGCTGGTGGTGGTGGTCGCGGCGCTGTCGATGGTGCTCGTCCCACTCATCGCCCGTCTGGTCGGCCATGCGCCGCGGTTCATCCGGGTGACGATCGGCGCCATCGTGCAGGTCGTGCTGCTGACCTACGTCATCATGCCCCGGGTGACCCGGCTCCTGGCGTTCTGGCTGTTCCCTTCCGCGGCGCCCGAGCGTGACGACGCGGCGCCCAAACGCGACGCCGCGTCGGCGCCTTCCAACTGACGGCTGCGGGCTCCGCGCGCGCAGGCACGGCCCGCGGTCAGAGGAACCGCCGCACCAACTCGGTGGTCTGAGCGTGCAGGGCGCGGCGGACGCTGACGTCGTAGGCCTGCGGGTCGGCGTGGGCGACGCGCTGCTGGTCGAAGTAGGCGCCGGTGGTCTGTTCGTTCAGCCCGGCACCGAGCACGTGAAGGATCGAATCGACGCCCTGGCTGGCGGGGCCGAGCGGCTTGATGCCGGCGTCGCGCACCATGCCCGTGTCCAGATAGGTCCCGGGATGCAGGGCATTGCAGGTCAGCTCCGGGCGCTCGTGCGCGAGATCGAGCGTGAGCATGATGAGAGCCAACTTGCTCCGGCAATAGGCGCTCACGCCGTCGTAGCCGCGCGCGGCCTGCAGATCGGCGAGGTCGAGGGCCTGCTGGCCGGCGGAGGCCACGTTCACCAGCGCGCGCGTCGGCAGGCCCCGGGCCAGCAACCCGCGGGTGAGCACGAACGGCGCCAGGTAGTTCACCGCCAGGCGCAGCTCGAAGCCGTCCTGACTGGTCTCGCGCGCACGGCGGTCGGTGCCGAAGCCGACGCCGGCGTTGTTGATCAGCGCATCGAGCGGCGCGCTGATCCGGCGTGCGAGCTCGGCGACCTGCGCCAGTGACGCCAGATCCGCCACCAGCCCGTCGACGGTGCCGCCAGCGGCGCGCAGCCGGTCGACCAGCGCGGCAACGCGGTCAGGCGAGCGTCCGTGCGCGAGCAGGTGCGCCCCACCTGCCGCCAGGCGGGCCGCCGCCGCGGCCCCGATGCCGCTGGTCGCACCGGTGACGAGGATGGTCAGGCCCTTCCAATATGTCCGCCGGTCGCTGATGCCGGAGATATAGCATCGACCGACGGCGTGTCCCCGATCACCGGCTCGATTCAGTGCGACCCGCTGTCATCGACAAGGCGTACACTGTCTCGATGACGTTGACGTTCGATCGAACCCGCAGCCGGCGAATCCACTGGCGGCGCGAGCTGGCGCCGGTGCTCGCGGTGGCCGGGCTCGCTGCCGACTACCTGTCGCCGCCGGCGTTGTGGACCCTGCTGCTGCCGCTCGGCAGCGTCGTCCTGCTGCTGGCGCTGCGGAGACGGGCCGCCGCGGCCGCGGTCTTCCTGCTGTCGTCGTGGGTCCTCGTCCCGGTCGCCGCGCGCGCGACATCCGCCGTCGAGGAGCTCTGCGGCGGGCCGCGCCTCTTCGTGATCGAGGAGGCGACGCTCCCGTCGCTCAGCGAGGCGGTCGCAGATTGGTGCGTTCCCAGCGACGTTGGGTTCGAGGTGCTCCCCCTCGGTCCCGGGCATCTCCTCAATCCCCGTTGGGCCCTGCGCGACGCCATCGTCACCTTTGCCGAGCTCCACAATCAGATGCTGATCGCCCGTTCGCACCAGGACCCCTCCGGTGCCTGCGCCGCCTCGGCGATCGCCCCGTAGCTCTTCAGTTCGAGCAGTGGGCCGTGTCGTCGGGGACGATGGTGCCGGGACAGGCGGAGGCCGAACAGCTGCCCGTGCCGTTGCACTGCCAGCAGTCAGCGACGTCGTTCGAGGGGCAGTCGAGGTCCAGGGCGCCGCAGCCGCAATCGCAGATCCCGTCGTCGTAATAGCTGCGGTCGCAGGTCCAACCGTCCGGAACGCTGATGATGCAGAGGGCGTTTTGGCTCGGATCGATGTGTAGCTTGTTGCCGCCGGAGCAGCCTTCGACGGGGAAGTCTTCACACACGTAGAGGGTCTCGATCCCCTGGCACATGGGGTCCGGCACGCCACAGCCGCAGTCGCAGGCGATGTCGCGATAGGCGGCCGCCGAGCAGGTCCAGCCCGTCGGCGGCGGAGCACACTGGGTCGGATCGGCCGAGTCGATGGTGCTCCCGCAGGTGCTGTCGCCGCCGCACTCCAGGCAGCGGACACAGCTCGTCACGTCGGGGGTGCGACAGTCGACGTCGGCGATGGAGCAACCACAGTCGCAGGTGCCGTCGCCGTAAGTGCCCGGCCCGCAGCTCCACCCGGGCGGCGTCGCGGGCACGTCACAGTGGTCATTGAAGGTCGCGTCGATGAGGCCCGGGCACGCCTGGGCGGAGCACGACCCCGGATCATTGCAGGTGTCGCAGGCACCGAGGCCCAACGAGGCGCAATCCGGGTCGACCGCGCCGCAGCCGCAATCGCATCGTCTGCCGTCGCGGTAGAGCCGCGGGGAGCACTGCCAGGTGCCGGGCGGCGCTGCGCAGTGCGCGTTGTCGTCCGGCTCGATCCCAGCGCAGACCAGCGGCGAGCAGCTGGACTGGTCGCAGGCTTGGCAGGAGGCGGCCGTGGCATCCGGGCAATCGACGTCGACCACACCGCAGCCACAGTTGCAGATCCCGTCGCCGTACGAAGATGCCCCGCAGGTCCACAGGGCTGGGATCGCGCAGTGCGCGTTGTCAGTGGGCGCGATCGAGGAGGGGCAGAGTCCGTTTGCGCAGGAGCCTTCCGCCAGGCAGTTGTCGCAGCTCGTGACGTCGCCGCTCTTGCAGTCGGGGTCCGGGATTCCGCACCCGCACTCGCACTGGTGGCCATCTCCGTAGGTCGAGGGGGTGCAAGTCCAGCCTGCGGGTGGCTGCAGGGCGCCGCCTGCGCCGCCGAGCATCGAGGCGCCGCCCGCGCCGCCGAGCATCGAGGCGCCGCCTGCGCCGAGGCCGGTGCCGGCAGCCCCCGCCACGGCCCCTGCGGCGTCACCGCTCGGGCCGCCGTCCGCGGTCGTTCCGGCGTGCCCTCCCCCGCCCGCCGCCGACGGCCTGTCGCTCCCGCTCGAGCAGCCGATCGCCGTCACGATCAAGAACCCGATCGGAACGATGGCGCGGAGCCCGAGGGACACGCCTCATTATCCGCCAAATCGCGAAGGACATGCCATCCAGCGGCACGACCGGCGCACCTCTGCCTTGCGGGATCTCCACAACCGTCCCGCGGGTCCAGCGATAACAGACAAAATGGATGGGATCTCCCGAAGTCGATTCGAGTCGACGTTCGACAACCAAAGCATCGATGTCCAGTCCGGCGGCCCCGCACCCAGCGGCGATGGCCGGACCGATGGCCGGGTCTCCGGTGACGCGGCGGCGGCGCGCGTCTATGACGCGGTCAACGCCCTGGACCGCCGAACAGTGGACATCGCCTCCCACGCGAAGGTCGCCGTCAAGGGAGCCGGCCAACACGCCGCGATCGCGCCGGCCCCGATTTCAGCGGCCGAGGGCCGTCAGCTGGCCGCTTCGGCGCGACAGATGCTTGCCGAGGAGACCCCCGACGCGGCGGGGACGTCGCCCTGGTCGCTGGCCGGAACGGCGACCTGTCGCAATTCGGAGATCGCCTCGCCTGGCTACGCCGGGGCCGGGGTCTGGAAGTGCAATGTCTTCGTCGGGGAAGCGTTCAATCGTGCCGGTCTCTCTTTCCCGCTGAGCTCGGTCGACCACTATGCCTCGGCGAACTCGCTGGCGACGCGAGCGGACTCATTTGAGCCCCTGCCGAACCTGAGCGACGTACGACCGGGGGATCTCGTCTCCATCAACCGCAGCGGTGAATCCGGGCACGTCGAAATCGTGACCGCCGTCGACCGCGACGCGGATGGGCAGGTTCGGGCGATCAGGTCGTTGGCGGCACACGAGCAGGGCCTGGCCGAAGGAACGACGACCGCGGCACCGCTGGTCCAGCTCGCCTCGCGCGCGGGCGGACAGGTGGGCCCCCACGGCGTGACGATCGACGGTGAAACGTTTCATCTGCTGCGGCCAACCGTGCCGGCGTTTCCAGCGGGCGACCTGATTCACACCAGCGGTCCCATCAAAGGATGATGGGGCATGGGAAGGCTGGTGCTGCTGGTCGGGGTGGCGGGCGTGATGACGTGTGGGACGGTCGTGCAGGCTGGGCCGGCTTATCCGCTCGGGCGCAAGGCGGTCTGTGCCGACCTGGCGGTCGAAGTGGAGCTGAATCTCGCCGAGGCGCGCGCCGGCGGCGCCCCGACGGGTTTCCGGAACCGCGCGATGGCGGACGGGCGGATCACGGCGACGTTCTACGGGACTCCGGCCGCCGATCTGCCACGGCCGATCAGGTTCTACCTGCCGGACCGGACCTGGCGGCAGGCAGAAATGCGCGGGCGGCTGCGGGCGATCGTCTTCGCCGGCCGACCGACCGGGACACCGGCACTGCTCTTCGGGGTCGAAGGCGTGCCGACCGACATCGATCCCGATTACCCGGCGGTGCGGGCGGCGGTCGTGCGGTACGCCCGCTGGAGAGATCGCCGCCACGACCCGGCGGTGCTCGCGGAGGCCGAGGAGACGCTCTCCACCACGGCGAATCGCTCGATCGCGAGCCTGGCCTGGGCCTTCCTCTGTTCCAGCGGACACGGCGAGGCGATCGCGCGCGCCCTGCATGCCGCTCCGCCCTCGTCGCCGATTGTGGCGATGGCCAAGGAGGGTGCCGTCTGCCGGTCCGATCTGGACTGCCGCGCCTGGTGAGCGGGCAGCATCACTTCGGTCGGGCGGCGGGTCCGGTCACCGTCGAGGTCGCAGCTGCCAGTGATTGAGATCGATCCGCTGCACCAGGTGTGGGGGTCCAGCCGAGCGCCTTCCAGTTCTGCGCTTTGGCCGCGTCCGGCGCTCGCCTGGCGACCAAAGGGCTGGCCGGCACGACGGACAGCCGCGGTGACACCCGCGCCCAGGCCATCGCGGAGAGATACTTCATCATGGCGTCGTCGTTCGAGTTCCCGGGCGCAACGAAGTTCCGCCCGGCGGGGTTGATCCCGGTCAGCATCTCGAACGTCGCATAGGCGTTGACGGCGGCGCCCTGCTCGTTCGGGTGCAGGTCGCCTTGTCGGTGGGCCGCGTCGGCCGTCAGCCAGTGCGGGGACAGACCCGGCGCGAAAGGCCGGCACCCGCAATCCTGATAAACCAGCCCGACCGGAATCACCGGAATGCCGAGCTCGCGGCCGATCTCGTCGTACGACGCGGCGACCTGGTCGATGAACCGGCGCCAGGGGAACTCCCAGGTCATGAACAGGACCGTGCGGCCCCCGGCGGCGACGACCGCCCGGTTGAAGTCGCGCACCGCCCGCTGAAACGCCGCCTTGTGATCGACCGCCTCCATCTCCTCCCCCTGAAGCACGTAAACCTGGTACTTGCGCGAGGCCAGCGCCTGGCGCGTGGCGGGGTGGCCCAGAAAACCGCCCAGCGGATGATTGCCAATCACGATGTCCGAGCCGGTCGTGATCTCGATCCGCGGCGTCATCGCCTGGCCCAGCGCAGCCACCCAGTCGGGCAGCGATCGCCCCTGCCAGCCGAAGAAGCTGTTCCCCACGAAAAACACCGCGTCGCCGCTGCGGATGGGTGTCGCCCCCGCCCAGGAACCGCGGCTCGGGATGGCCGACGGACAGCTATGCCGGTGGCACCCCGACGCCGAGAGCGCCGTCAAAATCGTGGCGGCCAGCAGCGCGCGCACGGCGCCCCCTCCCGGCACCCGGTCGAGCGTCTTGTACATCTCGGCGGGAGCGTACAGGATCTTGGACCTTCGCTATACTGGCAAGCCGATGTGGAGCGCGCTGCCGGTGGTTCATCGACTGCGGGGCTTGGCGCGCCGGCCGGCGCGCGCGCTGCTGGAGCTGGCCGACCAATCGTGGGAGATCGCGCCCGCTCACGTGGCGCCCGTTCCGCCCGCGCTCTCCTTGCCCGATCAATGGGAGCGGGTCCTGGCGTTCAGTGAGTACAGCTCGCGCGAGGGTGACCTCCCCAAATTGCGCGGCGGCATCGAAGGCCGGCACTCCCCCACCCGCGCGTTCCGGCTGCGAAACGTGTTTCTGATCGACGGCGTCCTCTACAAGGACGGCGCCTCCCAGTACCTGCATCCGCGATCGCGCCGGCTGCCCCACTGGCGCGTCGACCAGGAGATCGACCGCGGCGCGCTCTACTGCACGATCGGCGGCAACCGCTACTTCGGGCAATGGTTGATGGACGATTGCCCCACCTACCCGCTGGCAGCCGCCGAGGGTGTTCCGGTCACCACCGCGCAGCCGGTCAACGCGCACACGCCGGGCTACGAGGACTGGTTGGCCATGAAGCCCGTCCGCGCCGCGGCCGCGCGCTTCCGCGAGCTGATCATCTTCGACGACGTCGGGCAGAATCCCGACAAGCACCGACGATTTCGCGCGCTCGGTGAAAAGCTGCGCGCGCAGGTCGCGCCGCGGCCGCACCCCGGGGTCTTCGTGGTCCGCGGCACCACCGGCGCCCGCCGGGTGCTGCGCAACGAGATGGAGCTGGCCGAACGGCTGCGCGATCGCCGCGGATTCACCATCGTCGATCCGAGCAAGCAGGACGTGCCGGCCATCGTCAAAGCCTGCGCCGGCGCCCGGATCACCGTCGGCGTCGAAGGCAGCGGCCTCATCCACGGGATCCTGATGTTGGAGGCGGGCGGCGGCCTGCTGGTCCTGCAGCCGCCCACCCGCTTCTCGGCCATCTACAAAGATCTGACCGATCGCGACCGGCAGCAGTTCGGCTTCGTGGTCGGCCACCCGCGCGATGACGACTTCTGGGTCGACCCCGACGAGGTCGAGCGAACCCTCGACCTCTTCACCAGCTAGGGCGCCTTCGGCTGCCACGTCGTCGGGGTTGGTTCGCTGCGCTCACCGTCGCCTTGCGGCGGCGCCCTCCTAGCCGGAGGCGGCCTGGCGGACGGCGGACGGCATCACCGCGGGCTCTTCGGAACCCATGGCCTCGACGATGGCCTGGGCGACCACGCGGACGTGCCTGTCTTGCAGCATCCCGAGGTGCGTGGCGGAGACGTCGCGGACCAGCAGGCGTTTCGACAGCCCCTGCCACCCGAGGTGCGGCGCCAGGTGGACCCAGATGGGAAAGGCGTGGTCGAGGGCGCGCACAATCAGCAGCCGTCCGGAGATCCCGGTGATGTCCGCCGCGAATCGGTCGACCTCCGCGTCGGCTTCCGGGCCGTCGATCTCGACGTCCACCATCCCGATCGGAGCCGACCTGACCGGCGCCGCGGGGCGCAGGCGATCCCGGACCTTGGCGAGCTTGTCGCGCAGCAAGGCGCCGACCCGCTCCGGCTCGCTGACGACCATCCGCGCGAACCCCGCCAACTTGCCCAGCCGGTCGGTCCGCAGGCCGCTCGGCAAGATCCCGTCGAACACGATCACCAGCGCCACCTCTTCGCCTTGCGCTTCCAGCTGGCGCGCCACCTCGTAGGCGACGATGCCTCCGAAGCAGAGCCCCGCCAGATGATAGGGGCCGTGGGGTTGCCGGCGCCGGATGAGCTGGAGGTAACCGGCCGCCATCTGGGGAACCGAGGGGCGCTGATGGGTCCCCGGGAGGTAGCGGAACGGCAGGTGCATGCCGACCACCGGCCGATCGTCCGGCAGCGCCAGCGCCAGCTGCTGATAGAGGTGCACGCCCAGCAGACAGAAGAGCGGCTCGCGGGAGCCGCTGCCCCGCCGGAGATCGGCGATGATCGGCGCGTCCGGCGAGGCGACCTCACGGACCCGCGCCACGTAGGGGGCCAGGCGCTCGATGGTCGGCGCCTCGAAGAAGGTGCCGAGCGGGATCTCCACGCCGGTCTCCTGCTCGATCCGCACGCAGATCTCCACCGCCAGCACCGACGTTCCGCCCAGGGTGAAGAAGTCCTGGTCGACGCCGATCTGATCGCGCCGCAGGATCTGGGCCCAGATCGAGGCCAGGCGGGTCTCCATGTCGTCGCTGGGCAGCTTCAGCGCGCCCGCGTCGACCATCACCTGCGCGGCCTCCGCGGCCCGCGGCAGGGCCTGGCGATCGATCTTTCCGTTGGGCGTCAGCGGGAACGCCTCCAGCGGGACATAGCTGGAGGGAACCATGTAGGCAGGCAGCGAGCGGCGAGCGGCCTCG
>Ga0210387_10002321_pt1 | contig 14527 bp, 14 predicted proteins | sample IncBWC7OmetaG_FD_160108 | JGI IMG/M metagenome (GOLD analysis project Ga0210387, IMG submission 160108) | Forest soil microbial communities from Barre Woods Harvard Forest LTER site, Petersham, Massachusetts, United States - Inc-BW-C-7-O ...
CGCGTTGTTGATGTCCGACACCGTAACGTTTCGCTCGACGAGCTTCGAGCTGTCGACCCAAATCCGGATGTTGCGGTCCAAGTAGCCGGCGGTGGTGACCTGACCGACGCCCGGGATGGTCTGCAGCTTTTGCTCGACCTGATAGCGCGCAAAATCCGACAAAACCTGGCGAGAAAACGCGCCCTTGAGGCCGACCGTCAGGAGCGGCGTGTCGTCGGGGTTGCTCTTCGAGACGGTGGGCTGCTGAACGTCCGTCGGCAAACTGCGCTGAGCTTGCGAGACCTTGGCTTGCACGTCTTGCAACGCGAGATCGATATTGCGATTGAGCGCGAAGATGGCCGTCAGCCGCGCGCTACCCAGACGTGCCGTGGCCTCGATGCGCTGCACGCCTTCGACCTGAGCCAAGGACTCTTCGAGCGGTTGGATGATGCCGCTCTCGATTTCCTCCGGGCTCGCGCCCGGCCAAGCCAAGGTCACGGTGACGTTCGGGGAGTCCACGTCGGGCATTTGGCTGACGCCGATGCGCGAAGCCGACACCAAGCCGAACAAGATCGTGCCCGCCATGAGCATCCAGGCCAAGACTGGCCGGCGAATACAGATCTCGGTGAAATTCATGGCTCACCGGCCGCGACCGGCGCGCCGCCATCGCGATGCTTGTGCGGCTTCTGACCGTCAGCGGCGCCACTTCCAGCAGGCGCGGCACTGCTCGCTGGCTGCGCGCCCGCGTCCGTTCCTTCATCACCACCAGTGCCGGCTGGCATAGTGCTGACGACCTTGACTTTGGCGCCATCGGCGAGCGCCTCGACACCACGAGTCACGAGCAAGTCGCCCGCGTTGAGCCCTGTCTTCACCTCGACCATCCCGTCGGGGGTGTGCAGCCCGAGCTCGAGCGTGTGCTCGTGCGCCACGTCGCCCACGATCACGTATGCGAGGAAACCGCGTTCGCTCGGGCGCGCCGCCGTTTGCGGAATCATGGGGAATGCTTTGGTCGACGGCAGCTTCACCTCGACTTGGGCAAATGAGCCCGGCCGCAGCCAAAACTGGTGCGTCGTTTGATCGTCAATTTGCGCGGTGGCGGGCACCAAGCGCGAATCGGGGTCCGCCGCGCCTTCCACGAGCGTGATCTTGCCGGTGTACTTCTGTTGGCTCTCTTTGAGCGTGAACTCGACCGGCATGCCCACTTTGAGGCGCGGAGCTTCCGCGGTCGTCACGTTGAAATGCAGGAGCATCGGGTCGCGCTGCAGCAGCGTCGCGACCACGGTGCCCGCTTGCACGTATTGGCCGGTTTCGACGTTGCGCGTCTGCACGGTGCCGGCGATCGGCGTCTTGAGGCTCGAATCGTCGAGGTTGAGCTGCGCGAGCTTCAGCGCCTCCTTCGCTTGATCGACGGCGGCCTGCGCGGTGCGCAGCTTGGTTTGGTAGGTCTCGACTTCTTCAGCGGCGATCACGCCGGGGTTCGCCTGGCTCGCGCCGGTGCGGCGGTCGAGGCTCGCTTGAGCGTCCGACTGCGCGGCTTCGGCGCCTTCGAGCGCAGCCTTTGCCGAGCTGACGCTGAGCGCGTAGCGACGGCTGTCGATGAAGGCCATGACTTGGTTGACCTTCACGTCCTGGCCTTCGACGAACGTTACCTTGTCGACCACACCCGAAACCCGTGCCGTGATCTGAACGTGCTCGAAGGCGTCCACCACACCCGGCGCAGTGATGTCCACGACGTGCGGATCCGCCGTGACTTTGCTGACCTCGACCGGGAACGCGAGGCCCTTGCCACCACCACGCTTGCCGCCACCCGCCGCCGGCGCGGGGTCTTTTTTGGCGCACCCGACGAGCAGAGAAAACCCAAGGAAAACCGCAAAAAGCGGGCGCACGCGGCGAATCATTGCACTCCGTCGATGGGAAAAAGGCCGAGCGCTGCGCGCAGATCCAGCTCCGCTTGGCGGACGCCGAGCTCGGCTGCAGCCACGGTGACCTCAGCGTCGAACTTGGTCGAGTTGCCGTCGACGAGCTCGATCGCCTTGGCCAGACCTTGCTTGTAGAGCACCGCAGTCTCTTCCTCACTGCGAGTCGCGGCGTCCGAGCCTTGTTGCGCTGCGACCAGCGAGTTGCGCGCAGCGCTGAGCTCCGCGACCGCCACTCGCACATCGAGCTCGACGTGTCGCGCGAGTGCGCGCAACTGAAGCTCCGTCGCGATGCGCGCCGCGTCTCGCGACTCGCTGTCGGCGCTGCGTGAGCCGCCGTCCCAGATCGCCCAGTTGAAATTGATCGCCAGCGTCGTGTCGTAGTAACGGGCTGCGGCGATCGGTTGGTCCGCGACGCGCGCCTGCGCCGCAGCCGTCAGTGTCGGCACGAAGCGCAGATCGGGCTCTTCCGCCAGCGCCGACGCGGAGGCCGCGCTCGCGCGCAGAGCGGCCAGGTCCGGGCGCCTCGCGATGGCCAGATTTACCAGCCCTGCCAGGCTCAGGTTGGCCGGGGCCAAGCTCTGTGCTGGCGAAACGATATCGGTTTGAATCTCGGTCGGCGAGGCGATCAGGTACTCGAGGTTGTAGCGCGCGGCCTCGAGCGCGTTGTACGCCCCGATCGAGCTTTGATCAGCCGAAGCCCGATCGATCTCGGAGCGCGTCACGTCGTTGCTGCTGGTGAGCCCGGCGCCGGCACGAACGCGGGTGTCATCCAGGGTCGCGTTGGCCAGATCGAGCCGACTCTTGGCGGCAGTGAGCACGCGCTGCTGCGCGACTACCGAGAAGAATGCGCGCGCAGCGTCGAACGCCAATTGACGACGCTGATCGATCTCCGTGTAACGCGCCGACTCGAAACTGTGCTTGGCGCTCGCATACAATGGAAACGACGTCACGTTGAACAGCGACTGCGTCAGCGTCAGCGAAGCAGTGCCGGCGTTGTCGCGCACGGTGACCTTGCCATTCTGCTCGAGCTGCTGCGGGCGCAGTGTCTCGCCGGCAGTCATGCTCACGGTGGGCAGGAACGCGACGCGCGCTTTGACGACCGCCGCGTCTGCCGCGACCACCGACTGCGCCGCGATTTCAGCGCGCTCATTACGAGTCAGCGCCACCTTTACGACTGTCTCCAGCGTGAGGTCCTCGGCCCGAGCAGACCAAGTGGCGAGAGTCGCCGAGCCCCACGCCAGGCAAAAAAGCCACGAACGCATTTAGGCCTGATGTTCGCCGTCATCGCGCTCGCAAGCAACGCTGCTGGCCGAGGTACACAAATCTACATACAGCCGCAAAAATGCCACGATTTCCGAGGCTTGCGCGGGTAATCAGCCATTTCCGGAGTTTGCGCGGCCCAAATGCAGTAGGGCCGCGGCGACGCTGGCTGCGAGCGCACACAGGGCCTCGCTGTCCGGCCGCTCGTACACTAGGTAGTCACGCGCGATCACGTCGTAGCCCGCGAGGTGCCGCACGTGACGGAGGACCTCACCCTCCCCCAATGCGAAGCTTGCCACGGGTGCAACGCGAGCCGCTGCATCGAACGGCGCGCCGTAACGCTTCAGCACAGCGCCGAGCGCGCCCTGCGGCAACGGCCAAGCCTCGCCATCCACGACGATCTCGAGCCGGCCGTTCGTAGCGCGCAGAACCACCGAGGACAGCTCACCGGCTGCGGAGGAAAATTCGTGAATCTTGAACATCTGATGGCGTGAAATACGGGCTTGCTCGGAGCGCGAACAGGCTACAGGGCCAAGGCAGGGCACACAAACGCCACACAGCCGAAACGCGCCAGCGCGAGCACGCGTTCGGCGCCGCTCGGCTGCGTCGCCGGTGTATGTTCCCGGTCATGAGCAGTGAGAGCTACCACGAGCCAATCGAGCTTCTATCCGAGGACACCAAAAATACCCATCGCGCGATTGTCTCGCTCAAAGAGGAGCTCGAGGCGATTGACTGGTATCAGCAACGCGCCGAAGCCTGCACCGACGGCGAGCTGCGCTCGGTCTTGATCCACAACAAGAACGAAGAGGTCGAGCACGCGATGATGACGCTCGAATGGCTGCGTCGCACGAACCCGGTCTTCGGCGCGAACATCGACACTTACCTCAAGTCGAGCGGCCCGATCACCGAGGTCGAAAAGCAAACCACCAGCGGGGCCGGCGCGGGCTCGGGCGGCGAGGCGGGCACGCCGTCGACCTCACTCGGCATCGGTAGCTTGAAGGGGACGAAGTAATGGATCTGCTGAAGCGTCAGAAAGCGCCCATCGTCAGTGAAGCTTGGCAGCAGATCGACGAAGAAGCGCGGCGCGTGCTCAAGCTGCACTTGGCCGGGCGTAAATTGGTGGATTTTTCCGGCCCGCACGGCTGGCAGCTTGGTGGCGTCAACACCGGCCGTCTGCGGCACGTCGAGAAGGGGCCAGTCGAGCACGTGTCGCACGCCATTCGCGACGTGCGCCCGCTCGTGGAGCTGCGCGCGCCCATCCTACTGCCGATCTTGGAGCTCGACTACGCGGGACGCGGCGCCAACGACCTCGACCTCGACCCGGTGATCCTGGCTGCCGAGAGCATCGCACGCGCGGAGGACGACGCGATTTTCCACGGTTTCAAAGACGCGAATATCACGGGCATGATCGAAGCGAGCCCGCACACACCGATCGAAGTTCGCTCCAGCCAAGCGTGGCCGAGCGCTGTCAGCGCGGCAAAAGAGATCCTGCGCATGGCGGGCGTCAACGGTCCGTACGCGCTCGCTCTGGGCATGGAAGCGTACGACGAGCTGACCGCCGATGGCGACGACGGCTACCCGCTCCGCAACCGCATCGAAGAGCGCGTCGCCGAGGGCTCACTCATTTGGGCGCCCGCGCTAAAAGAGGGCGCGGTGTTGCTCTCCACTCGCGGCGGCGACTACGAGCTGACCGTCGGTCAAGATCTGTCGCTGGGCTACGCGGGGCACGACCGCACGACGGTCGAGCTGTACCTGACCGAGTCCTTCACCTTCCGCGTGCTCGAGGACAAAGCCGCGATCTCGTTGCGTCGCGTGCGCTGAGTCGGCCAAACGGAGTTCGCGTCGAGCGCGGCAGTCATTCAGTTTCCGTGTAGGCTGCGCGCTCGAAAAAACATGGCGCCGCTTCTCGATCTTCCACCACTACCGCGGGGTCTCAAAGGGCGCAGCACCGAGCTTGCCACGCTCTCGAAAACGATCGCCGCCACGGCGCCAACTCGACTCGCATTGGTCGGCGCCGGTGGCAGCGGCAAATCGATGCTGGCCAATGCGCTCGCGCATCGCATGGCCCGTTTCTTTGCGGGCCACACATCGTGGTTTCGCGTTGGGTCCTGGGACTTCTACACACTGACCGAGATGCTCGCGCTGCGCTTTGGCGTGGCGGGCGGGGACGGCCGCGTGGCGCGGCTCAACGCTCACTTCGCGCGCACCGGGCCGCACTTGATCGTGCTCGACAATCACGAGGACGACCGCGCGATGGCGCGCCTGCTCGACTCCTTTGCCAGGGCACCGGTCACCTTCCTGATCACGGCGCGCCGTTGCTTACTGGCGGGCGTGCTCATTTTCCCGGTCACGGCGCCACTCGTGACCTCGGGACGCAGCGCGTTTCCCCGTGTGGCGCGCCTGACCCGGATGCTGCGCTGGAACCCGCTCGCGCTCGACATCGCCGACGGCATCGTGGCGTCCCGAGCGGCTACGGTCAGCGAGCTCTCGGTGTTTCTCGAGCAACGCGGAGTGCAGCGCGTACGCGCCGTCGAGCACGAGGACGACCTGCCCGAGATCGCACTTCTAGTCGACTGGGCCTGGCGCAGGCTGACTCTTCCGAGCAAGCGCATTCTCGGCGTGCTCGCGCACATCGAAGGCGACCACGTCGACCGCGACTCGCTCGCCAAGTTGGCCAAGCTTCGCGGCGACGTCGCGTTGGCGCTCGAGCCGCTACGGCGTTGGCGACTGGTACAAGAGCCCGTCAGCGAGCGCTACACGCTGCACGCGGTCGTGCGTCACGCGCTCGTGCGGCGAACGAGCCTCGCGCCAGAGCTCGTGTTCGAGCACTACGTGCGACTGCTGGAGAGTCGGCCAGAGCGGCTAAACCTCGAGCAGACTCACCTCTTCGCAGCGATGGACTATGCGCACCGCACCAGCAACCTGAACGCGATGCTGCGCGTCGAAGCGCTGGCGCGAGTGCTCGCTGGCCTCGATTGATGCGGGCCGCCCCTGGGACGAACAACCGGCGTGGCCTTCCGCGCCCGTTTCATTTCAGATCTGAAGTTTAAGCTTAAACATCAGATCTCGCGTCGCGGGAGGCAGCGGTCTGAAGTAGCGCGATAGGCGATACGCGATAGCCGATAGCCGATAGCCGATAGCCGATAGCCGATAGCCGATAGCCGATTCGCGGGCTGGGTTTCGCGCCAACTGTGACATCTCCATCAGGCGGCACAGCTTCAGTTCAAAGCTGCGGACTGATTGGAAGTGATCATGAAAAACATCGAATAGGTCAATCGGCACGAGCATTTTCGAACACTCGAGCGCCGCTTCGGCATGCCATAGCTGATGTCATGACCTCAAGTCTTGCTTGGCGTGGCTCGATCGCGATTGCAATCTTGGTGGCGAGCGGCGCCGCGTGCAGCGGAAGCAGCACGGATCCTTCGTCGAGCTCCGCCGCCGGTACGAGCTCGAGCGCGGGCGGTAGTGCTGGCGCGGCGCTCACGGGTGCGAGCGGCAATGCCGGCAACGCGACGAGCGCGGGTGGAACCAACGTGGGAACCGCCGGCGCCACGAGCAGCTCAGGTGGCGCGACCAATTCCGGCGGTGCAAGCAACTCCGGCGGAGCGAGCAATTCCGGTGGCAACAGCGCAAGCGGAGCGGGCGGAAGCGCTCAGGGCGGCAAAGGCGGAGCGAGCGGCGGCGCAGGCAGCGGAGGCACGGTAGGCGGCGGAGGCAGCGGCGGCGCGGGAGCGAGCTGTCCGGCGACCGATCCGCTCAAGACCAACAACACCAAGCAGGACACCTACGACTGCACCGTGCTCGCCGTGTCGGCCAAGTGGGGCATGCCCGATCCGATGATCGTGAAATCCCAAATCCAGCAGGAATCGAGCTTCAATGTCTTCGCGATCAGCGGTGACAGCCCGTGCGGAACGATGACCGGCTGGACCGACGCCGAATCCAAGTCATTCGGCTTGATTCAAACCACACCGGCCTGCGGTGAAGCCACTTCCGCGTTGCTCCCGAACGGGCACCCGAATCTGGACCAAGACATGACGTCCCCACTGTGGACAACGTCGGTGTTCAACCCATCGGTCAACCTGGACGCGGGCGTGCAGACCGACACCGACAGCCTCAAAGCGCTCAAGAAGACGTATCCAGGTTGCACTGCCGCGCAATACAACATGATGGCGGCCGGCGCGTTCAACTCCGGCAATGACGCAGTCACCGGTTGCGGCATGTACAACTCACGCGCGCAAATGTACGTCGACGCGATCACCACGCACTACCACGCGTTCGCGACGGCAGCGGGCTGGCCCGACCCGTATTGAGCGGTCAGTTCGCGGGCGGCGTGCGCGTCTTCAAGCTGTCGACGGCGTGAACCGGCGGCGCGTCGCCCTTCATCAGATGGGCGATGGCGCTGTACACGAGCCGTTGGCTCTCGAGCATGCCCTTGCCCGCAAACGCGGCGGACACGACCTCGATGCTGAAGTGCCCACCGCCGCCCGTCACGTTCGCTTGCGCGCCGGGGATCTCGCGCTCGATGGCTTCACGCAACGCGTCGACGACCGAGCCCTGAAAATTCGTGGGATGCGATGACATGGCCCTGCCTCTAACTCGCGCCGGGGCGCGCCGGAAGAGGCCACGCGCAAGTCCGCTCAATCGGGCCTCTGCCAGGCTGATATTTCATTCATGGTCACGCGAAACGACCGGTGCGGCCCAGCCTTCGGCGTCGCGTTCAGACTCGAGACCCGACGCCCAGTGAAACGCTCGCTCGCGCGGTCAGTAGCGCGGGACGCTCGGATCGACGCTTTCAGACCAGGCGTGGATGCCGCCGCGCACATTGTGAACGTTGCGAAAGCCTTCGCTCAGCACCTGCTCGGCGGCGTTTTGGCTACGCATCCCGTGATGGCACAAGAACGCGATGGGCGCGTTGCGGTCGAGAGAAAGCAGATACCTCCGACCGGCTTCGTCGAGCGAACGAGCTACTGCGATGCTGGCCAGCGCTCGTTCATGCTCCGGACGAACGTCGAACAGCTCGATCGCGCCGCGATCGAGGAGCGCTTTCAGCTCAGCCGGGCTGAGCTGCTTCACGCTCGGCGGCTGGTTCGGGTTGTCGATCTTGAAACCAGCGTTCGGCCCGTCCACGAAATCGATGCTCAGGCCATCGGCGCGGCGCGCGCTCGCGGGGTCGAGGAAGAGCGTCAAGGCGCCGAGCGCGATCTCGAGAGTGTTCGGCTCGCGCGGGGCAAAGTATAAATCGTTCTGAAATCGACTGTCGATCTTGAGGTGCAACACCTCACCCGAAGCGTCGAGCAGCGCGCCCTGGAAGGCCTCCAACGCCGCTTTCGTTACGTTGATCGCGGGCAGCGCGACTAGCGCCGACGGCGCGCTGGGCGCTGACGGCGCGGCCAAGAGTTGCGCGAGCTCCCCCGAGTCCTTCAAAGCGCGCACGATGTCGCAGCCGCCGACGAACTGGCCGTTGATGAAGAGCTGCGGAATCGTCGGCCACTCCGAGAACTCCTTGATGCCGTCGCGCAGCTCGGCACTACTGAGCACGTCGACCGTTTCATACTCCGGGACGAGCGCGTCCAAAATCTGCACCACCTGCGCGGAGAAGCCGCATTGCGGCGCGCGGCGCGTGCCCTTCATGAACAGCACGACGGGGTTGTCGGTTACCAGCCCGGAAATGCGCGTACGGAGAGCGTCATTCAACATGGTCGTGGCGGGGCTTTAGCACGACGGGCCAGGCGACGCAGCGCTTTCGGGCCTATAGTGCCGCGCATGCCGGAGCCTCCGGACGACTGGGCGCTGTACGCCGACCACCGCGCGCACTTTACGGCTGCGCTGCTCGCCAGCGCGCCCAGCTCGGGCGGCCGCCTGTGCCTGCTCGGTGCGGGCAAGTGCAACGACATCGACCTCGAGCAGCTGTGTGACCACTTTTCCGAGGTGCATCTGGTCGACATCGATCCGTCGGCCCTCGCTGCCGGCACGGCGCGTCAGACGGCGGCCGTGCGCTCACGCCTCCGACCCCACGCGCCCGTGGATCTCTCGCCCCTGGCCGGCAAGCGGATCAGCAAGTGGCAACGCAAAGCACCGTCGCGTGCCGAGCTCGAGGCCACCGAAGCGCTGACGCTGTCGACGCTGCTCTCGCGGCTCCCGCGCCCATTCGACGTGGTCGCGTCGGCATGCGTGTTGACTCAGATGTCGTTCGCTCTGCGCAAAGCACTCGGTGAAGGCCACGCGATGCTCGCGCCGATCCGCATCTCGATCATGGCCACGCATTTGCGGACGCTGGTTGGGCTCACCCGGGTCGGGGGCACGTGCCTGTTCACGAGCGACCTCGTGTCGTCCACGACCTACCCGCTCGACACGTTGTCACCCGATCGAGATCTGCGCGCGCTCTTGCAGGACATCGTCGCCGGCGGTGCCAGCTATTTTGCCGCGAATCCGAAGTTGATCGGGGAAATGCTGCGCTACGATGTGCAGCTCGCCGAGCGCGCCAGCGAGCCCGAGCTGCTCGACCCTTGGTTGTGGACCGGGCCGCTCGAGCGCACTTATCTGGTGTACGCGCTGCGCTTTGCACGGCTCTAATTCAGGCCCTGCAGCGCACGAATCATGCCGGAGGCTGGGCGTGCTTGTGTCCGAGCTTGCCGTCCGCGAAGGCTTGCATGAGCTCCTGGAAGGAGATCTTGCCGTCCTTGTTCGCGTCAGCAACCTGGATGCGAGCCCAACGCTTTTCCCCTACTTCATCCGGTGTCAGAAAGCCGTCACCGTTCTTGTCTTCCTGCTTGAAGCGTTCCTCGGCGTGGGCGCGCCGGTCGCCGTCGGATTGATCGCTGGCGTGCTCACCTGAGCACTCGGGGCGGGCAGCACCGGTTGCGCTCGGCGTTTGAGCCGCTGACAGCGAGGTCACGAATGTCGCGAGCGCGAGCAACGACATTGCCAAACCGAGGCGAGAGCTGGTGATTTTCATGTTCGTTCGAACTCCTTCGCCCATTCCGACGCCAGGCTAGACTCGCGCCCTACGCGAAAACTCACGCAATTGTCGAAAAGCGCACAAACCGCGCGATGGCTCGGCATAAACGGTGACCAAATTCCGACTCCACCACCAAACGACGGGCTTCGCTCGTGCCGAGAGCTGGCCGATGCTCGGCCCTGTTTCTCTCGAAAAAGACCCACAAAACAGGCGGACAGGCGCGGCCAACTGCCGAAGAAAAGCGAAGCGCGATGCGCCGGGAGTGGTATGACTGGACGCTCAATGAAGAACTTCAGGTGCTGGGGGCGGGCGCGGCGCAGCGTCAATTCATGACCGACGTCGAAACTCCTGCGCTTTTGGAAGAACCTTCACTCGAGGCACGCAAGCGGCCGAATCGCTCCGACAAGCGCCGCACACTGCTCAGCGAGGAGCCGCTCTTGCTGGGCTCCTCATGGGCGCGCGTCTGGTGCAAGAGCATGCAAACGGACGGGCGGCTCGTGGTGGGTGGCTGGCCCGGCACGCTGGCAGAAGCGCGCGCGCGCGTTCAGGGGCACTTGGGCAACGAGCTGGCGCGCCGGCGCATGCCGTCACTCAGCGTTGCCGAGCTGACGGAGGCCACCAGCGCGACCTATCAACGCGCCAAGCGGGACTGGCTGATCGCCGCACGCGACATGCGGCCCAAAGGTTCGCGCAGCAGTGAAGACGGCGACGACGACGAGTGAGCGTTGCCGCGAGATTCGAGCTAGGCGCGCGCAGCCGCCTCGAAACCCTTCCGACGGCACGCGTGCTAAATAAAAGGGCGCCATGTCTTCGCCGCCCGAAAGCGAGCTCTTCGACTTCGTGATCGTGGGCAGCGGATTCGGGGGCAGCGTGAGCGCGATGCGCTTGGCCCAAAAGGGCTACCGCGTGGCGGTGGTAGAAGCAGGCAAGCGTTTTCTGGCCGAGGACTTCCCGAAGACCAACTGGAACGCCTTCAAATACCTGTGGGCCCCCAAGCTGCGCTGCTTCGGAATCCAAAACATCACTCTACTCAAGGGGGTGATGGTCCTGCACGGCTCGGGCGTGGGTGGCGGCAGCTTGGTGTACGCCAATACGTTGATGCGCCCGGAAGCGGCTGTATTTCGCGACCCCGCTTGGAGCCGAGCCGTAGCCTGGGAAGAAGAGCTGGCACCGCATTTCGAGACCGCGCGGCGCATGCTCGGCGTGACGGAAAACCAGGCGTTGCTGGAAGGCGAGCACACCTTGCAGCGCGTGAGCGAACGCATGAACAGCGGCGAGACTTTTCATGCCACGGAGGTCGGCGTGTTCTTTGGCAAGCCAAACCACACCGTGTCCGACCCGTACTTCAGCGGCGCCGGGCCGGCGCGCAGCGGTTGCACGCTGTGCGGCGGCTGCATGGTGGGCTGTCGCTTCGGCGCCAAGAACACGCTCGACAAAAACTACCTCTATTTCGCGGAGTCTTGGGGCGCTCGGGTGTTCCCAGAGCTAAAGGTGACGCGTCTCACGCCAGCCGTTGGCGAACAGGGCGACGGTTACGAGCTCGAGACGCGTTCGACGACCTCCGTGTTGCCGCACGCTGGCCCCAAGTTGCGAGCCAAGCGCGTGGTGCTCGCCGCGGGTGTGCTCGGCACGGTCGAGCTGCTCCTGAAAAATCGCGACCAATATCGAACGTTGCCGCGCGTTTCGCAGCGTTTAGGTGATTTCGTGCGCACCAACGGCGAGAGCCTACTCGGCGCGACGAGCTTCGACGCGCATCGCGAGCTGTCGCGCGGTATCGCGATCGGCGCGGCCTTTCACCCCAACTCATTGACCAAGATCGAAGCCGTGCGCTACCCGAGCGGTTCGGGCGCGATGCGACTGCTCGGCGTACCGCTCACGCCAGACGGCACTGCCTTCACGCGGCCACTCAAGCTGCTCGCGCGCCTGTTCACCCGTTTGCCACGCCTGCTCAAGCTGTGGCGTGTGCGTGATTGGGCGCGTAGCACGGTGATCTTGCTGGTCATGCAATCGGTCGATCAGCACTTGCGCTTGCGCTTGGGCCGCACGCTGCTCGGCCGAAAGCTCGCGGACACGTCCCGCGCGCGCTCCGTGCCGAGTTATCTGCCGATTGCCCAACAGGCCGCACAAATTTTGGCTGAGGAACTGAATGGGGAAGCGCAAAACGTGATCAGCGAAGTGCTGCTCCGCACTCCTGCGACGGCGCACATCCTCGGCGGTTGCTGCATCGGTGAGTCCGCCGAAAGCGGCGTGATCGACGAGCGCCATGAAGTGTTTGGGTACCCCGGGCTGTACGTGTGCGACGGCAGCGTGGTTCCGGGCAACTTGGCAGTGAACCCGAGCCTGACCATCACCGCCCTCGCCGAGCGCTTCGCGTCCTTCTTCGAGCGCGCTCCGAACCTCGACGAGCGCGAGCTCGCGGCGCGCGCCATTCGCTTCGGCCCGAGCTGAGTCTTTTCCGTGATCGGCTCGCGCGGCTGCTATGCTGCGCGGCGATGAGCTCGCCTCTCGACACGCGGAACGCCGAAACCGACTTCACCACGCTCGCGCTGTCACCTGCGCTGCTCGCTGTCGTCGCGGAGATCGGGTTCGAGAAGCTGACCCCCGTTCAAGCCCAAACCATCCCGGCGTTGCTCGCCGGCAAGGACGTGGTCGGGCAATCGCGCACGGGCAGCGGCAAGACGGCGGCCTTCGCGCTGCCGATTCTAGAGCGGCTTTCTTTGGAGACGCGCGAGCTCGGGGCTCTCATACTTTGCCCGACGCGCGAGCTGAGCGCGCAAGTGGCTCGCGAAATTCGGCGTCTCGGACGGCGGCACGCGGGGCTCACGGTGCTCGTGCTCGCGGGTGGCGAGCCCGTGGGCCGTCAAATTGGCGCTCTCGAGAAAGGGATCCACATTGCGGTCGGCACGCCCGGGCGTGTGCTCGACCATTTGCGGCGCCGCACGCTACGCGTCCACCGCGTCGCGACGGTCGTGCTCGACGAAGCCGACCGCATGCTCGACATGGGCTTCCAAGAGGACATGGAAAAAATTCTGAGGGCGCTTCCGACGCCGCGACAAACAGTGTTTTTCTCCGCGACCTTCCCAACCTCTATCGAAGCCCTGTGCCAGAAGCACCAGCAGGCGCCGGTGTTCGTGAAGGTCGAGCCCGAGCCCGAGCAAGCTCGAGAAATTCGACAGCTTGTGGTCAGAGCGGAGCAGGAGCAAAAGATCGGAGCCTTGCGCTGGCTGCTCGCGACCCACCCCCATGAATCCGCGTTGATCTTCGCCAATCTCAAGGTCACCGTCGCAGAGATCGCCAAAGTGCTCTCGGAAGCCGGCGTCAGCGCGGGCAGCTTGCACGGTGATCTCGAGCAATACGACCGTGATCGAGTGATGGCCAAATTCCGAAACGCGAGCACGCGCGTCTTGGTCGCAACCGACGTAGCCGCGCGCGGCATCGACGTAGCTGACCTAGATTTGGTCGTGAATTTCGATCTGCCCTCGCAACCGGAGGTGTACGTGCACCGTATCGGGCGCACGGGGCGCGCCGGCAAAGTGGGTCTAGCGATTTCACTGTGCACCGCACGCGAGCAGCTCAAGGTAGACGCCATCGAGAACCTGACCGGCATCAAGCTGGTCGTCACGGAACGCGAGCTGGTTCCACGTGGTGAAAAAAAGGCTGCCCTGGCTCAAGCTCTGGAACGCGACGCCAAGATGGCCACGTTGCGCATCTCGGGCGGCCGCAAAGAGAAGGTTCGCCCCGGTGACATCCTGGGCGCGCTCACCGGGGAAGCCGGCGGGCTGAACGCTGCGGACATCGGCAAAATCGAGATTCACGATCACTTCTCGTACGTCGCGGTACGCAAGAGCATTAGCCAAGGGGCGCAGCAAAGCCTGAGCGCGGGGCGCATCAAAGGGCGTAAATTCAACGTCACGTTCGAAGACTGACAGGCGCAGCCAGAAGACTGAAGCATGCTCGAAGGCGTCACCATCGAACAACTGCGCACGCTGCGGGCAGTCGCCGCTGCGGGCAGCTTTTCGGCGGCTGCGCGTCAGCTCGGCCGCGTTCAGGCTGCCGTAAGTCAGTCGGTCGAGCGCCTCGAGTCACAGCTCGGGCTACGCCTCTTCGATCGCTCCGGACGAGTCGCGCGCCTGACCGAGCACGGCTCCGCGGTCGTCGCTGCTGCCGCCAAAGTGGAGGGCGGCCTCGACGCGCTCGAAGACGTCGTACTGCGTCTGAAGCAGGGCGCGGAGACGAGCTTGTCCATCGCGGTCGACGCATTCTTCCCGACCTCGTCACTCGTTACGTTCGCCAAAGATTTTGCTCGCGAGCACCCGAGCGTCGAGCTGCTCGTGTTCAGTGACGTGCTTTCGGCCGTCAGCGCGCACGTTCGAGACAAGCATTCCACGTGGGGCGTCGCCATCGAGGACGC
>Ga0210387_10002323_pt1 | contig 14522 bp, 13 predicted proteins | sample IncBWC7OmetaG_FD_160108 | JGI IMG/M metagenome (GOLD analysis project Ga0210387, IMG submission 160108) | Forest soil microbial communities from Barre Woods Harvard Forest LTER site, Petersham, Massachusetts, United States - Inc-BW-C-7-O ...
GCGCGGCCAGGATGCACTTGAAGAGCTTTTCCGAAAGACCGTAGAGGTGGACCGGCAGTCTCTTGAACTCACCCGTGTGCGGTACAGATTGGGCCTCGACAATGACGAAGCGGTTGCCCAGGCTGAGATCGCTCTTGAGGGTTCCGAAGCAGCCGTAACGAACACGGGCATTGCTCGGGCGCAATTTGAGCATGCAATCGCGACGTTAGTGGGAGAGCCAGCCTCTAGCTTCTCCGTGCCGGTAAGATCGTTAACAACCCAGGCCCCTCACATCCCAGCCGGTATACCCTCCGACCTTTTGGAAAGGCGGCCCGACGTCGCGTCTGCGGAACGAACCATGGCAGGAGCAAATGCGCTGATCGGAGTCGGAAAGGCCGCGTATTATCCCAGTCTCAGCATCACTGGTACGATCGGATTTGAAGCGACGAAGTTCTCGAAATGGCTGACTTCTCCCAGCCGCTACTGGTCGGTCGGACCGACAGCGTCCGAAACAATATTTGATGGCGGCCTGAGAAAGGCGACTGTGGCGCAGGATATCGCCCTCTACAACGCTGATGTTGCCTCCTACAAACAGACGGTCTTGACCGCACTACAACAGACGGAGGATTCACTTGCGTCGTTGCGCCTTCTTACGCAGGAGATCGAGCAGCAGCAGGAGACGGTCGCCTCCGCACAACGAAACCTTGACGTTGCATCGGCGCGCTACAAAACCGGGCTTGATCAATATCTGAACGTCTTCACGGCGCAAGCGATCTTGCTCACAAATCAGCAAGCAGTAATTACACTTCGAGTGCAGCAGATGACCAGCAGCGTCCAGTTGATCGAAGCCTTGGGGGGCGGTTGGAAGGCTGCCCAGCTTCCATCGGAACGTGCGGTTTCTTCGAGCAAGCTGCCATAGGGCCTGGTGAGGTCAAGGCGCGGAGGCGACGCACGCGAGCTGAGTTCGGCGGTCAATGGCTGAGTCTGTGAGCAGCGGGCTATATTCGGAACAGGTTAACGAAGTGCGTCTGCAAATCACTCAAATTGGCGAGCAAGTCCTGCGGGAGTCAGCCCACCAGTTGTCCCGCGACGAGCTCGTAAGCGCGAAAATACAGGAATTGATTGAGCACAAGCGCGAGACGATGCGGAACGCGCCCGGTGTTGGGCTTGCGGCCCCCCAAGTGGGTATTCCCTTGCAGTCGGCAGTCATCAAGGACCGTGAGGAATACCACAAGGAACTTATTCCAGCGCAGCTGTCCGAGAGGCAGAGGCAACCGATTCCATTTGACGTCATTGTTAATCCTAGGATCATATCGGCTGACAACACAAGTCTCGGATTCTTTGAAGGCTGCTTGAGTGTGAGGGATATTCAGCGATCGTGCCGAGGGCACGGGCGGTCACTGTGAAATACCTAGACGAACATGCGGAAAGCAAAAGGGTCGAAGCAGTTGGCTGGTACGCGCGAATCTTGCAGAATGAGATCGACACCTGGACGGAGTCCTCTACATAGATCGTATGCGTACTTCCACGTTCACCACACTTGAGAATCTCGAACGTTTCTGGAAGGACCTGCCAACGCCTGACGTTCTTGCCAGACTAAAGTCCGGCCTCGGCAACCGAAGACCTTACCTTTAGCTCTGAGATCACGATGGCCCTGGCCATCAGAAACGTGATCACTCGCGACACTAACTAACGATTTGCATAATTGACTGCCGAAAAGGTGATGGCATTTCTCTCTGGCTGCGTTTCAGTTGTAATAACGACCCCAGCTAGGTGTCGGATCGCAGCGGTCCGTGCGTTAATCACATCCCTCCGAAAACAGCCGAGAAGCAGGGAGCACTCCTGATCGGAATACTTTTCTAGGATTGACATGATGAAGACAAAACGCTCAAAGGAATTGAGTCCTACAATGCGGGCGAAGTTGGGATAGACCCGCACCTCTGCGGGTATATCTCCCATCAACTGCCATAGTCCTGCCTCGTTCAATTCGCTTTCGTCGCTCGCTCGGGGGCAAAGCGACCGGATTGCGTGAAGGATGATGCAGCGCCGGGCCCACAGATTTGCCCTCTCCCTGAACACGAACTTATTATTTACGGAATCGTCAAACCCTGCGACGAAACACTGCTCTGCCTTCTGAGGATCTGCGGTCAGTAGCAGAGACAGTAGATAGATACTGTTCATCTGCTCCAGGTAGATGCGGCAGAAATCACTGCGGGTGGCATATTCGTCGGATCGTGCGTTTTTGTGCTTTTGTGTCACTTTTACTCCCTGCTCCGCTGCGGCATAGGGGATAAACGTCACTTCGGAACGGCGCCTCTTTATTCGAGAACTAGAAGAGAAAACTGGCGACTCTGGCTGACCGTGCTTTCCCATCCGCGGCTTATCAATGTTTTCGGATATTGCCTGACGTGGCCACTGGCTGAAGATCGGTCCCACCTGATTGATATGACTTCTCGTCAATGCGCAAGAACACCGGTGTATTGACAGGCAGCTCCACATTTGAACCTCTCGCAAGGAAAGCATCGTATACATTCATGGCTCCGCCGAAATAACCGAAGCCAATCGCTGTCGTCACCGATGCCTGTGCTGCACCCGCGCCAAGCAGTCCGAAGCCCTTACTTCCTTGTCCTGCTCGTGCCCAGGCAGTTTTATCGACGCTAGTATCGGCAACAGCCCTTGAGGGGCCAAGCAACGAAACCGGCGCTCGCAAGCGAGAGAAAGTCGACGTCGTCGCCTTTACGTGTCCTTCCTGGCCGACGGCAAGCCGTTGACCACCTGGCGCTTCGATGCCGGCGACCGTAGCCCTCATTCCAGTCGTAATCCCATCAGGCGTCTGCGCGGAATGAAAGGAGAATAAGAGCTCACCATTTTTTTTCATCCAGCCAGCAGCAATGGCCCTGGCAACCGTGCCTTCAAGCTTTGTACCTGCCGGGTACAGTAGGACATGCTCCTGGTTGTAGTACGGCCGGGGTACCACGGCTTCGATCACCGATCCAGCGGCACTCATCCCCGAGTTCAGCGGTGTCAAGAGGCGGATGTGAAGATAGTTATCACCGAGCAGAGCATGAGTCTCCGGCTGATTGACGGGCGAGGGCATTCCAACAGCATCGAGCAGTGCTGCATCGAAGATTGTTCCCTGGTCGAGGTATTCGGGGTGATAAGGCAAACTCGTGAAGGCGGCTTCGCTCAATCTTTGCAGTTTGTTGGGTTCAAAGAGCGGCTTAGCAGCATCTTTCATCTTTTGCCGCACGCCGGGACGTTGAGACTTAGGAAGATACTGAGCCGTTTTCACGTCACTGACCCCGATGGTTGAGTCAGTATGAATCTCGACCGCGGCTCCGTCGGGAAGAATGACCTTGTCGAACGTCACCTGCGCTGTTCGCGGCCGCGTGAAATCGCCACGCAGAAGCTGTCCTTTACGTCTGGGCGCGCTCGAAATCGACGAGACATGTCCTTTTACCGTCGAGCCCTCTGGAATCGCAATAGTCGTGCCTGCGTAAACCGGCTCAACCAGTTTTGCTGTAATGGGCTCGTCCGACTTAGTAATGCGCTGCCCCTTCTCAAGTCTGCACCGAAGATCATTACCCGCTCCGACCACAATCATGTTTTGGGGAGGCCGAGTGTCTTGCGCGGCCACAAGTGATGCGGATGCGGCGAATGCTGAACACGATATGACGACGCTTTTGATGTACAACTTCACTATTCACCTCGGTGATATTGCATCGAGAGATTTCGGGCGGGAGCAGAACCTTGCAACCGATCCCGTGACCTTGAAGTTAGCTGCGCTTGCCATGCGACGCGGTCAGGATGTGTGAGAAAAACGTAAGGATTTGTATTGGGTGGAGACTGAAGCGTGAACAGAACCAGGAGAAATGCAGACATGACGATGCTATTTAACCCACCGTTCTGATTCTTGGCGCTACCGGCCAGATTGGACGCTTTATTCTTGGGCACCTGAAGCAGGAGCCAGACGCAGTTCATATTTGAGTAGCTGCGCTAGCGAGTGTTATGCTTCGCGATAAGGCGGGCCAAAGCAATTCGAAATCCTGTTTATCCCGATCACGATGTGAGTCTCCCCAATTCGAGTGGTTCCTGAAGAGGTTACATGAAATACAACCAGGCTTCCGAACAGCCCTGCAGCCAAAACTCAAACAAAACCTTACAGGCGCTCTACGATTCCTGACCGCATCGTCCGCAACAATCCATATCCTGCATACAGGATTCCGGCATCAAACGGTTCTCACGGTAGCGCCATAAGGAGGCACAAATCATGCATACCAAGCAAGTAGTTCTCATCACCGGTTCCAGCACCGGCTTTGGCAGACTGTTCGCCGAAACACTCGCTCGCAAAGGACACGTCGTTTTCGCGACGATGCGCGATCCCGGAGGCCGCAATGCGAAGAATGCATCCGAAATCCGCGCCCTTGCAGAAAAGGATCTGCTGCCAATACACGTCCTGGAACTGGATGTGACCGACGACGCCTCGGTCGGGAGGGCTGTGGATGCCGCCGTAGCCAAAGGCGGCCGCATCGACGTAGCCATCAACAACGCCGGCTACTACCTCTCGGGGCTGGAGGAAGCTGTCACCACCGAACAAGCGCAGCGTCTCATGGACACGAATTTCTTTGGTCCGGTTCGCGTAAATCGCGCCGTGCTTCCGCACATGCGACGCCAACGCAGCGGCGTGCTTATGCACATAAGCAGCGGCGCCGGCCGCGTGGTTCTTCCTTCTGGAGGTTTCTATTGCGCCAGCAAGTTTGCACTCGAGGCGCTGGCCGAGGCCTATAGCTACGAACTTGCCGCGCAAGGGATTGAATCAGTGATTGTCGAACCCGGCGCTTATGAGACTCCTGTTTTTGGCAATACAGTGATGGCTGCGGACGAGGCCCGTACCAATACGTATGGCGCTGTCAAGGAGATCCCTACGAAGCTCAACGCGGCACTTTCCTCGAACGCCGGCAATGCCCAGGAAGTCGCGGACGCGGTTCTGCGGATTATCGAGACTCCTGCGGGAGAGAAGCAGCTGAGGTACCTGGTCAGCCCCGAAGGCTTCGGCGTCGACCAGATCAACGCCCTCTCAAAACAAGTGCAAGCCAAGCTGCTGGAAGCCTTCGGCCTCGCTGCCGACACCAAATTCTTTAAAGATAGACCAGTCGCCTCCGCTTAACGACTGATTGAAATAATCGGCTGCAGCCGCAATCATCACGACCGTCCTCGGACGCGACAAAAACACGCCTAATCAGAATGTGACTGCTCCGATTTCGGAATTTGTGATAGGAAACGGATGCTTCTCGTCAGCTTCTACAAATGGAGCGCATCTGGCCTGGTCCGCAAACGTCGAACCGTTGTAAATGCTTGGGCTACAGCTTTCCGGCTTCGCACCCAATCGACTTGAAGTCCACGGATGATGTCTCATCCGTTGAATTCCTGCTCTGTCATCAAGAATTGAGCAAGATTTGGCTCAGCCCAGCAGATGCAGACACAACTCCTTCTCCACGACGTGGTCTGCTGACAGAGTTATGAGGTCCACCAAGGCGGACCAGTCATGGCAGGCCTCATACGAACAAGGAGCACTGGGATGAGTTCGAACAATGAAAAACAAGCAGGGGAAGATTTAGTGGAGCGCGTTCGCGCCAATCAGCAGAATCTCAGGTCGGGTTTAAAGTCGCAGTACGACTTTACCGTCTGTGGGTCAGGCTCTTCTGGCTCGGTTGTGGCGCGCCGCCTGGCCGAGAATCCCGATGTCAGCGTGTTGTTGCTTGAGGCTGGTGGCGACGATGATGTGCCGAGTGTCATGGGACGCCGATCAGTGGTTCACCAATCTCGGAACCGAACGGGACTGGGGCTTTCAGACTGAACCAAATCCCGGAGTCAATGGGCGCGCCCTTCCCGTGTCTATGGGCAAAGTGCTGGGTGGCGGATCCAGTATCAACGTGATGTATTGGGCGCGCTGCCACAAGAATGACTGGAATTATTTCGCGGACGAGGCGGACGACGCTGCCTGGAACTACGACTCCGTGTTGAACATCTACCGCCGCATTGAAGATTGGCATGGTGAGCCGGATCCAAAATACCGCGGAACCGGAGGACCGATGTTCGTCCAACCCTTGCTCCCCACCAGCCCAATGGCTCGTGCCATGTTTGAGGGCGCACTCTGTCTCGGAATTCCTACTTTTGAGAACCGTAATGGTCGCATGATGGAAGGCGACAGAGGCTCCTCCTTAGTCGAGCGCGGAATCCGTGATGGAAGGCGTCTTCTCGGTATTTCGCTCCTATACCATGACTAGTTCATCCTCAGAAACTCGCACTGTGAAAGGCGCTGCCACACGGATTTCCAGGTCTCTCGCAGCTTCGAGCCGCGCCCGTGAAATAACCTCATCAACAATTCTTGCCTTCATGGCTCAACCGCAACCTCGCACCACATTGTGCCACTTCGTGGTCAGCTGTTCATAACAGATAGCGCTCATGACCGGTCCGTAGAGACGTAGAGACATCGCGATTCGCCAGTAACGAATCAAGGCGACACCGGACGGAAATTATCTCAGCCCTAGTTCCTGCACCTTCTTCATCAAATCCTGATGGTCAAGCTGAAAAACAATCTGAAAGGAATCGTCGGTCCCCGCCAGAATATAGGTCGCTGAGTTTTCGCTATCCATGGGTACTCGCGTGCTGCACTCAAACCGTATTTTCCAGACGGCTTTCACCAAAACGTACTTGGAGTCCAAATTCGATGCTTCAAGAGACTCGATCTTCGAGGAGACCAAGCCCACCGACCGAAAAAAATCCTTTCTCTCGGGAAGGACTCTAACAAAATCTTCTTTCTTTACGCACTGGACGCCCTGTGGACTCCCGAACATGAAAACGTCGGCGTAAAGAGCCGCAATTTTAGGAACCTCAAATTCGGCGTTCGCCTTTTCATAGCCAGCAAAGAATTCTCTTACATTCGCATTCATCAGAGAGTCTGCCTCGCGAGGATTTTATCAGGGACGTGATGTCATTGATGGTTTTCGGAATGCCCAGACGGCCTGCCGGAACAGCGCGAACAATTGAGCGCGAAGCAATCGGCAGCAATTCAGAAACGCCTGCTGCATTGAGTCCATGCCCCAGTGAGCTTGGCGCGCATGGCGCGGTTGACCTTCCCAGATCAGCAGCGGGACTTCAGACACAGCGGAGCACAGTCTAGCAAGCGAATGTGACGGGGATGTGAAGTTCCCGACTGTCTGGCTCCCAGACCAGACACTCAAGATGGGCTGGGAGATGGAGTTGGGGGCTATCCTCAGGAAGCCGATCTGGGGCAATTTGGCTGCTCGGAGAAGGTTCGGGGCGGTTCCTGCGTCTCAATCCACGTTGCGGGGCTTTGGAGCCAGTCCGAAGGGCTATCGTGGGCGTGGCGCAGCACCTAGAATGACGCCTTTTGACCGAAAATCCATCCCTCCAGTCTTCTGACGTTCTCGGCGTCCGGCTCCCACAGACATTACTTCCGTTACGGGTACTCTTCCACCGGGCTGACTACAATCTAGTTGCCGCGAAAACCAAAACTCCCGCCCCGAGGAGAATGACGTGTCTAACCCTGTAAGCGATGAACCCATCACCTGCACTTCTTGTGAATATCGCTATCCTCGGAGTAGAGCAATTTGCCCGATGTGCGGGAGCGCCGCACCAGCCGTTGAACCCATTCAGCCGCCCTCACCCGTTCCCAACGAATTCAGGACCAATCACAAAACCTTCCAGTCGAGTCTCGATAGGCAACCAAGCCCTCCCCGTGCGGGGCTCGGGAAATTGATCCCCATCGTTGTCGTCTCGATACTACTCATGGTGGTTTCATCGCTTTTTTACGAGGTTCACAAACGCAACCTCGCCAAAGAATCTGGATCAGCAGCCGAACTTACGGCCACATCGGGGCAGCCCAAGGTAAAAAACGCTGATCAACGACACACCGCCCGCAATCCGGTCAGACGAGTTCAGCATGTCATCCCGGCAAAACTGGGAACCGCCAGGACACCCGACACAGCGAAAGAGGATGATCCGGTCGAGTTGTGGAAGGCGGTCAAGCGAGGCAATGTTAGCGCGGAGGTCGCACTGGCCAACCTTTACTTGCAGGGAAAGTCGGTTCCTCAAAACTGTGAACAGGCGCATATGCTTTTACAGACGGCATCTACCAAAGGCAGCAAAGCTGCTGATATTCTTCTGAAGAGTAGCTATGCAGAACGATGCGAGTGATTGGGTCCGCTGGCTCTAAGCCGCCTTCTTTTGCGCCTTCACCTTCGCCCACCGCGCCCGCTGTGCCGCTGCGATCTTTCGGCGGGCTGAGGCCGACATAGTGCGCTTTGCAGGAGCCGCAGCAGTTTTCGCCGCCGCTGGCTTCGATCCCTTTCGAATCTTCGCCCATCGCTTCTTCTGAGCGAGGCTGATCCGACTGCGAGCCGAAGCAGACAGGGTGCCCTTCACATGAGTGAAGCCCGTTGTTTTGGCTGCACCTGATGCTGGCTTCGATTCCTTCCGAGCCCTTGCCCATCTCGCCCTTTGTGCCTGCGCCATTTTCCTGCGCGAAGCCGCCGATACGATGCGGGTCGGTCGGGTTGATTTGCGGGATACTCCCGTACCGTTCAAAGACTCGATCACGGAAATTGCTTGATCCAACGTCTCCACGTGCAACTGCGCTTCTCGCTGCTCCATACGAAGCTGCTGAAGCGCATTGGTCAAATTTGCCATTGTTGTCCCTCGGTGTTTAACAGTATGGGATATTGTATAGGATCGGCATGTTCGAATCGGAAGGGTAAAAGCATCACGACACTTATGGGATGGGCGGCCTCACTAAATCGCGATGAAGAGTTGCCCAAGTTGTGGAGAACAACTTTCCAATCAAAAAACGAAAGCGCTCTAGACCCGGTTAAGTCTAGGGCGCGCCCCTGTTTGTGGCGGGGGAAGGGCGATGAGTGCCTTTATTGTTTGATCATGCTCCATCCCGCCGCTCCGGGAGCAGTGAAGCTTCCGCTCATCGCCTTACCATCGGGGTGAGATATCCCGCCGCCGTCCCCGTAGCCCCATCTATCACGGCAGGCCCGAAGCGTATAGCCTAAATCGGTTTCACTGGTGGCGACTTCGGGAAAAGTGGCCCCCAGTTGTACCTTTGCTGTCTGTCACAGAGAGATCGATATCATAAGCGTCAGGGGTCAGCGTATCGGTAATTGCCGCTGCTAGAGCACCCGAATGGGTGACTCCCACTCCACCATTGTGGATGATGCCACTACGCGCCCAAACTCCTTGCCAGCTACCAGCGATGTCACAGACACCGAGCTTATCTAAATTAACGACTGCGGGTGGGACACCTGAGACGGGGAAAGTTGAGCCGTACGGGCCCAAAGCTACAGTTTGAACACCCGGAATGCTGACGGTAGCGTTACCAACGACCGTGGCGGCGTTGATAGCACTCGCCACGGTAGGTAGGGCAGTGTCACAAAAGGTTTTGTATGACTGGGTACGGTCGATGAGACAGTAGCCGCATCCAATTCGTACATAGAACCAAGCGCCGCCAGACAAGCTGCATCAATCTGTGCCGCGGCCACCGCGTGCTGCTCAAGGCCGTGTAGGACGAGTGCAGTTCTGTGGTACAGGAATGAATTTCCGCGCAGCGAAATAGCCAATTGATAGGAAGAAGGGTGCCCCCAAAGATAGCGCACGATCGGCGGGTATTTCGGGAATCGAAATTCCGCTTTACAGAGAACCTCTTCTTCCAGAAGGAATTTCAGTATTTGCTCAGCATTCAAATCAAGTGCGTTGCATTCCTCTCGAAGGTCCCGCAAGATTTTGGGAAGGTCACCGGGCCAGAAAATTGCAGTTGCTTTTCGTTCGCAATAAGCATGATTTTTTTCTGCGTCGGACAATTTCATTTCATTCACCGCGACTGGCGTTTTCTGGAATGGATATGTCTACACTGCTCCGAAGAGTACCCGCGATACCCCTTTTTGGCAGTTGAAATCAAAAGCCTGATTCGAATTCCTGTCGTTCCGGGAGAATCTCGACACCGGCGACCGTTGGGCAGAGCAGTCGTGATAATTGTCTCGGCGGTTGCCGAACTCGAGCGCAACCTTATTATGGAGCGGGTAAGGGCTGGCCTCCGGCGTGCCCGACTCGAAGGTCGGGTCCTGGGTCGGAAGCCGATTGCGATCGATCGGGTCGGGTTACAACGCGACCGAGCCCGCGGGCTGAGTCTCGCCCAGCTGGCCAAGGCATCCAAAATTTCTCGCCCCAGCGTCGCAAGAGCGTTGAAGCAGTCCCAAAGCGTTGTAGCGAACACTTCATTGCCACCCACCTCAATCGTCGACATTGAGAGCAGTCGGCCTAAGCCAGACTATCGCCCATGCTAATTTATGCGTGCAGAATTGATCTCGCAATGATCAACCCGACCGAGTGCAGAGCTATCCACCACATCGCTACATCGGCGGTGTTAGGAAGCCTAGCCCGGATCGCTCCAGGGTGGGCTCGCGGGGGAGTGAACCTGTCGGTCCCGGTACGGCGTTAGGAACGGGAAGGTCTCTAACGACGATGCTCAACACGGTTCTGTGGCTATGACCTCAAGGGCCGTGCGGGTCCTCACACACGGACATGTCTACGCCAACCACTGCAATGGAAAGAGGTCCTTGGGGCATACGTTGAACTCGTTGGGGTAGACTGCTCGACATGTGTCATAACACTTCCTGTATCGTGACGGCCCCAGCACGTCTGCGGTTCATTCCTTGGATTGGGCTTTCGCCAGCAGCGTGGAGTCGTCGGCTCCAACCGATCGACGTTTCCGCTCGAGCCAATCTCATCGACCTGCAAAAAAGAAAGCAGGATATCCTTTGGAAACTGGGCGGCTGACCGGCGCAGGAGGGAACTTCATTTTCAGATCGACGAACCAATAATTGTTACTCGAGTGATAAACGGCTCGTCCCGTCGGTGAAACGGCTAGAAAGTAAAGATCTCTGATGTGTGGATCGTTGAGTTCCTTCTGTGGTTTCCCTGTGACCCCATCGAACAGCGCGAGCATCCCAGTTTTTTCCGGCTTTTCCCCAGTCCTGATTTCTTCGATCAGCACGTGGCCGCCGCCCGGCACGATGTGAACATTGGGAGCGACCGTCGTCGGAACCCCTTGTAACCGCACCAGTTTCTGTGTCTTGCGATCCGCCACAGCCAGCACGAGTTGTTTGTCGTCGGCAGTAAACAGCCGCAGCAGAACTCGGTCTCCGGAGCTTTCCAGAATCTGGTTCGGAGTCTGTGCTTTATCCGGGCTGTAGGCGGACAAATCGAGGTCCGTCTGCGGCATCCAAGCGGAGGGCTTGAGTATCTTCAATCTCTCAGATTGCAACTCCAGATGCGGGGGCGCGTCTAGGCTCTCGCCGCCACTCTCTTGTTTCATGAGTTTCATTCGCGGAACCGAGAAGGTGAGCACCCGATAGTCCTTAGTGCCATCCGCCTTTGGTTCATTCGAAAGGGGCACGGCAGTGAAAAACATAGACGCTTTGATGTCGTATACCGCCTGCGATGCCAGGCAGGAATCGAACGCTCCATGCACGATGGGAATCAAAGACTCCTTCCCCGTCTGCTTCGCCAAGTCATAAGTTTCCACCTGGCGGCCAGCTATCGTGTCCAGTTTGTCCACCCGGGCATCGCAACCAATAACGTACAGAAACCGGCCTGGTGTTGCCGCCTGGCCAAGAACGCAGCGCCCTGGCAGCGACAGCGCGAAGGCTAACAGCAGCGTATATGCGAGACCATATCGCGCCGCGGGCTTCATCAGAACCCTGCCTTGCTTTCGACGTCTTCTACGTAATTCGGATCGCCCCGTTTGTTAGTAGGAACGTTATTCTGATCGTAGAACTTGATGCGCTCTCCTTTGGTCACCTGCTCCCACTCGGCTTTGCCTTTCGTGGCGCTGGGATCCTCGGTGACCACCAGCACTCCGTCTTTGTCGACCTTCACGCGGTACTCGTGCAGGCCCGCATAACCATTGAAGCCGCGCAAGGTATCCCGCTCAAGCTGATCATCGGTGTAATCGGGCAGTTCGATTGCCAAGTCCGGGATCGGTGCGGCTGTGCCGGCATCGGGCTTGGCCGCAGCCGCTGCTGCTTTCAGTTTTGCCTGCCGCTTTTCATTGTAGGTCTTGACCAGCGCCTTAAAATCGGCGCCGTCCCGCACAGACTTTGGAAAGGCGCGAGCTACGGCTTCCTTCTGCTTGTAGAGGGCCCACCCGCCCTTGACGTTTTCTTTCCAGCTCCAGATCTGATCATCGGTCGGCGCCGGGCTCGTCAGCTGACACAAGCCCACTCCTCCGTATCCGTCTCCGCTGAACAGGGGACAAGTGTCCGACAGGAACTGCCGGAGGCCGCTCTCGACCCGAATCAGCTTACGGAACGTCTGGTTTGGTGCGGCCGCGCCGGCCAGTGACCCGACTGACGGGTTCGTGGCGGTGACCACAAGATCCTTCGTGCTGGCAGTCAGTGTGGTGGCCGCGACCGCCACTGTAACGGAAATCGTCAGCGCACCCCCGCGAACCTGTGTGAACGGAATCTGAAACTTGTTCGTCGACGTCACCTGAGAAATGTCGTCGTGCTTGATCATCCGTTGTGTTGCGTGGGCGCACCCCTGTCCATTGAAACTCAGGGTTACTTTCCATTGATACTGCAGGGGCACCTTCGGGTCGGGGGTTACGTTTTGCAGTTGTGCCGTCACCGTAATCTTCGGCATTTCGCACTGTTCGGATATAGGGTACTTTGGCCCCACTGGGTCCACTGTCAACACTACCGCAGGATTTGCCATCGCGTTCTCTCCTGGATCGTCGAAACCGGATAGATCGGATGATTGCCGGAGCAGGGCCGCGGGGCGCGCAATCCCGCGAATTCGCTATGAGGATGCCGAAAACCAGCCATGCTGTCAACTCAATTCCGATTGCACTCAATTCCGATTGCATGTCGGGGTCCCGGGCTTGCTCCAAGGGCCCATGGAGAACCTCGACACCGGTGGGCCGTTGGGCAGGGCAGTCGTGATAATTGTCTCGGCGGTCGCCAGATCTCGAGCGAAATTTAGTCATTGAAAGAGTTCGCGCCGGCCTCAGGAGAGCTCGGCTCGAAGGTCGTGTACTAGGTCGCAAGCCGATTGAAATCGACCGGGCAGATTTGCTCCGCGACCGGGCTCGCGGGTTGAGCCTGGCGCAGAAAACTTACAAGATTTCCCGCACAAGCGTCGCGGGGGCTTTGAAACGGTCAAAAGGCTTCATACCGAAAACTGCACTTCCACTTGCCGCAGCCGACATTGAAAATTCCGTATAAGCACGTACATCAAGGATGCTGCTACTTTGCCAGTCTAAGCCGTGCGGATCCCTGCTTCGGAGGTCTATTGCCGGCGAAGATGCCGCAGGGGTGAACCATCGGCGCAACCCGAAACAGGAAATCCCAAGCGCAGCTCAACGAACATCTCGTTATTTCTTTCAAGGCGTCCAACCAAAAATAAGGCCGGTTGCGATCAGCAATGTGTGCCGCAGAATGTGCCGTACGCTTCGAGCCAGTATGCGCCAATATGGGCTTTTTCGATACTTGTACAAAGTGCTTCCGTGCGGGGCTTGGCTGTGGCCAAGTTATTGAAAAGATGGTGAGCGCTGAAGGAATCGAACCTTCAACCAACTGATTAAATTAAGAGTCAACTCGGGCTCAGCATCCATTTCCGGCAACTCACAATTAACCAATAACTTACAAAAGTCTTGCGCGTACAGAGAACCTTTCGAAATGCTTGAAACGTTGGCGATATTTGGCGGTGTACAGCCACAATTACAGCCACACTTACTGTAACCGATTCTTATTGCTGCAGACCGCTAAAAGGCCGCTGTGAAGGCAACAACTAAGGTCGAAGGGGCCTGATCCACAGAGGCAATGAACTAGAAAACGACAACACGACAGCCACCTTGCACCGGCGGACATTCCGCATTAGAAGCGGTTGGGAGTTGACGCCAGCGAGTGCTTGAGCGCAGCCTTTCAGAGCTTGGCTATTGAGTGTTTACAATGACTTGGAACGTACGGACGACACCGTAAGTCATTGACAGTCACCTGAGACGAGTGAGTATTGTGGGCTTTCTTGTGGGCTGTTCCGGACGCAGCCGTGGAACACCCGTCGCGGAGTTCTACAAACACGGAGTCCTGCAATAGTTGCGGATTCTTATGTGAGAACTTAATTCGGCGACATAAAAAACTATTGACAAAGTTACTCAGATGTCTGTTTGCAACAGTTGACAACCGGCGAGTGCGTTCAAATGTGGGTAAGTGATTGATTCATTTTGGGCTAATCGATCCCGTGCCACGCTACAGGAATGTCGGCGAGCCACTTCGTAACATGTTTGGTAGCCCTGGGGACCGAAGCGAGAAGCATACGGCTGGCGGGTCCGAGCACCCGCCAGCCGTGAGCTAGCCATTACGGCGTGGAGGGCGCTGTGCTGCCTGGAGTGCAGTCGTTCACCGGTGGCGCAGCTTGTATCAGCGTGGTATTCAGCGAGGGAGAATTGTCGAAGTCGAACA
>Ga0210387_10002324_pt1 | contig 14520 bp, 12 predicted proteins | sample IncBWC7OmetaG_FD_160108 | JGI IMG/M metagenome (GOLD analysis project Ga0210387, IMG submission 160108) | Forest soil microbial communities from Barre Woods Harvard Forest LTER site, Petersham, Massachusetts, United States - Inc-BW-C-7-O ...
CATTTGCCATCTCAACGACATTCCACTTCCCGGCGATTACCACACGCTGGATTTTCTGGGTGAACCGCTGGTCGCGGTTCGCGGCCGGGATGGCGGTGTAAGGGCGTTTTTCAACGTCTGCCGCCATCGAGGCGCGCGGCTCCTCGATGCGGCGTCCGGACACTGCCCGGGACGAATCGTGTGTCCGTATCATGCATGGACATACGACCTCGACGGGCGACTCACGGTGGTGCCATATCGCCATGAATTCGCCGGCTTGCCGCTCGAAACATACGGCCTCAAGCACGTGGACACCGAAGTGTACCGCGGCTTTGTTTTCGCACGTTTGCAGTCCGGCTTGCCCAGTGTCGCCGACATGTTCGCGCCTTATGCCGATGAACTCGCCGTGTATCGACTGGAAGAACTCAAACCTCTAGGGCGCGTGACACTGCGCGTGCGCGAGGTGAACTGGAAGAACGTCACGGACAATTATTCGGATGCGATGCACATTGCGGTCGCGCATCCCGGTCTGTCGCGCCTCTTCGGTCAAACCTACGGGGTCGAAGCGCAGCTGTGGGTGGACAAGATGTGGGGCCGGCTTCGCGATGCACCGTCCTCGCAACCGTCGGAACGCATGTATCAGGCCGTGCTTCCCAACTCGCCGCATCTGCCGGCGGACCGCCAGCGGCTCTGGACCTACTTCAAGTTGTGGCCCAACGTCGCGTTCGACATATACCCGGACCAGATCGACTTCATGCAAATGCTGCCCATCTCGCCCACGCGAACCCTGGTGCGGGAGATCGCCTACGCGCATCCCGACGAGCGGCGCGAGATGCGTGCGGCGCGCTATCTTAATTGGCGCATCAATCGCCGAGTCAGTCTCGAGGACAAGATGCTCATTGAGCGCGTGCAGGCGGGCATGGGATCGAGCAGTTATGCCGCCGGGCCGTTGGGTTCCGGCGAGGTGGCGCTGCGCAGCTTTGCGCGCCGCATGCGCGAACTCATTCCCGAGAGCAGGCTCGAACGCGCGCCCGCCGGCGGCTGGCGCACGGGCAACGGCGGCGGCATTTCATGAGTGGAACATCGTCCCGCGACGTTATCATCGTGGGCGGCGGCCACAATGGCTTGGTCTGCGGTGCTTATCTCGCGGCAGCCGGACTCAAAGTGACGGTGCTCGAGCGGCGCCATGTGGTGGGCGGCGCCGCGGTCACCGAGGAGTTTTATCCCGGCTTCCGCAACTCCGTAGCGGCGTACACGGTGTCGCTGCTGAATCCAAAAATCATTCGCGATCTGGATCTGCCGCGTCACGGTTTGCGCATCGTCGAGCGGCGCCTGGCGAATTTTCTGCCGCTGGAAGGCGCGGACTATTTGAAGGTGGGAGCGGGCCAGACGGCACGGGAAGTGGCCAAGTTCTCACCTCGCGATGCGGCTCGCCTGGGGGCCTATGGCGAACGACTGGATGTGATTGCCGATGTGCTGCGCGACCTGGTGCTCGAAACCCCGCCGAACGTGACCGCGGGCGGCTGGCTCGAAGCGCTGCCGCAGATGCTGCGCAGCGCGCGGTTGGGCAAGCGTGTCGCCAAACTGGACATGCCGATGCGGCGCGAGCTGCTGGATTTATTCGTGAAATCGGCGGGCGACTATCTAGATGCGTGGTTCGAAAGCGCGCCCATCAAGGCCGCGTTCGGATTCGACGGTGTCGTCGGCAACTACGCGAGTCCGTATGCGGCGGGATCCGCCTATGTGCTATTGCATCACGTGTTCGGCGAGGTCAACGGCAAAAAGGGCGCTTGGGGGCACGCCATCGGCGGCATGGGAGCCATCACTCAGGCGATGGCCAAGGCCGCCATGGAGCGTGGCGTAGACATTCGAGTTGCGAGCGCGGTTCGGGAAATCCTGGTCGAATCCGGTCGCGCGGTGGGCGTGGTCACCGAGAAGGGCGAAGCGTTGCGGGCGCGCAGCGTCGTCTCCAACTTGAATCCAAAGTTGCTTTACGGATCGCTGATCGATGCGGCCGCGCTGCCGCAGGACTTTCGCGAGCGCATCGGCCGCTGGCGTTGCGGGTCGGGAACCTTTCGCATGAACGTGGCGCTGTCGGAGCTGCCGGATTTCAAGGTGCTGCCCGGCCGCGCGGCCGCCGATCATCACACCGCCGGCATCATCATGGCGCCAAGCCTCGCCTACATGGATCAAGCCTATCTGGACGCCAGGGCCGGCGGATGGTCGAAGCGTCCCATCGTCGAAATGCTGATTCCCTCGACCCTGGATGACAGCCTCGCGCCGGCGGGGCAGCACGTGGCAAGCCTGTTCTGCCAACACGTGGCTCCCATCCTGCCGAACGGCGCATCATGGGATACGCATCGCGAAGAGGTGGCGGATCTCATGATCGATCTCGTCGACAGCCATGCACCGAATTTCAAGGCCGCGGTGTTGGGACGGCAAATCATGAGTCCCTTGGATCTGGAACGAACTTTCGGGCTCATCGGCGGCGACATTTTTCATGGCGCGCTGAGCTTGGATCAATTGTTTTCGGCGCGACCCATGTTGGGTCACGGCGATTATCGCGGGCCGTTGGCGGGGCTATACATGTGCGGATCCGGCACGCATCCCGGCGGCGGCGTGACCGGCGCGCCGGGACACAACGCGGCACGCGAAATCATCGCTGATTTTCGCCGTGGCCGGTTGAAACAGGTCTAACCTCGACTGTCAGCCCGCCAGCCGCTCGAAGCTCTTGGCGATGCTCATCCAGGTTCCCGTGGCTGCTATCGGTACTGTCAGAATCTGTTGTGCCAGCAGCGCCAGTCCCCCATAAACATAAACCGCGTGAGGCCTGCCGCGAAAACGCCAATCGCGAAACATCGCAATGACCAGAAAGAGATCCCCCAGCAGTGCCGGAGGAAGCGAGACAAAGGCCGGCGGCGGCCCGTTTGCGCCCGGCGGAGCGAACAAGGTTAGGAACACCCGGGCGATGGCCGGAGTCATCATGCCGCTCATCAACAGCAGCATCAGGCGTTTGTGATATTGCGGCCGCCGCACATTCGCGATGGCGAGCGTGAATACAACGGCCATGAACGGCCACGCGCACAGAGTGACGGCGGCAAAGCGCCGCGCCGCGTCGCCCATTCCCAGCGCATCATTCCGCCTGATCACCGTGACTTCGGCGACGAGTATGGAGCACATCATCACGCTAAAGAGCGCGATTCCCGCCAATCCCCATGAGCGATGATCGGGCGTGCGCCCGAATGCCACCAGCGCGGTCTGCGCAAGGTAGAAGCAGGTCCAGGTGAACAGCAAAATGCCGTGGATGTGAACGATGGGCGGCGCGTGGAATGTTCCGGCGGCCACCTTCAGCCAATATGTCGGCAGGAACCCGCCGAAAGCCACCAACATGAAGGCGCCGGCCATCCAAAGATAAAAGAAACGCTCCTCGGATCGCACTCCGGGAGCCGTCGAGACTGCCGCTTCCATACTCTCACCCCCATGGCGTTTACTTATTTTTGCGAAGGATCAGGATACGCGAATGGATCGGTGACTTGAGGTTGGGTGGGCAGTATTTTGCGCGGCAACGGCTTCTCGGCATTCGCGGCGATCAACAAAACCGTCGCGAGCACCACGGATGCCTGGCGTAAATCCTGCGCCCGCAGATGATCGAAGGTATCGAGATCCGTGTGGTGAACTCGGGTTTCGTAATCCAGCGGATCCTGGATGAATTGAAACGCCGGCAAACCGAGCCGGCTCAGGAAAACATGATCCGTGCCCCCGGTGGGCTCCGCCACGACGGCATTCGCGCCCAGGCTCGCCATGGGAGATAGCCAGTCGCGCAAAACCGGCACCACCGCGAAATTGCCTTCGGTGTAAATGCCGCGGATCTTGCCGGAGCCGTTGTCGATGTTGAAATAGCCCGCCAGTTCGGTGAAGCCGGGCAAGGTCTGCACCGGGTATGAGTCCTGTTGAAAAAACGGCGGAAGATCGGCCAGCGCCGGATTTATGGGCCGACGCGCCAGATGCCTGTCGACGTAGGCGGCCGAACCCAGCAAGCCTTCCTCCTCGCCGGCCCACAGCGCAAAGCGGATGGTGCGTTTTGTCCGCACGCCGAGGCTCGCGAGAATACGCGCGGCTTCCATCACGACCGCGCTGCCCGCGCCATTATCGGCCGCCCCGTCGCCGGCCACCCAGCTGTCCAAGTGCGCCCCGGCCATGACATAGCCCGCTTGGCGATCTTCGCCCGGCAGGTCCGCAAAGACGTTGTAGGCGTTGTGGTCTGCGTCTTCGAAATGCACGCGGGAGTCGATCTCCACGCGCACTTCTTCCCGCTTGGCCAACCGCGTCAGCCGACGATAGTCTTCGGCGCCGATTTCCAAGGCCGGCAGCTTCGGTGTTTTGTCGGCGCGGAAGCCATTACCCTCGCCATGTACCAGCCGCCCCTCCGTGCGCGACATTTGTATCAGGGCCACGGCACCTTCCTGCGCCAAAAAGATGTCCAGGCTCGCTCTGAAACGATAGCGCTCGATACGCTTCTTCAAGGCGGCGGGGTCGAACACCGGCTGCTGATAATTGTCCAATTTCTTGATGTCCGCATCGCTCAATCGCTCGAATGGCGCGGCGCCGTCGTCTTTCTGAGGCGCAGGCCAGGTCACCAAGACGATTTTGCCCGCCAGTTTGCCCCTCCATTCCGCGAAGTCCTGCTCGGTGGCCATGGGAGCGACAATGATGGGCGCGCTCACGCTGCCGTTGGTGGCGGGCGTCCAGGCAATGGGGATGGCGCGCAGTTCGAGCGGCCGGGGCGCAATCATTCGCGCTCGGCAATACTCGATCCACCAGCCCCGGCCGAAATCGAATGCTTCCGTGCGCACGTCCTTCAATCCCCAGCTCTTGAATTTCTCCTGGGTCCACCGCTCCGCCTTGCGCATGGCGGGGGAATTCGTCATACGGCCGCCTATCTCGTCAGCGAGATACGCCGCGGTATCGATGACTTCGCTATGGTTGAAGCCTGCATCGGCGATACGGTTGATCGCGTTCGAGTCCTGCTGCGGGGCGGCGGCCATGCCGGCGGCACTCGACAAAACACACGCAAACGACACAGCAAGCTTTCTCAGCACGGCGATTCCTCGTTAAAAATAGCGCCGCATTTTAACAACCTGCGGCGGTGGTTTCCGTCAACTCTCAATCCTTTTCCCAGTCGAAGCGCCATAGCGCAATGAGTGCAAACAGCAAGGACCATCCCAGCAACACGGCGACCGGCAAAAACGCCTCGTGCAGCGGGAGTCCGCGCCAGGTCATCGCATCGAGGCCGTCGACCGCCCATCGGGTCGGCACAATTTTGGTCGCACGCTGCAACCATTCGGGAAACAGGAATGCCGGCACCCACGCGCCCCCCAGCATGACAAGGATCAGCACCGAGAATACAGCGACTCCGCGCGTTGCGGCCACGGAGCGGCCGACGGCGGCAATCATCAGCCCGGTGGTCGCCGCCAACAGCGCGAAAGCGCAAGCCACCAAGACAAAGCCCGCAAAACTGCCGGCGATGCGCACGCCGAATACCAATTCCGCCGCCGCATAGACAACGGTCAATATCAGCATCGCGATCAACGTGGTGCCGATCGCGCGGCTGCCGAGCAATACGCCCCGTGACAGCGGTGCGGCGCGCAAGCGGCGCCACATGCCTTGCTCGCGCATCAGCAGCAGCGCGACGCCCGCATCAATGCCCATGAACAAAATGAACTGCACGCTCATGCCGGCGAATGCGTGGGCGTAGCCGTTATATTTCGGCCCGCTGGCGACCGCGACGCTCTGCAGCGTGAAGGGCACCGACATGCCGCCGGCGGCGGCAAACGGACGGGTGACTTCCTGCATGACGTGTTGCGTGACCAGGCCGGCGACCACGGGCTGCACGATGGACTGCGAGGGGTCATAGAACAGCCTGAGCAACGGCTTCTCGCCGCGGCCCAGGAGCGCGCCGGGCGCTGCCGCGCCGAAGCCCGGTGGAATAATGACGGCCGCGCGCAGCTTGCCGCCAAGAACCCGCTCACGGGCTGCCGCCTCCGGCATGACTTCGATCTGCAGCGACTGATCGGCGGTGAGTTGCCCGAGCACCGCCTTTGACAGCGTGCTGCCGTCGAGGTCGGTAATCCCCACCGGCATTCGCGACACTGTATTGCCCCCGCCATTGCCGCCAAACAGAAATCCAAAGAACGCAGCAACGATAATCGGCGTGAGCACACTGACCATCAAGGCGCGCCGATCACGAAGAAACAGCACCAAATCCTTGGCGACCAGCGCTTTAAATGCGATGAGACTCGGGCTCACGTGTCGCGCAACGTGCGGCCTGTCAGCCCCAGGAAAACATCCTCGAGATTGGCGCGCCGACTGGTCAGTTCCAGACAGCTGAAGCCGCGCGCCGCCAAGCGTTCGAGCACCCGCGGAGCCGCAATTCCCAAATCAGCGGCGAACACCGAGAGCTCCGAGTTCGCAAGCTCGACATGCGTGATCCCGGGCAAATCTTTGATTTCCGCGAGCGCCGCTTCGTCGGGCGATGGGTCATATCGCAGCGTCAAGCGGTTTGCGACCGGCGCGTTCGCGAACAGACCCTGGAGCGTGTCGTCCGCGAGAACTCGCCCATGATCGATGACCACGACTCGATCGCAGAGCCGTTCCACTTCTTCCATGTAATGCGTCGTGTACACCAGCGTGCGTCCCTCGGCGGCCAGTAGCTTGATGGTGTCGAAAATGGCGTTGCGGCTCTGCGGGTCGACGCCCACCGTGGGCTCATCGAGCAGTAGAATCTGCGGCTCGTGCAACAGTGCGCACGCAATGTTCAGGCGTCGCCGCATGCCACCGCTGAATTCCTTTGGCGGGTCGCGCGCGCGGTCCGCCAGACTCGTCAATTCGAGCACCGCAGAGATGCGGGCGGCGAGCGCCGCGCCCGCGAGCCCATAGAGGCCGCCGAAGAATTGCAGGTTCGAACGCGCGGACAGCTCCTCGATGAGCGCAATTTCCTGGGTGACCAGTCCAAGTCGGCGCTTGGTCGGGTCGGCGCCCGTGCCGAGCGGTGCTCCATCGAGACGCACCGAGCCGCTGTCCGGTGTCATGAGGCCCGCCAGCATGCTGATGGTGGTCGATTTGCCGGCACCGTTGGGCCCTAGCAGGCCGAGAACCTTTCCCGGCACTGCGGTGAACGACACGTCCGCCACGGCCGTGACTGCGCCGAAATTTTTTTCGAGACGGTCGGCCGTCAGTTGCATCGGCAGGATAGTGACAGCACGCAAGCCCGAAGGCTATGGCTCGAATCCCTGCGCCTTGAGGTACTCATCGTAAGTACCCCGGAAATCGACGATCCCGGCTCCCGGGCGCAGCTCAATGATCCGCGTGGCGAGGCCACCGACGAATTCTCGATCATGCGAGACGAAGATCAGGGTTCCCGCGTAATGTTCGAGCCCGATCTGCAGCGACTCGATGGTTTCCATATCCATATGGTTGGTCGGCTCGTCCATGAGCAGCACATTCGGTTTCGACAGCATCAGCTTGCCGTAGATCATGCGGCCTTTCTCGCCGCCTGAAAGAACCTTGACGGATTTCTTGGTCTCGTCGCCCGAGAACAGCAGTCTGCCCAGGGTAGCGCGCACGATTTGGTCGTCGTCAGCCTTGCCTGTGTATTGCGACATCCAGGCAAACAAGTCCGTCTTGTCGTCGAACTCGGCCTGCGGATCCTGCGGCATGTAGCCGGGCTGCGCGTTCTCCACCCACACGATGCGGCCCGCGGTCGGACGCAATTCACCGGCAAGACAGCGCATCAAGGTGGTCTTACCGGCACCGTTCGGACCGATGATGGCGATGCGTTCGCCGCCTTCGACGTTGAACGTAACGTCCTTCAGCACCATTTCGTCCGTACCGGGATATTTGTAGCTCAGTTTTTCCACGGACACCGCGGAGCGATACAGTTTCTTGCCCTGCTCGAATCGAATGTACGGGTTCTGGCGCGACGACGGCCGGATTTCCTCGATCTTGATCTTTTCGAGCTGCTTTTTGCGCGACGTCGCTTGGCGCGCTTTCGACGCGTTCGCGGAAAAGCGCCGCACGAACTCCTGCAAATCGGAGATGCGGTCTTTGGCCTTCGCGTTGGCGGCTTCGACGCGCGCTCGTGCCTGCACCGAGGCGAGCATGAAGTCGTCGTAGTTGCCGGGATATATCTTCAACTGCTGAAAATCCAGGTCCGCGATATGCGTGCACACCTGATTCAGAAAGTGCCGGTCATGGCTGATGATGACCATGGTGGCATCGTAATTGTTGAGCGCGCCCTCGAGCCAGCGAATCGAATTGATGTCCAGATTGTTGGTGGGCTCGTCCAGCAGCAGAACGTCCGGCTTGGAAAACAATGCCTGGGCCAGCAAGACGCGCAACTTCAGGCCCGGCGGCACCTCGCGCATGGGACCGTTGTGGCGCGATTCATGGATGCCGGCGTCGGTGAGAATGCTGCCGGCGCGTGCTTCGGCATCGTATCCGCCATATTCAGCGAACACTCCTTCGAGCTCCGCGGCTTTCATATAGTCGGCGTCGGTGGCATTGGGATCGGCATAGATGCGGTCGCGTTCTTGCATCGCCGCCCACAGTTCCGTATGGCCGCGCATCACCACGTCGAGCACGCGGTCATCTTCATAGCCGAACTGATTCTGGTTGAGCTTGCCGAGCCGCATGCCCATCTGCAGCATGACGTCGCCCGCGCTTGCGTCGAGATCGCCGCCCAGCACTTTCATGAGCGTGGATTTGCCCGAGCCGTTCGCACCGATGAGACCATAGCGGTTGCCGTCGGAGAACTTGACCGTGACTTGCTCGAAGAGCGGCTTGGCGCCGAATTGCACGGCGACATTGGATGTGGAAAGCATATTGTCCAATCACACTGAAAGAGGCGGCCGCAGCGGCCACGATTGCCAAAAAAGAGCCCGTCTAAATGGAGTGCCGTGTCGCTGCGTGGTGGCACGCCAAGCGTACGTTGCAAATCGCCCTTGCCGGCGGGGGGGTGGATTCTAGCCGAGCTTTAAGGCCGGTGGTACCCTAGTTTGATGAAATTCCTCGCGTTGCTGGCCCTGACTACCCTCCTTTGCGGATGCGCCTGGTTTCATAAGAGGACTCCCCCGCCTGCGCCGCAACCGGAACTCGTGATAACCGGCGCTCCGGCGGCCGCAACCGTGTTCATCGACGGTGTGCAGCAGGGTCAAGCCTCGGAGGTGAACGACAAGCCGCAATTGCTGTATGTCGCCGCGGGCGAACACAGCGTGGAAGTGCGCGTCGGCGAAACGGCCGTCTACCGGGAAAACATCTACATCACCGGCGGCGAGCGGCGCATTGTCACCGTGCTGTCGGGCTCAAATCGCGAGTAACGCAAGAAGCCCTATTTTTTCCTGCGCGGCTTGCGGGTGGTCTTTTTCGAGGCCACGGCTCTCTTCGACGCCGCGGCCTTTTTTGGCGACACCTTCTTCTTCAAGCGCTTGCGCCGCACCGGCGCAGCTTTCTTCGCCAACTTCGTCACCTTTCGTGCTCGAACGGCCGTCTTTTTCACCGCTTTGCGGCGCGCGGCTTTTCGCGTCGTGTTGCGCGCCTTGGCGCGCACGGCAACCTTCCCGGGCGCAGCGGCCGCAGCGGCCGCCGCGGGCGCCGGTGCCCCGCCGCGCAACTGCTCGAGTATCGCCGGGTTTTCCAGCGTCGACATGTCTTGAGTAATCTCCTCGCCGCGGGCGATGGCGCGCAGCAGGCGCCGCATTATTTTTCCCGAGCGTGTCTTCGGTAAATTGTCGGTGAGGCGAATTTCGTCCGGCTTGGCGATGGGACTGAGCTGATCGGACACCCAGCCCCGCAATTCCTCGATCAAGGCCTTCGCCGCGGTGCCTGCGGGACGCGGCACATTGAGAACCACGTAGGCAAAGGCCGATTCACCCTTGATGTCGTGCGGTTTGCTGACCACCGCGGCCTCCGCGACCTTGGGGTGCGCGACCAGCGCCGATTCGATTTCCATCGTTCCCAGCCGGTGGCCGGCGATGTTGAGCACATCGTCGATGCGGCCCATGATCCAGTAGTAGCCGTCCGCATCACGGCGCGCCGAATCGCCGGCAACGTAGTAGCGATTGCGGAATTTTTCCCAATAGGTTTCGACGTAGCGGTTGTTGTCGCCCCAAATCGTGCGCAGCATGGAAGGCCACGGGCGCTTGATCACGAGGTAGCCGCCGCCGTCGGGGTTTTTCACCGGCCGGCCCTCATCGTCGACGATATCGACAAATATTCCGGGCAGCGGTTGCGTGCAGGAACCGGGTTTGGTCGGCGTCACTCCGGGAATCGGGGCCATCATGGTGGCACCGGTCTCGGTCTGCCACCATGTATCGACAATCGGGCATCGCTCGGCACCGATGACGCGGTGATACCACATCCACGCTTCAGGATTGATCGGTTCGCCGACGCTGCCCAGTACCCGCAGTTTTCGCAAATCGTATTTGGCGGGTACCGCATCGCCCAGCTTCATCAGCGCGCGAATGGCCGTCGGGGCCGTGTAGAAAATGCTGACGCCGTGCGTCGCGCAAATTTTCCAGAATCGTCCGCCGTCCGGAAACGTCGGCGCCCCCTCATACATCAACAGCGTGGCACCCGCCGCCAGCGGCCCATAAGCGACGTAGGTGTGTCCTGTGACCCAGCCGACATCGGCCGTGCACCAGAATACGTCGCTGTCCTTGAGGTCGAAGGCCCACTTGGTGGTGAGCTTCGCATTGAGCAGGTAGCCCGCGCTCGAATGTTGAATGCCCTTCGGCTTTCCCGTCGAACCCGACGTGTAGAGCAGGAACAAGGGATGTTCCGCATCCACCCATTCCGGTTCGCAGATCGTGCTTTGTCCCGCGACTGCGTCGTGCCACCATAAATCGCGGCCCGGCTGCATGGCGCATTGCGTGCCGGTTCGCCGGTAGACGATGACGTTTTCAACGGACTTGCAGCCTTCCGCGAGGGCCTTGTCGACGGCATGCTTGAGTTCGACCGCACTGCCGGCGCGCCAGCCGCCGTCCGCGGTGATGACCAGTTTGGCGCCCGCGTCTTCTATCCGGTCTTTGACCGCGTTCGCGGAAAAGCCGCCGAACACCACCGAATGAATGGCGCCGATGCGCGCGCATGCCTGCATGGCAATCACGGCCTCGGGGATCAAAGGCATGTAAATAACGACGCGGTCGCCGCGCTGGATGCCGTTCGCCTTGAGGGCATTCGCAAATTGACACACATCGCGGTGCAGTTGCGCGTAGGTCACCTTGCGCACGTCGCCGGGCTCGCCCTCGAAAACGATGGCGACCTTGTCGCCGCGCTGCTGCAGGTGCACGTCCAGGCAGTTGTATGAGACGTTCAGTTGCCCATCGGCAAACCAGCGGTAGTTCGGCGCGCGCGAATCGTCGAGCGGAACCGTGAAGGGCCGTTGCCATGCGATCTCGGCGACGGCCAGATCCGCCCAAAAACCCACATAGTCCAGCGCGGCCTTGTCATGCATGGCCTGCAGTTCGGCGGCCTTGAGCGTGGCCTGTCTGCGAAATGCGGCGGACGGCGTAAACACGCGGTCCTCTTGCAGGACGGATTGGATATCTTTTTGCGCCATAATCTTCCCCGCTTCTAAGCAGCGGCGGCGATACGGCGCGCCTGCTGCCTCAATATGTTGCCGAATCCATGCGTGTCGAAAAAGAACGCGAGGTTGTCGCTGTCTTGCGGTCTCGGTTTCAAATCATCCAGCGTCGCCTCGATCGGCATGTCGCAAACGATGCCGGTCAGGCGGCGGGCGAGATATGCCGCCTCCTTGTGGGCGATGAGTCTGGCAGCCACGGCGGCGGCGCCGCGCAGCTTCATCAAGGGCACGCGATGCAGATTTTCATACAATTCATCTAGAGAGCCGAACACGGCAAATAGTTCAGCCGCGGTCTTCTTGCCCACGCCGGGCACACCCGGAATGTTGTCGACGGTATCGCCCGTGAGCGCCAGAAAATCCGCAATGAGCTCGGGAATGACGCCGAAACGCGCGCCGATTTCGTGGTACTGATAGCGCGCGTTGCCGCTGTAGTCCCAGAATACGTCGCCGTCGCGAATCAATTGCGACAAATCCTTGTCGCGCGTCACCAGCACGTTGCGCAGTCCGGCGGCGCGCGAGCGCGCGGCGAGCGTTCCAATGATGTCATCCGCCTCGTACTCGGCGCTCGCAAATTCGGCGAGGCCCATGTGCCGGCAGAATTCCCTGCACAGCGCGAACTGCCGTTCCAAATCCGCCGGCGGATCCTCGCGGTTGGCCTTGTACGCGGGATAGATGCCGTTGCGGTACGAGGTCACGCTGCGCAAGCTCAAGTCGAATGCGACGCCGATCCGTTCCGGCCTCACTTGCTCGAGCAGATCGGACAGGAAACGCGCGAATCCGTACAGCGCATGTGTCGCATTGCCGTCGGCGTCCACCATATCGGGCGGCATCGAGTGATAGGCGCGAAATATGAAATAGCTGGCGTCGATGTAATAGACGACGCCGGATTGCGGCACGGGAATCCCGACGATCGCGTTCACATGGGCCAACGTTGCATGCGCTCGTGCAGCGGGCTGGCGCGCGGAAAGTGCGCGATTAAATACTCCATTTGATCCGCAAGCACCCTTCTGCCCTTCAAAAATATGTATTCCGCGTATGTCGGCGTAAATGGCACGGCCAGCAGCTGCATCCCCGCCTGTTCCGGCGTACGCGAAGCCTTCGCATTATTGCATCGGCGGCAGGCGGACACGACATTGCTCCACAGATCCTGGCCGCCGCGGCTGAAGGGTGTCACGTGGTCGCGCGACAATAGGCTGTATGTAAAGCGTGCGCCGCAGTACAAGCACAGATAGGCGTCGCGGCGGAACAAAGTTTGGTTGTTGAGCGGCGGCGTATACGAGGCACCGCGCAGGTTGCCGGGATTGCCCGTCACGCCCAACGTGGCGATGATCGAGTTCACATCCACGATGGTACGCAGACCCGTGCGTGCGCAGGTTCCCCCATACAGCCTGTACAAAAGCGTTCCGCAGGTGTAAGCCACCTGTTCGGTATGATATAGGCGCGCAGCTTCGCGGTAGTCCACCCATTCCAAGGGCATGCCCGAGACATCGGTCCGCAGGATCTGCTGCGACAACGGATAGACATGGGAGGCCACTGCAAGGTCATCCCGCCAATCCACCCATTGAGAGTTGTCTTGCGTAACCCACTTCATAACGTGTCTAAAGATAGTCGAGTCTTATGCCATAATTCAACGTTTGGCACGTAACTTAAGGCTGGGGAGAGTTTTGCATGTCCGTCGTCGTCGGTGTCCTCACGGAGACCGCTGCCAAAGAAACGCGAGTCGCTGTTGTCCCGGAAATCGCTGCCAAGCTGAAGGCCCTCGGCGTTCGCTTACTTCTCGAACGCGGCGCCGGTACCGCCGCGCACTTCCCGGACTCACTGTACACCGATGCCGAATTCAGCGATGCCGCGGGCATTCTCGCGTCCGCCGATGTTTTGTTGAAGGTGCAGCCGCCGAGCCTCGCTGAAGTCACCGCGCTCAAGCAGGGCGCAATAATCATCGGCTTCATGCAGGCCTATGCGCGGCCGGACTTGGTACGCGCGCTCAAGGACCGCGGTATAACCAGCTTTGCCATGGAGCTGGTGCCGCGCATATCGCGCGCACAATCCATGGATGCGCTCTCATCGCAGGCTTCAGCGGCCGGCTACAAGGCAGTTCTGATCGCGGCCAACGCCTTGGAAAGATTTTTGCCCATGCTGACCACCGCAGCGGGGACCATCAAGCCCGCCTCAGTGCTCGTCATCGGCGCCGGCGTTGCGGGGCTGCAGGCCATCGCGACCGCCAAACGGCTGGGTGCGGTGGTCGAAGCGTATGACGTTCGCAGTGCGACCAAAGAGCAGGTGAAATCGCTGGGTGCGAAATTCGTCGACACCGGCGTCTCGGCTGAAGGTGCCGGTGGCTATGCCCGCGAACTCACCGCGGAGGAGAAGACCAAGCAGCAAACGGTTCTCGATGCGCGCATTGCGGCCAGCGATGCCGTGATCAGCACGGCGTCGGTTCCGGGCCGCGCCGCGCCGCGGATTATTTCGCAAGCCGCGGTCGAGCGCATGAAGCCGGGTTCGGTGATCGTCGATGTCGCTGCCGAGCAGGGCGGCAACTGCGAACTGACCCAGCCCGGGGAGACGGTCGTGCACGGCGGCGTGAAAGTGCTGGGTCCGCTCAATCTTCCCGCCTCCTTGCCCTATCACACCAGCGAAATGTACTCGCGCAATCTGTTCAATCTTCTGAAGCCCGCGATTTCGCAGGGTGAACTTGCCATCGACTGGAACGACGAAGTATTTGCCGGCGCGGTGCTGACGCACGCCGGGGAAATCAAGCACGCAGCGACGCGCAATGCCTTGGAGGAAGTCAAACCATGATCGACGGCGTCATCGCGCTCTACATATTCATGCTGGCGGCGTTTACCGGCTATGAGGTCATCTCGCGCGTGCCGGTGATTTTGCACACGCCGCTCATGTCGGGA
>Ga0210387_10002328_pt1 | contig 14516 bp, 17 predicted proteins | sample IncBWC7OmetaG_FD_160108 | JGI IMG/M metagenome (GOLD analysis project Ga0210387, IMG submission 160108) | Forest soil microbial communities from Barre Woods Harvard Forest LTER site, Petersham, Massachusetts, United States - Inc-BW-C-7-O ...
ATTGTGACTGTTTCTGCTTCTGGCTGCTTCTAGGTTGGAACATTAGTTGGAACGTTAAACTTGGTTATAACGTTAAACGCTAAACAGAGCGGATGTCCGAGTAGCAAATGTAAGTGTATATAACTTGAGTATTATAAGTGTATATAATTCGAATATTCGTACTGATCCTTGCAGCGACAAACGTGCTATGGACTAAACGTGAAGCCCATTTTCATTCACATGCAGATGAGCCTCGATGAAGAGCTGTTGTTGGCTGTTTGATGTATGTCTGCTTTTCTCATCGGAAGTGTTCGTATCGCCTCGGAAGTGTTCGTGAACGAACGCTCCGCTTGTCCTCCGCGATAGCTTACCTTATCTTTTCCGATCCACTGTTCCTCTCCGCAAAATGGCCACACAGAATGAGTTTAAACAAGTAGGAGATTCGCTTCATTATTTGTTTCTCACTAACGATCATTCAATGAAGGCACCCCACAAGTGAGTAATCGCTAGATATTTGTACGGATCGAATGTAAATCTCGGACGCTGTTCAAAGGTTGCTGGTGTGAGTCCTCTCTTAAGTCGGATACAATTACGCCTCAACCCATCTTGCCAGAATCCCAGGTCCAATCGAAGTCGCGGATGAGGTCAGTGTGATGACTTGGGCACAGAATGTACGCCGATATAATTACATAGGTTCTCTATGCCAATGCACACCCTTCAATGTCGCATGTGTCCCCCGAGTTCGTCGCAGCATTTGGAGAATGCATCCGTATGACTAGGTCAGCCCATCCGTCCATCACATCTACATGTCAAGTCAATGTCAAGACAACGACCCGTCGCTCTTCCTCAGAGAAGTGCTCTTTTCGAAAGATGCCCAACCATTTCTTATCGCGGGATCGGGGACTCTCGGGTGGGATCAAGTGAGCCGTCTCACCTACCTACTTGCCATACATTCTGATCGCGGCATAGGTAGCTGCCAACCTCGTAGAACCGGGTGAAAATGCCCTCGTACTCCACACGGGATATTTTGGTGACAGTTTTGAGGAGTGGTACGTCTGCCTTCATTATCACCATCTGTGATCTCACAACGTTTGTCATCATCAGCTTACAAACATACGGCGCCAAGGTCGATCAGATCAAAGCAGAAATCGGCGCCGCCGTAAGCCAGCTCCATATCGAAACTGCCTTAAAGTCGAAGAAATACAAGGTCCTTACTTTCACACACGTCGACACTTCGACAGGTACGCGTTTTTCTCTCACGTCCTGTACATTAACCCGATGGCCATTTCAGCGGTATTGTCCGACGCGAAGGCTATAGCGGATACAGTCAAACGAGTATCCCCAGATACACTCGTATGGGCATCATTCTCGCATCTACCTCATATATTCTGACTAAATGAGTCTAGGTTGTCATGGATGGCGTATGTTCAGTCGCAAGCGAAGAGATCCGCATGGACGCATGGGGACTCGATGTAGTCCTAACAGCTAGTCAAAAAGGTCTCGGCACTCCCCCCGGACTTAGTATTCTAGTCGCAAGTCAGAAAGCCATGAAAGTGAGCGCCATTTCCTGCTCTCAACCTGTTTTTTTGCTTGACGAGCTTTAGGTATTCGAATCCCGATCAACCCCAATAACATCCTACTACGCCAGCTGGAAAAAGTACGCATACACCCATCTACCGCATCCCCTATCCTAACACCGCCCTTCCAATCGCAGATGGCTCCCAATAATGCTTGCCTACGAGAAAAACACCCCAGCCTACTTCGCCACACCTCCCGTCAACCTCATCTACGCCTACCAAGCCTCCCTCTCCCAAATCACTAAATCCTACCCCACGCTGGAGGAGCGGTTCGCTATCCACCAGCGGGTCAGTCAAAGGGTCAAGAATAGTGCAAGGGGGCTTGGGCTTAGGCAGGTACCGCTTGAGGATGCGTGTGCTGCGAATGGGATGACTGCTGTACGTTCATTCCTCATTTCCCCTATCAAACTTCTGACCAATCGAATCATTGTTACTGGGGAATATCATATAGCTGTATTACCCGGATGGCATTGGAGCGGCCGATTTATTGCCGCGTCTCAATGGAAAGGGGGTCGTAGCCGCTGGAGGGTTGCATACCAGCATCAAAGGTCTGTTCTCTGGTCCATATATACCTCATCCTAAATACTAATTGGTTCTTTGTATTTTATCTAGACAAGTACTTCCGTATAGGGTACGTTGCTTTCCCTGCTCCGTCTTTCGTCCTCCGACCTCGCTTGCTTATTGAACGGTAACCACAGGCATATGGGGATAACCGCTGTTGATGCCCATCGCGGGGATATCGACTTGGTTATTAGTTCGCTGCAGGAGGCGTTGGCTGAGGCCAAGGCCAACAAGGGTGTTTAAATGACTGAATGAGCAACGGTGATATTTTTCATGTGGGGATCAGAGGAAGGCTCGCATCTTTGCAGTCAATTGTTCTCCATCCATGACAGCCAAGAAGCGTTCCTTTTTCTCTGTAACCTCATATATTTTGCTTCTCCATCACCACGCTGCTTCCTTCTCTTTTAGCTCAATTCAGAGCAGGCGAGAACCGCACACATTGTTTTTAGTTGGCCGTTTGCACTGGACATTTCTATAGACTGAAGGTGGTACTGTAGTGGTGAGACCCTTATATATTCACCGTAACTTATACTGTACAAACCAGAATGTTACAATACAATCATGGACGTATCCCATTCTTTTTTTCATGCTACAATTTCTCGATATTGTCCTTCTCCACCCATCCCATCATACCATTCCATTCCAGACGTCGTGGGCGCGATATATCTTGCCCTAATAGTGAAATCCCCGAACCGTTCGCCCTCTAATCGTTCAAGGGCATACCGTTTAATCATGGGTCTGAGGATAGCCAATATTTCAGGCTCTGTTACTGTTTCTACATTTGAGAAAAAGTAAGCAGATGAAATATTCCATCGCAACTAGTACTCACCTCGGTAGATTTTGTTCATCCTTTGTCCATAGTACCCACCGCCGAGTAGCATGGAATAGGTCCCGGGAGCCTTCCCAACAAACGCTACCTCTGGAAAGAAAATGAATGTTCAGTCGCAGCTATCCGTTATTCGAAAATCTGAGACATACCAGCTACATATGGACGTGCACAGCCATTGGGACACCCCGTCATCCGCATGACAATGGAGTCGTTACGGAGACCATTCTCTTCACATATTTTTTCGACCTTGTCGATGAGCAGTGGCAAGTACTAAAAAGAGAGCGCTCTTAGTTGCATTCTTTCGAAGATAAGACATCATTGCACGAACTCTTTCTGACTCAGCCATCGCCAGACCTAGCGGATTCTGTATCAACATCATAACGCTAGACAAATTGACTCCAATACTCACCGCAAGTCGGGAATGCAACACACGCAGACGAGGAAAGACGAAGCCCTGTTTGCGACAAGTTATCAAGCTTATATTTTGCCAGAAGCCTCTTGATCTCCGGCAGGTCTTCGGTCGCAATATCCGATACCAGGAGATGTTGATTCGCCGTCAATCGGAATGTGCCTTTATGAATCTTCGCAATCTCGCGCAGGCCCGTCTTAAAGTCACGACCGGGTTCGTCCTGCACGCGGCCGTTTTCGATGAAGAGAGTGAAGTGATGATTCCCATCTTGTCCAGTCGCCCAGCCGAAATCGTCCACGTTCCGGTCAAACGAGTAGGGGCGAGGAGGAGGTAGTGAGTATCCCAAACGCTTCTCGACTTCAGCCTTGAAGACGTCCAAGCCCATCCTATCAATGGTGTACTTGAGACGGGCATTCTGAAGAGAATGTGAGCTACTTGTCGTATCAAGTATTAGGGAGAAAATACCTTGCGACTGTAGAGAAGAAGGACAATTACGAGACTAGTTGATCAGTCTATATTAATATAAATCCGACTTGACTTACTCAGCACGGTTGCCGTTGTCTCTCTGGGTCAACATGACCATCTCTGCTACGTACTTGCCCTGCTCCACCGTACAGAAACCCAAAAGGTCGCCGAGACGAGGGTAGGTCTTCTTATTTCCATGAGTGACGCCCATACCTCCTCCAACAGTGACATTGAAACCAGCCAGTTCATCGTTCTCATCCACGATGGCGATAAATCCCAGATCATTTGCGAACACGTCAACGTCGTTAGTAGGAGGTACAGCGACTGCTATTTTGAACTGAACAAGGATGAGTCAGGGATCGAGAAAAGATGGTAATGGTGTACTTACTTTGCGGGGGAGATAAAACTCTCCGTACAAGGGCTCGAAGTCTTTGAGAGCCTCGCCCGCAACGAGCTTCTTGTCGAGCCAAATTTCGTGGTAGGCAGTTGTCCGAGGGATGAGATGCTCGCTCACTTCCTTCGAAAATTGGAAGACTTGAGCATGCCGTGTAGACAGTGTTGGTATTGACGAGCAAATGACATTTCTGTCATGAAAGGTCAGAAAAAATTGCAATCAAGTTGTGTAAACAGAAGAATTTACCGGTTGACATCTCCACAAGCAGCGAGCGTATCAAGTAACACTCTATTAATGTCCTGAATCGCAGGTTTCAAGTGTCTCTTGATGACCCCATGGAACTGGAACGTCTGCCGCGTAGTGATCTTAAATGTCCCCGAACCATGTTCGTCAGCGATCTGGTCCATCTGTAACCACTGGTCCGGCTTGCAAACACCCCCAGGCATCCTCACTCGAATCATGAAGCTATACGCAGGCTCGACACCTTGAGCTTGTCGTTCATCTCGAATATCACGGTCGTCCTGTTGATATATGCCATGGAATTTGGTCAATTGTCCATCGCTCGGAGCCAAAGCACCGGTGCTGGTGTCCTCCAGCCCTTCCGCAATGGTTCCCCGCAGGTATTGGGAAGCTGCTTTGATATGTTCGTTTGTTATGGGGTCTGGCTCGACCTCGCTGACTTCTATTGAGTCGACGCCTAGAGCTTTCCATAAGAGAGGCTCCCATGCTTTATATCCAGTTTCAGGACCGTCCGCATCTTGATCGTCTCCTAGACCCAAATCGGCGATACGCTGGCCACCCAACTTCTCGAGACGAGCATTGAGGTCCTTACTGGGTTTGTTATAATAATGAGCATCCTCGGGTCGTGGCCAATAGTGACTATCGCCCATCCCAAACACAGAGAACCGGAGTTTTGACAAAATCTGATCCCCACGAGAAGCCGCTGCATTCAGCGCCTTGAAAAATGTACGACCGTTTTGCGGCGGTTCGCCTTGTCCTGCAACAGACGTGACAAACACGACATACTCCTCCACTGCAAGGCCATCAAGGGACAGGGAATCCATAGTTGCGATGGTCGTAGAAAGTCCTCTTGTTTTACCTCGATTCGCCAGTCTCTTCGCCACCTTCTCAGCCGCACCACCATCAGAAGCATACAGCACTAATAGTGGTGGTGCATCAAGTGCGGTGATTAGCTCATCATACGATTGCTGAGCCCGTTTCTTCCTAGCCTCCTTTACAGTCTCGCCCAGACTGCTCACCAATTCAGACGCCATCTGTGGCTTCGAGCGCACGAGTTGCGACAAATGATTCTGGCGGTCGAGGAACTGCTGCAGATCATTCTTGACAGCGTCTGAATCCAGCGAGAAGGGCTCTTTCCCCTCACGGTCTTTGCTCGGATCCCATCTATACAACGGCCAATATCCGGCATCCACGGCGAGTTTAGTCTCCTTCAGGACTTCGAGGGCAGGAGCATGTTCGTCCTGATATGGGAGGTAAGCCAGCACAACACTGGGCCCGTTAAATCGATCAGCCTCAATTAATGATTGCAACGTCTGTGAATAAGAGGAATACACTGCTATGCTGGCAACGTAGACATCTCCATGGTTCATGGCGTACAAGCCTACGTCGTGTTTTCGCCGATTGGGGTCGGCGGAGTTGCGAGCAGAATAGGGAAGAGTGTCGATGATAAGGACATTGATGTTGAGACCCGAAGCGACCGCATGGTGAAGGCCAGACGACCCAAGGTCGTACGACCACGCGTCAGAACCGATGATCCACCTGGAAAGGGCTGGTAAATGAGCCTGCAGAGCGAGGACACGGTCAGCAATTGGGTGGGAGATGTCGGACGATTCGAGTCTCCCGACGATTTCTTTCCCCAGAGCTCTACTCTTTACGGCGTCATCTTTTGACAGGATCCATTGGCTGAGAAGGGAATGTAGATCTGTGTCAACGTCGCCGCTCTGCAGCAGCTCTTGGACGGAACGGATGAGGCCAGCACGCTGGTCGAGTTGGCCTCGCACACGACCCAGAGCAAATTCGGGGGTTGTAGCGATCTCGCCCTGGGAATGTACGAGGGAGGGTGAATTTGAGACCTCTAATCGATCGGAGAAGAGATGTGAGAGTATTTTAGTGTATGCTAGCTCGTGCTTCGGGATGTGGGGGGCTTCGGATATGGGAGATTCGAGCGCGAGTGTTGTACCTAGTTGCAGGCGAGCGGAAGGGGAAGTCGAAGATGCATGTCGAATTAATTTCAAGACATCAGCAGATGTAATCTGGCTAGTATCGCCGAGTACACCGCTCTGGACAACGGGACGATGCTCTGGGTCGCGCTGTTGTAGAGCACTGACAACTTCGAGATAGAGCGGAGTCCATTTCATCGTCCATCGATGTACGTGTTCCAGGACAATGACGCGGTTCGCTGAAGGAGGGATGACGCTCAAAATACGGGTAGGGGGAAGAGGGTTGACTAGAGAAATGGACAGAAATGAGACACCGTCTACATTAAAAGATATGCTGTCATGTCCCAGTATAAAAATGACAGTATGGGGATTTGTAGTGCCACGTATGGTCAAGGGACGCAACGGACGTCGGATAAGTGAGAGGGTCAACAACGCTGAAGACTCGTACAACTTGAAACGTTCAAGGAGACCAGAAACATCTGCTGGACCAACGTTAGTATCATGACCGTTCTGGTTGTTTTTCGCATGACCATTCTCGATGAACGGGGGGGAAGCATGGTTTTTAGCCGCAGACGTCCGATGCTCTCTGCCGAGGAGAAACGGCATAACTATGTCCTCTGCGATTTCGTTCACCGTTTCACTTGGTTTTCCAACGTAGAACGCGTGGATTACAGCTTTCATTTCTACTCTTGCCAATCGGGAGGCGAGCAAGGCATTGTCATGGGCCTGCTGGGCGGTCGATGAAAGCAGGAAGAACGGAACAGCCGATCGGAGCTGTAGGACATCGGAAAGGTCGTCCGTGACAGCCAAGTGCAGAACAAAGGGGAACGCAGATATTTGCGCGAGGTGTAGGACTAGCCTTGTTAGTACTTGAGAGCTGGATGAAGTCGTGTAGGAGACAAGGCTTGATCCCGAATTGCGAAGGAGGGTAGCACCAGGATCGGCTCCAAAAGGAACTGGAATAACACCAGGCTTGTTGATAGCAGTTTTGGACAATAAACAAAAAATTTGGCCGAAAGGCGAAGTGGATGGTGGGGCAGGCTGTGAGTCCACCAAAACATCGGAAGCAAAGTACGCAATGCGGGAGACCGCGGAAATAGATGGTGCTATCGACATCCTGGTGGTCTGTTAGATGGTTGTGTGTGTCAGGAACAAAGGACAAGCGATAGCAAGCAGGCGCACCTCAAAAGATCTTGAAGTCCATTGAAAATATTGGTGACTATGAGCACCTCATTCCTTTGCAATTGTTTTGTCGCAGCCAATCTTATTCGATATCTCGGCCACGCAAAGCGGTTTTTTTCCGGCTTGGAACAACCGATTTCACGTTAGGATTTCCAGAACACCGGGTGCGAATACTCGCCGGTAGGGAGTATTCGCAACGGTTCGCACATGAAACTGAGTTTGTCCAGCTGATATTCAACTGATATTACAAAATTTGAGGGTGTCGTCAAATAAGAACAAATAGAACTCATGCCACCGGCCAAATAGATGTACACATGTACACACGCGTCTGTGCCAGCATAATATTGGCGTTCGAATTCTTGGAGACGTTGCGACTGGACAACTGCAAGCAAACACCGCGAAAACTGACCCTTTGATTGTCACGAGTACTTGCGTCGCGTTTTTTAACCTCTTGCCATGCCTACTTCAAGCACAACTACCAAGGAAAATCAGCCTCTAAACGCGCCAAGTCGGTCAGTGATTTACACAAATTTTGTGGCACGCGTCGCACTCAACAAGGAAGAGTATATAGGACGAAGCCAGACGCGGTCGCTGAACCTGCTAGCAAACGACGTAAACTCGCCCCCGCTGGCTCGTTTGGTTCCCAACCCGTGCAATCATCGTTTGCAGAAGTTCTTGAGAGACTGAGGGAGGCCGGAGATGGTGCCGGTGAGCTGATCCTGATGTTTGGTGTATGGATATAGGGTCTGACTGCTTCGTGATCTGGAAGATGCTGAAGGTGGTGCGGACAGTTGGGCGCGACCTGTGCTTCCCCAGATAAATGAGAAGAAGGACTCCATCGGTGCGAATGTTTTCAAATTTCTTGAATACATGTTTCGACTCTCACCTCTCCGAATTCTAGTTTTTCAACAAATTGATGTCGAAGATTCATTGGACCGGAGCAACGGGGGGGTATCTCTACGGATGTTTGGTGTGACGAAGGTACATCGCCTACATATTGACGCAACATTTGTCTAACGGTCCAACGTCAGGCTGGCCATAGTATTCTTGCCCATATTACTGATTTCTTGCCGTATTTCTATATTGGCTTGCCTCGTGGTTTCACAAATGACGACTTGGGTACCTTCTCTGACCATCTAAATGTCAGCCCGTTTTCCACCTCTTACGTTCCTCCTTATTCATCCTTGTCCATCAGAGTCTAGTTGCTGGCGGCCGTGTGGTGAGAGGGGTTGAAGTTGTCAAAAAGCGCACACTTTGGGGTTATAAGGGTGATGATTGGCTCCAGTTCATAAAGATCACTGTTGATGATCCCAAAAATCTCCCAAAAGTTCGAGATGAGTGTTTCCTGTACCCATTCTTTGATTCGACAGCCAACAATTTCTCTTTGGATCAATACGGATATTCGAACGAGCCGAATGCAATTTCCAGGGCCTATTCCAAGACATCACCCCCACTTTCGAAAGCAACATTGCGTATACCCTACGCTTTATGATCGACACCAAGGCAAGTGGCCGAGTCCAACCTGATCCAACCATTAAGTTCTCCTGACCGATTCTTCCAGGTCGTTGGAATGAACTGGATCGAAGTTCCTGCCGGAAGATATAAGATACTATCTGAAGGCAAACGCTCTCATTGTCAACTGGAAATCAGTGTGAGGTACGTCGATATGACCTCTGATCTGTTTCCATTGCTTGACACCCCTCAGATACGATAACTTCATTTCGCATGCGCCCGAAGGGGATTGGTCTCAAATCGCCCCCCTGCGGATTTTGAGCTTCGATATCGAATGTGCTGGCCGAAAAGGAATATTCCCAGAAGCTCAGATGGATCCAGTGATTCAGATAGCTAACATGGTTACTCGCCAAGGTTCATTTCCTGTTATCAAAATAAATTAGAGGAAAGTCCCTGAATTCTTTTTTCCAGGAGAGCAAAAACCCTTCATTCGCAATATCTTCACGCTCAACACATGCTCGCATATCGTGGGTTCGCAGGTTCTCTCGTTCGACGACGAGGCCAAAATGCTTCAAGGCTGGAGAGATTTTGTGGAGCAAGTTGATCCGGATGTTGTCATTGGCTATAACATCGCTGGCTTCGATTTTCCATATTTGCTCGACCGAGCAAAAGCTGTCAAAGCAAATAAATTCCCTTTCCTGGGCAGGCTGAAAAGTTGGTAAATTCCATCGGTTTTTATCCACATCTAAAACGTGACATTAGATGTCAAGACCCAGACCAAGGATACCCATTTCTCCTCGAAAGCATACGGGCAGCGTGACTCGAAGGATACCCCCCTCGATGGACGCCTTCAACTTGACGTTCTGCAATTCATGCAGCGGGAGCATAAGTTACGTAGCTATACCCTTAACTCTGTCTGCGCCCAGTTCCTGGGCGAACAGAAGGAAGACGTACATCACTCCGTCATTACTGAGCTTCAGAATGGTACCCCGGAGTCCCGGCGACGTCTAGCTGTCTATTGTCTCAAGGTTCGTGTATATTAAAATTGGTCTGCAATGTTCGTGCCTGACCCACTGCCTTAGGATGCATATCTTCCCCAAAGACTTTTAGACAAACTCATGTGTTTCGTCAACTACGTGGAGATGTCTCGTGTGACCGGCGTACCCTTCAATTACTTGTTGGCGCGAGGTCAGTCGATCAAGGTGCTTTCGCAGCTATTCCGTAAGGCGAACGAAGAAGGCTATGTCGTTCCCGCTTTGAAGGGAGAAGGTACGGTTTTGCTTTCACCGTGTTATTTCCCGGAATGTCTCATCGATTGATACATTAATTGTGAAGGATCCGACGAACAGTACGAAGGTGCTACAGTCATCGAGCCAAAGAAGGGCTACTACGACGTCCCTATTGCCACCCTAGATTTCAGCTCCCTATACCCGTCTATTATGATGGCGCATAATCTGTGTTACACAACGCTCCTGGATAAGGCTACTGTGGACCGCCTCAGCCTCGTTAAGGACGTGGATTATATCCAAACGCCCAACAATGGTAAGATGGGTCAATCCCGTAATTAGCCTTTCCGCCCTTATTCTGAACATCTGATATTTGCAGATTTGTTTGCGACGACTGCGAGACGTAAAGGGCTCCTCCCTACAGTCCTTGAGGATTTGATTTCTGCGCGTAAGCGAGCGAAGGCCGACTTGAAAAAGGAGACCGACCCATTCAAGCGTGCTGTACTTGATGGTCGACAGCTTGCCCTGAAGGTTGGTACTCAACTACATGGGAACCCATGAGCTGAGGTCTTACCCATTTCTCAGATCAGTGCGAATTCCGTGTATGGTTTCACTGGGGCGACGATCGGGAAATTGCCTTGTTTGCCGATCTCGTCAAGTGTGACTGCGTATGGTCGGCAGATGATCGAGAAGACAAAACAGGTCTGTCTCAAGCGACCTTATAGGATATAGTTGACGTAATGTTGCTCACCCCGCCGTCAATAGGAAGTTGAGGCTGAGTATTGTGTCGCCAATGGGCACTCTCACAACGCGGAGGTCATATACGGTGATACTGATTCCGTCATGGTGAGATTCGGGCCCACAGAACTTGTGAAGGTCATGACTCTTGGTACGTGTTTTTATTTACTCATTCTGCCCCTGTCCCACGCTTATCCTTGTCTTGCAGGGAGTGAAGCTGCAGAGCTCGTGACTCAGAAATTTGTCAAGCCCATCAAATTGGAATTTGAAAAGGTCTACTTCCCGTACCTCCTCATTAGCAAAAAACGATACGCCGGGCTCTATTGGACAAGACCGGAGAAGTACGATAAAATGGACTCGAAAGGTATCGAGGTTGGTTCCATCCGTTGATTTGCTCTTTCTGTTGGAATGAACGTTTCAACAGACCGTTCGACGAGACAATTGTCGTCTGGTATCGACTGTCATCGAGACATGCTTGCACAAGATGTTAATTGACAGAGACGTCAAGGGTGCCGAGAAGTGAGAGTATTGGTGATTTATAGCATCTTTATGTGCTGATTGGTCTTTAGCTATACGAAACAGACCATCTCAGACCTTCTTCAAAACAAGGTTGACATGTCCCAACTTGTGATTACCAAGGCACTCGCAAAGACTGGTGAGCCCATATGACAGTCCTCCGAATATGGTTACTTATCTTCCGTAGACTACGTTGGGAAGCAAGCCCATGCGGAGCTAGCAGAGCGGATGAAACAGCGGGACGCCGGTATGTGGATTCACTCATATTCGTCAGGGATTTTTTTGAACTCACGTTGCTCCACAGGTTCTGCTCCAGCCCTCGGCGATCGTGTGGCCTACGTCATTGTCAAAGGCATTAAAGGTGCAATTTCTCAGGTTTTCTCCAGATTCCATGCCCTGATAACTGCCCTAGGTGCCGCGGCATACGAGAAGTCAGAAGATCCCCTATATGTACTGGATAACAACATCCCCATCGACACCAAGTACTATCTAGAAAATCAGTTGTCAAAACCGCTCATGAGGATCTTCGAGCCCATTCTCGGCGAGAAAGCCTCGTCACTATGTTAGTCCAATTAATTTGTCGACGTCGTGCTAACTGACATGCTCAATAGTATCCGGTGACCATACGAGAGCTATTCAGATTGCAACGCCTACAGTTGGAGGTCTCATGAAATTTGCCGTTAAGACGGTCACTTGCCTAGGATGTAAGACGCCTTTGCGAGCCAACAATAGTGTCAAAAGTCGGTCTCCTTCGTCATTCATTTGCGCACATGCTTATGCATGGCCTCAGATGGTGCCGTATGTCGGAATTGTCGTCCCAGAATGGGAGAGTTGTATCAAAAACAAGTTGCGAGCACATCGGAGCTGCAAGTCCGATTTTCGAGACTTTGGACACAGTGTCAGCGCTGTCAAGGGTCTCTTCATCAGGTACGTCATTAGTGGTGAACACAAAAATGTTAATTGACCGACATCTTCTTAGGATGTTTTGTGTACTAGTAAAGACTGCCCCATCTTCTATATGAGAAAGAAGGCCCAGAAAGATGTCGAGGACGCGAATAGTATTTTAGAGCGATTCGATTCAGATATTTGGTAGTGCCTTCCATGGGTTTTGTTTAAATAGAATATGTAATTATACTTTTGCGAATGTAATATGTACAATATTACAGAATTCAGTGAACAATTAGCAGTCAGCTGCAGCTCACCGAAAGAGTCACAATCGAGGGGCAAGGCGATATACAGTTGAAAGGTTGCCAGAGACGAAAAAGCCGCCGGACCTACTTCATCCATGAGTCCTGGATGGTACCACACCGTTAACGGACTAAATCCTCCTGCTTTCCCACCCATGACAAGTCGACTGAGTAGAATAAACAAGCCACCTGATCACGAATCAAGTGTTCAGGGCAGCGAAAAATCACAATGCGGACGCCTCAAGACAGTAATAGCTGGTCCTTCTCAAGCTGGTCAACTCGTCGAGCGAATGTCTCATACAGTATGCTGACAGGCGGCGATATCTCGGACAATGAGGGGTCTCGCATCGATTGTGGTCTCGACACGTCCATTTCGAGAACTGCGGGTTTTCGCCAAATAATGAAATCTTGTGGTTCATATGTCAATGAGTCCGGAAAATCGGGGAGATCGTCAAATATGATTGGCTTCAATTCAGGGCTCTGGTCACCATCCAGATGCAACATTGTCCGTTTTCGAAGAAGAGTCTGCTTTGGGGATGGCGGGATGACTCGGTTCCTTGTGCGTACAGTGGTAGCGGCAGTGGGGGCAAGAATTACGGTACCTGCAGGCATCACTTTGGGCAAGGCGGGTGGCGACGGGAATGGAGGAGGAAAGAATGGCCGCCAGGAAGGAAGGAGGATGTCAGAGGGAAGGCTAACCACCAGCCCAATGAGCTCAGGATGAGCAAGTTGCAAATGCTCGATTAGTTGATTGGAACGCGAGAAGGAGGGCACAGGACAACCTGCGAGAATTTAATTTTGATGAGCACACATCCGGATTACAATCGTTGCAGGAAACAAACCCCGGATAGGACATGGGAATGGTATGCGAGACATGTGGGATGAGTCAATGTGAGCCCGAAGAGCAGCTAGCGAGGAATGAATGCGCCCCATACATCTGGGAAGGTTGCATTGATAGGTTGCTTCAGCCCCCTAGATCTGTGTTAGCATGTTTGAATACTGGAGAAAAATCTTATGTTTACCTCATGGCGGATTCGGCGGGAATGGCGATATTGATGCTGAAAGTAAGGAGAACCCACAAAAAGTCAGCATTGTCTCCAGTGCATCGTGCTAAGACACTGCTGTGATGGTTGTGTGGATGAAGAAACATTGTTTGTTCTTCATCAATTAGGGAGCCCAAAATTGCGCACATCTCAACATCACAAATTTCAAAAGCAGACCTGCAGTGAAAATGTGCTCGATTTTGGGCTCCCTAATTGATGAGGAATAAATAAATTTCCACCACCAACCAATGTGACCATTGGTTAAGTTTGACCTGCAAGCCGGAAAATGATATAGAGGATGTTGCATACCTCTCGCAATGCACTCCATGATGTCAATACCGATGAACATATACTATGTGTTCCAAACGCCCACTCGCACTTCATTGGATTCAATGTGTTCTTTGCAATTTCAACAATTTTTTCGGGTAAGATTGCAATAGTCGACACTGGCATAACATGTGGAGAATGCACGTTGGACACGACAGGGTCATGCAAGTCGGAATCCGCAAAGGAATGGCTTTTGGTGGCTGTGCAAATAGAAAATTTCATGACCTTTGTGACTGGACGTTGCTGGTGACATGTCACAAAGTTCAAAACTGATTCCTGTGTGGGGCAGAGGAGGAGGTTTGTTATACTGAAGTGGTCCCAATCAGAACAATCATTTTACAAGCTCAGAGCTCCTCCAGATGTGATAATCCTTATGACCCTGCACTCCACACACTCTGCCAACTTGCAATGAACAGATTGTAGCCACTCTGTGCTAACACAAAATGATTGA
>Ga0210387_10002329_pt1 | contig 14516 bp, 6 predicted proteins | sample IncBWC7OmetaG_FD_160108 | JGI IMG/M metagenome (GOLD analysis project Ga0210387, IMG submission 160108) | Forest soil microbial communities from Barre Woods Harvard Forest LTER site, Petersham, Massachusetts, United States - Inc-BW-C-7-O ...
TATTCCTCATGGAACATCGTCAAGATCCCTGCACCATAGCTGCCGAGTCTTTTGATTTCGGTCTCATCCAATGGAGTATCCCTCCGCATGGAAGCACTCTTCCTATTCTCCGCATCAAGCAGCGGTTTATGCCACTCCCATAACGCTTCAAGCGTGTCGAAGCGTTGCGGCACAGGGTTCGGTTCTTGAAAGACCTCTCCGGGCGTAACAGGGACGAATTGATGCATGAAGCGCTCCCCTGTACGGCGAGGGAAAACGGCCAATGAGGATTGGAAATAACTGTTGAAGCACTCGTAGTGATGAGTGTGAATGAAACGCTGCCACCGATCCGCCAATACCTCTTTCGGTTGGATGTCGATAATCTCGATTTGTTCCATGTTGCGGTGGCGTGAATCGCCCCAGGCACTCCCCATGAGATCGACTGCCTCAACATCCGTGACGGGAGCTCCATAGCCAAAGATCGTGAGCCGTTTCGCTCCCTCCAGCCACACCTTCAGCCGTTCCCACTCGTGCGTGATGAATTCGCTTTGGTTGTAATCCTTGTGGGCTACCGGGTAGAGCAAAGGAGTCTGTACGAATTCATCGCCGGTCACCTTTGATCGCATTCCTACTGGTCCTGCTCGCTGATCCTTCGCCGAGTAGCCAACGGCGACATTGCCATGCAAGAACGATAGTCGTGGCAAGGCATCAGTAAAGCGCCGATTCCGAACAAACGCTTGGAATAGGAACGGGTCCCAGTTGAACGTAGCTATCACATCCTTGGGCCTCAACGACAAAAGCAAATAGTCGTAGATGGTCGGCGTATCGGGAAGGCGAAGATTGCGGAAGTAGTCGGAGACTTTCTGACCAACCTCCTGTATCGTTTTCGAATTCGGGTCCTTGGTGAAGAGGCGGCTGTAAATCTCCTCAAAGTTGCCCGTATGGCAATCGGCATCCGCCGAATCAAGAATCTCATTCAAGCCCACAACGTCGATGAAATTGTCCATCGAGGGTAGCTGCTTTCCCGACGGCTCGGGATTGTGAATCGTCGAAGCAATACTTGCCCCAGCGCCCAGAATGACGACATGGCTCGGTCCGTCATAGACAGTCTCGATGCCCTCTTCCCTCGTCATATCCGAGTCTTCTACGCTCATAATTCGCGCCTACCTTAACGTGATTCTACGGCGACGGTGATGCGCTATGCACAAGACCGTCGGGTGGGCGGGGATAGTCGCTCCTGCCGCACTTGCAGGAGCAACGCCCAGGGCGGGAAGACGGACGCATGAAAAAAAGGAGCCTGCTGGGTTTGCAGGCTCCAAAGTGATGTTCTGCTCGCTCAAGCTGTCTTCTTCAGTTTGGAGACGGCTGCCTTCATAGGAGCCTTCTTCTCTGTTCTCGCCTTCTCCTTTGCTGAGAACTCGTGCTTGACCTTGAGGGCGATGGCATCGGTGTTCACCTTGTATATGGCGGCGGCATCGCGGAGGACGTGTGCGGAATTGCCGCGTGCGGCAGAGAGAACGATGGTCAGTTCGACCAACACGCTTCCTAACGCGCTCTCTTCGGCACGTCGGAGATAGGCAAGAAACAGCTTCGTAATGGAGTCGTTGTCCTTCGTCTTCTTAATTCCGTGCTGACGGGCGATTACGGTCAGACGGTTTTCGTCCAGCACAGCGGCCAGCCGTTCGGTGACGAATAGCAGATCGCGCTTCATCAACCGCACCGGAACGGCGGTGGTGATGGCAGCGAGGATGCGGATGCCGGTCGTGTTGGCAATCGCAGCCTCGCGGCGTTCTTTTTCCTGCTGTGCTTTGAACGAAGTATCCGGTTTTGGCTGCTTCTTAGGATGGTGGATGGGGCAAGCGGGATCGGCACAGACCTTATGAATCTCGCCCTTCCCTTCGCCATCCGCAATGATGGCCTCGGTGGTGAACTTGCAGGTCTTAAACTGAGGCCGTTTCGCCTCTTCCTTGTCCTTCGGCTTCTCCTCCTGAATCGCAACGTACTGGCTGCGTGGCAGAACAGAGCTACCCTCTTCCGGCTTGCCGTAGGCCGTGCTGATTTGCACGAGCTTGGGTTTGGCTGCGATGGCCTTCGCAAGGTGCGCGTCCACCTTCGCCTGATAGCAGCTTGGGTCGGTGCAAGCATCCTGCTTGCCAAGGTCGGAAAATAGAAGCTTGTTGTGTCCTGTCCGTTTGGAGCAGTCCACGCAACTTCCCGCGATGGCGACAAGATGCGCATCGATCTTATCAAACGGCGCGTCTTTGAGGATGAGCAAGATGTTCTGCTCAATCCACGTTTGCAGATTGCGGACAGGTAGCAGAATGCGCTTGGCCTTCCGGTCAGCACTTGCGCTCCAATCCTCACGGAAGCAAGCCTTGAGAGCTTCTTCCTGACGGTCGGCTGGCAGTTTCGCCAGCAGCAGAGCATGGCCGACACCAATCTCCTCACGGTAGAAGGCTTCGACCGCAACCTCGCCCAACTCGGTCAGCTTCAAGCGTTGCGCGACGTAAGCCGGCGCTTTGCCAACCTTCGCCGCGATCTGCTCGATGCTGTATTTCGGCTCCTCCAAGTCGAGAAGCGCTTTGAAGCCCTGCGCCTCCTCCATCGGATGAACGTCGCGGCGCTGGAGGTGCAATCCTGCCGCCGTAGCTCATGCCCAATGCAGGAGCAATGCGCTCAGTGAAGACAAGCTCGATGCCTTGCCGCTCGATGAACGTCAGCAGACGGTCGCGGTTCTCGCCCACGTCGCCGCCAATCTCGCGCATGGCTGGAAGTTCCGCGCCGTCGGTCTGGCTGACATCGAAGACATAGGCCGAACGAAACCCAACCAAGACAGGGCGGTTCTGTTTGGTGATGTCCTTCTCGGCTTCTTCCTTCGGTTTGCGCGTGATGCCAATGATGGGAGCGAGGATGCGGATGCCTTTCTCGCCTTTCTTCACCCTGCGGCCAAGCTGGTTCCATGCCCACATTCCGGCAACTCTGGTCGCGTCCGGCTTCTGCCTTGCGATTTCAAGGATGTTCCCGAAGCTGTAATTGTGGAATCGGCTCATGGCGTTCAGGTACACCGTGAGAGCATCGCTATGCCCTGCTTCAAGCTGTTCAATAAGGGCTTTGACATTGGCGGCGATTACTTCTTTCGCCGTTTGGGGTTTGGGTGTGGATGGCTGGATGGTGGTGGTGTATGCAGTGCGCTTCATGGGTGTTTCCTCCTCGGCTTTTGCCGTTGCTTTTCATGCCATGCGTGGCATGTACCTACATGCCGAACGCCTCCTGGCGAAGGCGGGGCGGCAAGGCGCAATGGGGTGGGGAATCTCCCACCCTTGGAGAGGAAGCGAAGCTGGAACGGAAAGGGCGAAGCGAAGCGTAGGTCTGCACAAGCGCAGCGCGGAAGACTGGGGAAACCCCTTGCGCCGCGCCCGGGCGGAGCCCTCAGCGAAGGTCTGGTTTCCTTATTGGCGGACGTGAGTACGCAGAATTATCAGGGCCGGCGTTGCGGGCAGGAACGGGCCCGCTGAGGAGGGTGGCGAAGGATCGCGAAGCGAGCCGCAGCCAGGGAGGAAACGTCCGTGCGACTTGAAGCTGTTTGAATGATTGTTCAACACGAAAGGAGTGAGCTGAACCTGCGGTTCCGTCCGCAGTAGCCTATCGACATCGGCATGGCTGGTAACGGCTGGGTCGAAAGCTGTCGAGACAATGTGCTTCTGTCGATTCGACGAGAAGAATACCGTGAGGTGTTCTTCGCCACTGCAAGCGTCAAGGTGGTGGGAGGGCTAGGCTGAATGACAAGTCCAACATAAGTGAACCGCCGCAGGCACCGTAACCTCCGAAGAGCCAAAGACGCTGACAGGCTCTAGCCAAAAGGCAACGCAGCCGGATGCATCCACCGGATGGTATGGAGCACACGGACAAAAAGGCTGCCGGTGTGAAGGCGGGGACTAACGTCATTCGTGTCATTCAAATGGAACAAGGTAAGCCCGTTGTTTCGCCTCTTCGGGGGCAGGCGTCGCTGCAAGGCGCGCTGTTGGGGCAGCGGGTAAAGGATGCTGGAGAAAGCGAATGCCGCTCTGTAATGGAGTGGATAGGGGTTGAAACATGACCCCGCTGCGAAAGCAGGCAGACTTCCAGTTGGTCGTGGTTACGAGAGAACTTACAGAATCTTCGCAGGAGGAAATCGCAAATGAACGTGGAGCAATCTATGTGTGCAGCCTCCGGCCTAGCATCGCAATGGGAACGGATCGACTGGTCTCAATGTGAGCAGAGGGTCAGGAGACTGCAAGCGCGCATCGTCAAGGCAACACAGGAAGGCCGTCACGGCAAAGTGAAAGCCTTGCAATGGCTGCTGACTCACTCGTTCTGCGGCCGAGCGTTGGCTGTAAAGCGGGTGACGAACAATCAGGGCAAGAATACGCCGGGAGTGGACGGCGCGATCTGGAGCACTCCCGCGTCCAGATACAAGGCCATCGACACACTGCGTCGGCGCGGCTATCAGCCGCAACCGCTGCGGCGTGTCTATATCCCGAAGGCCAATGGGAAGCTGAGACCGCTTGGAATCCCCACGATGAAGGATCGCTCAATGCAGGCACTTTACCTGCTCGCGCTGCTCCCAATCGCGGAGACGACTGCCGATCCCAACTCCTATGGTTTTCGACCGGCACGCTCAACCGCCGATGCCATCGAGCAGTGCTTCTGTGCGCTGGCTCGCAAGACCAGCCCGCAGTGGGTTCTTGAGGGCGACATCCGTGGCTGCTTCGACAACATCAGCCACACATGGATGCTCGACCACATCCCCACGGATAAAGAGGTGCTGCGGAAATGGTTGAAGGCGGGCTTCATGGAAAATCGAATGCTGTTTCCCACGGAGGCAGGTACACCGCAAGGCGGAATCATCTCGCCCACGCTGGCGAATCTGACACTGGATGGGTTGGAGCGGCTGCTCAAGGAAACCTTCCGCAGGAAGGAAATCCGAGGGAAAGCCTATAACCCGAAAGTGAACTTCGTGCGCTATGCCGATGACTTCATCATCACCGGGAGCTCGAAAGAGCTGCTGGAAAATGAAGTTAAGCCACTGGTCGAGCGGTTCATGCTCGAACGAGGCTTGCAGCTCTCACCTGAGAAAACCTGCATCACGCATATCGAACAGGGCTTCGACTTCTTGGGGCAGAACCTGCGTAAATATGGTGGCAAGCTCCTGATTACACCCTCCAAAAAGAACATGCACGCCTTCTTGGAAAAGGTGCGTGGGCACATTCGTTCGAATCGCGCCACGAAGCAGGAGTATTTGATCAGACTGCTCAACCCGGTCATCCGTGGTTGGGCGTACTATCACCGCCACATCGAAGCGGGTTCGGCGTATCGGAAAGTGGGTATGGTCCTCTGGCACTCGCTCTGGCGATGGGCAAAGCGCCGGCATCCGAACAAGTCCTCTACCTGGATCGTAGATCGATACTGGCATAGGCTTGGACGGAGTTCATGGTGCTTCGCTGTGATGGCTGGCTCGAAAGCGCAACGTTCGCGCCCGGCTGAGGTTCGGCTGGTAAATCCAACCGAAATCCCCATCCGGCGCTACGTCAAGGTGAAATCGAACGCAAACCCGTTCGACCTGCACTGGCGCCGCTACTTCGAAACTCGAAAGAGGTTCAGGTGAGCTTGCCTGCATCGCAAACCCCTGTTCGTTGTGTTCTACCGGTTCTGCCCTCGGCAGAGCTTAAACACGGCTTGAGCCGGATGATGAAAACCATCAAGTCCGGTTCTTAGGGGAGGGAGCGGCAGCGATGCCGCTTCCTTACCCGACTCCATCCAATAGGAATCAAAAAGCTGTCCAAACTGCTGGTACACCGCTATTGTTGTTGAAGTCCTAAATCTACGGAGAATCCTGCTCGTGTGCCCAAATGATGCGCTAGACGCCGTGCCACAATCTCTGCCCGAACAAGTTTTGGAGGCCCTTCGGAAAAGGCCCAACCAGAAAGCTGTCGAACTTGCTCAGGTACTCGGCGTGGATCGTCGCGAAGTCAATCGCTGTCTTACATACAACCTCGCTGGCAAAGTTGTCCAAAATGCCGCATATCGCTGGCATCTCCGCAATGATCCGACTATTCCTACTACGGCAGTCGCTCAACCCCTGACACCGCCCACAGAAATCGAACAGCTTTGTCGCTATTACCTTGAGTGTGTAGGACCGGATTCTGATGGTGGGGTGAGCGCCTTTGCCGCCTCCCGCTATGGAGATCCCGACTATGCTGAACTTCCGGCCCTTCCAATGCCCGGTGGGGACTGGGATTGGTGGAACGCTCCGGGGGTAGGGCGCATACTTTCCAAGGTTCAGGCAGACAATACAAATCTCGTAGCGTGGATGGGTTATCCAGTTCGCTTGCGTGAACATAGAACCCCAAACTGGCATGGATTTTTTGTTGAACCGGTGATGCTATGGGCCATTACTTTCCCTGAAGAGCGAGGCGATGCTTATCGGGTGGCCGACGACCTTCCTAGTCCAAATTTCTCAGTGCTGAAGACCTTGGCGATGGGTGATGCATCAGCCGTCGTCGAAGAAGCCGCTCGTTTGGATGAAGAACTTGGATTAAATAGTGCCCTCGATGAGCGCCCCGAAGTCGATGAGGTCATGGAACGCTTGGTCAACATTCGACCAGATTGGGATTGGCGTGAACCCATTAACCCCGAAGCTTGTTCGCAAGACCCGCCTCTTTCGCTAATCAATCAAGCAGGCATTTACAATCGAGCTGTCATCTTGCCGGGAAAGCGTTCGCCTTTCACAAAAGGGCTGGAAGCCGAATTAAAAAAGCTGTCTGATGCCGGCAAGACTGTGGTCAGTAATACGAACCTAGGACGCTGGCTTTCTCGAAACCTTAGTACTACAAGTCAGGCAGACGACCAGCCTCTCATCGAAGTGCTCCCGATGAATTCGGAGCAACGGGCCGCAGTGCAGTCAGCACTCGTTGCCAACCATACCGTTGTTACTGGCCCTCCGGGTACGGGCAAGTCTCAGGTGGTCACCAACCTTCTTGTAAATGCTGCATGGCGGGGGATGAAGGTTCTGTTTGCAAGCAAGAACAACAAAGCTGTTGATGTAGTCGAGGCTCGGGTCAATGGCCTTGGAAACCGCCCAGTGTTGCTACGGCTTGGCTCCGGTGACTACCAAGCAAAATTGGCGGATTATCTTATCGCCATGCTGTCCGGCAATGTTACCCAGGACGATCAAGTGAACTACGACGAAGGGCTTTTGCGCCACCGTCGGCTCGCGGAAAAACTTGCCGATCTCGACACAATTCAAGAACAAACACTACAGGCCCGAAATCTGGTTGATCGGCTGGAAACCGACGTAGAGCCCTTCCGCACCGTATTTGGGGTGGAACGATTCAACTCACTTGACGGTGAATTGCTGTCGGCTGGCGAGTTAGCCTTACGCCAATTCTTGACTGCGGTGGATTCTATAGACCCATCAAAGCAGAGTCTCCTTGGCAGATTGGCGTTGACGCTTCGCCGTGCCAGTCGGGTAGCTTCCGTTAGAGATTCCGTAAGGGAGCTAGACCCTCTTCTCGCTCACATTGGACTTCCGCCTTTGGAAGTTGTGGCAACGCCCGATGTGGCAGTGTTGAGAAATTGGGGCTTGACCTTGACCGGCTACCTCGAAGGCGCAAAACAGGTTGCCATATATCAGAGCGCCCTAGAACGGCTTAGGAATAGCGATTCCTTCGAGGACATTGCGCACCGGCGGCGTGAGCTGACTGAAGAGATCGCCGAGAACTCTACTCGCCTCTGGTCTGACTGGGTGCAGCTTGCGCCGAGTCGTCTGACGCCAGAGGAGCGCCAGGATTTGGCAGACTATACCGCACTGCTCCAAGTGATAACGGGACCGGGGGGAGACACTATCAACGCCGCCGTTAGGAACAGAGCAAAGGTGTTGCAGTCAAAGGTCAGTAAACTTTTTTCTTGCTGGGCGGTAACTTCGCTTTCGGCCCGAGGAAAATTGCCGTTCGAGCCAGGACACTTCGATTTGGTCGTGATAGACGAGGCGAGCCAATGTGATATTGCCTCAGCTTTACCATTACTATTTCGGGCTAAGCGCTCAGTCATCATCGGTGATCCGATGCAGCTACGCCACATCAGCGCGCTGCCACGCGCAAGAGACGCCGATTTACAAAGCAAGTACGGCCTCGTAGAGACACGCGCCGCGTGGATGTACTCGGTCAATTCTCTCTACGACCTTGCGGCAGGACTTGCCGACTCGTCGCAGATCATCAATCTTCGCGATCACCACCGAAGTCATGCGGACATCATTGAGTTTTCGAACCGCAGATTCTACGGAGGTAAACTTCGGGTGGCAACGCCCTATGACCGGCTGAAACGGCCTCGGGGGCAAGAAGCCGGTGTGACTTGGCAGAATGTCACCGGCCACACCACTCGACCGAATCAGGGCGGAGCTCAGAATGAGATCGAAGCACGGGCGCTTGTAGATGCCCTTTTTGACTTGCTGGTCACCCGTCACTACGAAGGGTCGGTCGGCGTCGTAACGCCGTTTCGTGCGCAGAAGCAGCTCATCGACACGATAATTGCGCAGATGCCCGCAATAGAAGAACTTAGATTACGACGAGAATTGCTTGTTGAAACTGTCCATCGCTTCCAAGGCGACGAACGGGACGTGATGTTCTTTTCGCCTGTTATTTCGGAAGGAGTGACGCCAGGCGCACTGGGTTTCCTTCGAAGCAATGGAAATCTCTTCAATGTTGCAATCACCCGTGCACGTGGTTTGCTACATGTTGTCGGTGATCGAACGGCTGCGCTAGCATCTGGAGTTGACTACCTCAAAGAGTTTGCAACCTACGTCCAGAATATTGGTGCGCCATCAGCAGCACTGACGGAAGCAGATATCACTATGGCGGGGCGAGACTATCCGCTGGTGGCACATCCCGACCGGGTGTCAGATTGGGAACGCTTGTTTTATTCGCATCTCTATGAGGCAGGGATTAGGCCGATTCCTCAGTTTTCCGTTGAGCAGTATGATCTTGATTTCGCAGTTGTCATCGGCAACTGTCGTCTCAATATTGAAGTTGATGGAGAACGCTACCATCGGAGTTGGACGGGAGAGCTATGCCTTCGCGATCAGTTGCGCAATCTCCGGATGATTGAATTGGGCTGGGATGTCAAGAGGTTTTGGGTTTATGAAATTCGTGATCGACTACCTGAATGTGTAAGGCAGGTGCAAGAGTGGGTCGATGCCGCGCGTGCAGCAGAGTGAACTAAACATCCATCTCTTCCATTTTTAGAAGTTTCCGAAGCGTTCTCATTACACTCCGTCTTTGTAGGTTTCCCTTCTCATAATCCAATTGACTCCCTGTCGTGAGAAGACAGCGAATGCAAGCTGTTTCGCATCGTGCGTCATGGGCCTTATCGCGATACATAACCTGCATCGTTGTCGTCAACCATTGCTTGCCATTCTCAAAGAGTTCCAACGCGTGACCTGCCCCGCCCGCAGAAGTATCGAAAATCTGTACTCCCCAACGTTTAGCGCCACCCACGCGAGTCACGACAACCCCTAATTCCCTATGATCCAGTTCAAGCATCTCCGCACCTGCTAGTTTCAGTGCATATCCAAGCGTTATTACTTCGGCTGGCTTTTGCATTGACACTCCCAGGCCTGAAAAATCCAGTTGCAACAAATCTGTGTTGTGCATTGCGGCGAGATGGTGGTTGCGAAGTACCGGACTTTCACCTGCTTTCCAGCATTTCCCAAACGGACGATTTAGAGGAATGTGCTCCGAGAAGCTTCTTGGCAATCCAGTGCCGTCGGCGTCAACTCCTCTTTCACTTTCAGCGTATCCGCACCTCGTACAGATGCAAAAGCCTAGTTCGGCCTCACCCGAATTGCTTGCAAGCATATTGCTCGCATCACAGAACAGCGCTGTCAGGTCATCAATCCCACCGAACCCTTTAATTTCTTGACTTCCTCCCGCGGTTAAAAATTCAGCAGTGGCGAGTGTCAATGCTCCAACCCTTTCTTGAGCGCCTGACCAACAAGGCGGGTCCCATAATGCCGTCGAATATCCATATCGCGGAATCAGGAGGGTCTTGCCTTGATCCTTCCGCATCTCCTTACACTCAGGGTGCCCGCACTTCTCGCCAAGGTCCGGGACTCTACTGATCCACGAATGCCCGCCAATGCAACTGTATTGCCACAGTCGCTCCCCGAAATTCGGTTCCTTGGAATCCTTCTCCCAATAGCTCAGAATCCCTCTTGACGTGTATGTCATTCCACCGGCGAGCACGGCAGACCCCGGAATGTACTCCCCAATAGCTAGGATTCCGTCCCGCTCTAATCGAACTATCTTTGAAGTATCCCGTTCTGGCTGCACAGTGAGCGATTGGAGGCCAATGGGAAAACCATATCTTGGTAAGAACCGTCGCAAGGCGAGCTCTTCGATTACCGTCTTGGTCCACATCGCATTCGCTTGACGAGCAATCCCGTTGAGGGCTCTCCTGTTCTGCTCCGGTAGTCGGTCTTTCCAAGTCCTAACCAAATCGTCATGCTCTGAGCACCAACCCTGCCACGCTTCCCGAAAGGAAATCTTTGCGGTGAGCAATAATTCGGTCACTTCTCCCGAAAGAGGAGTTCCGATCAAAAGTTGTTCAATTTGTCGCCACTCGTCGGTCACGTTAGATGCCAGGGCGGTCAAGAAATGCTCAAACTGTAATGCTGGCACATCGCCTTGTTGCCACCATGCTTCGGGGTTTCGTAAGTCTTTGACATCTTCCTCCACCGTCGCATCACGCACTGGTTCGGTACCGCGAAACACCGGCAGTTTCGGACGACCACATAGCCACCCGATCTTCTGAAACGCATCCATTGCGCCGACACGTTTACCGACAGGATAAATTTCGCGAAAGAATTCTCCGAGCAAGAAAGCGTTCAAATGCCGTCTGCCAAAGCGCTCGCGCTCCAGGAGCACCGTTGGGCGACGTAAATTCTTGTGAAAGAAACCACTAAAATCGTGAAACACCGCTTGATCGAACGCTGATCCGCGAGCGTAGGTAGCAACCAGTGATGAGCCGTCGGCTCGACGGCCGGCTCGTCCTCCCCGTTGCTGATAGTTGGCACGTCCCGGTGGTACATTGCCCATCATCACCGCAGATAGACCACCAATGTCGATTCCAACCTCCATCGTAGTAGTCGCGCTAAGAATATTGCGCGCACCACGGGCAAAGAGTTCTTGAATCCTTCGGCTCTCATCCGGCTCAAGTTGAGCTGAGTGTTCATCTGCCCAAATGCCAATTTGGAAAACTGGGGCGTTCATTAATTCAGTGCGCATACGCCCGAACCGCGGATCGCCGTCCAACATTGCGTGTGTGGCTGGCTCAAGCTGCGATTTTCCCTTTGCATCAGGAGAAAGTCCATTGATAGAGCGGGGCCAAAGAGTGCCTGTGATAAGGCATCGGTATATCGTCAGAGGCCGACGCACTCGAAGGTGCTGAAATACCAACTGAATCGCTGTTTTCGGTGAGCCCTCGGTCTGGTGCTCCTTTGCTCGAATCCAGGGATGCTCATCACTCGATGCAAGGCCGACTAGCTGGGCAAACGCGTGGCTAAGCAACGACTCGCGAAGTTGTTCACCGACCGACGAACAACCAGAACGTTCAAGCAAGTTGACAGCAAATCTATTCCGTCGGGATTCCATCTCCTGGTTGCTTCGGGATCGTCCCATCAATGGCAAAAGGTCATGTCCCCATCTGGACTGCAAACTCATCCACTTGCCAAGCCGCGTGTCATACTCCTCACGGTCTCTGAGCTCGTCACCAAGTGTGATTGCGCGATCGACTCTAAATGTGTCTAAGATTCCAGCGATGAATAGCGGCCATACCCCGACTAAGGTCTGCCGAACGATATCATTCGGCAATACGCCCAAAAGCTCCGCTGGGGGCTGAAGCTTGTCGATTCCGGGATAAACGACTTCCGCCAGACCAGCAGTCTCAAGTGAATTCCTTCCCCAACCGGGACTAGCAAATGCAGCGGTTACAAGACGACTCGCATGCTTGCGAATGTTCTCCCTATTCTTTTCCCAAATTGCTTGGCTCCAGTCTGGTGCTCGTTGAGTACCCGCACCCTCCCTGTAGAAGAATTCGGCAATTCCGTCTTGTTGCTTGAGTCGATCTGAAATCAGTTCCAAAGAGACGCCATCATAAGCACCGCTAAGTTTGTCCAGTCTCCGTTTGAGTTCTTCCTCGACTTCTTGCCGTTCAGGAACACTCAGCCCTTCGTCCTTGAGATCGTCCTTAAGACGCTGGACGTCACGAGCCATACGCTCCAGCAGCCTAGAATCTGGGATGGCCTCGCAAAGAATCTTATTGAGAAGGGCACGCGCTAACTGAATCTCATGACTTCGAGTGAGAAGAGGTCCGAGTCGAGCAGCTTCTCTTCGGCTGTCGCTGAAGATCAGCATCCGTCGGCCTTGAGCCGGTAGCCATATCCTTTCGTCGCGTGGAGCGACGGGCATTTCCGACAGCAAGGTTTCCGCAACAACTGGAAGCGCGAGGCCATCGGTCAAACCTAGTGGTCGGAATTCATCTTCGTCCGCACCACAGTTCGGACAGTGACGAACGAAGTACAGGAACACCTGTTCGTCCGAAAGATCTGTTAGCTCTCTCGTTCTAAGGTCAAACGGTTTCCCCCCTTCGGTAACCAGGACAGCATAGACGTATTCGGTCTTAGGCGGCGGTTCCTCTCGGCCCCAACGTGCTCTGAGGTTGAGTGTACCGTCCTGTCGAGTAACTCCGGCGATAAGCGCTTCGCCACATCGGGCGCACCTGCACATGGTAACCATGCAGCAATCGCAATCCGGACAGCGTTCCGTCGCTTCGGCCACTAGCCGACCACCGCCCGGCAGACGATTATGCTCCGGCGCCGCGCACTTGGAATTTAGACACGCGGAAACAGTCCTGGGTGCTCGGGCAAGCAGATGTAATTTATGCGGAAGCAGGGGAAGCTCGGCGGCACGAAGCCGCGCCCGCATTCCCATCTGGAGAAGAACCGCGGTCGCCTTAAGCGCTTGCTCATCATCCTTCGACCACAACTCCATCGCTAGGGCGGCTAAAGGAATAACGCTCTCAGATCGATGCTCCCACAAGAACTCCTCTAGCTTGGCTACCAACGGCATTCTCGACATCGCATCGTAAAGAACCTTTGCAGGCCTGCTTTCGGTGAGATTCGAGTTAATTACTTGTTGCGAGACAAGGGGCTTGATATAAGTGCGCACCAAGTTTGCTAGATCCATATCTTCGATGAGCGTGTCATCCTGCAAAAAGATACGATCCTCTAATGCCTCGGTCTCAATTACATCGCAAATTTGAGCGGGCACGGATGGAGGAGCTGTGTCAGGAAGTGGATTGCGAACAGTCTCGCCTTTTCGCCATTTAATAAGTGATTCATCCTTGCTAAAGATGGTCGAGGCAAAGCGCTTAATTTCCTCATCGCCTCCAAGAGTGGCGGATGTAGCGATCTGCAATACGTTCTCGCTTTTGACTCCGCAACGCAGCATTAGTCTCCGGAGCAACAGCGCGATTTCCGCTGCCAGTGTGCCGTTGTACAGATGCGCCTCGTCGAGGACCACCGCACGAAGGGCGGACCCGAAGAAGACGGAGTCTTGAGGTCGGCACAGCATGTATTCCAACATGGAGTAGTTGGTCACCAACACATCTGGAACTGCATCTCGCGCTTCCTGTCGAGAGCGGCGGCGGCTGCTATCGAATTGCGGATAGTTGCTTTTATTGGCCTCGTCCTTATCCTCGGGCGTCTCGCCTGTGAAGTGGAACAGGGTCACAAGCTCTTGTCCCTTCATCCATCCATGCAATCGTTGGACCTGATCGTTGACAAGCGCGTTCATCGGGTACAAGATCACTGCACGGATTCCGGCCTCACCAACTGCTCGCCGTTCGCTGAATAGCTGATTGAGCACCGGCAGCAAAAAAGCTTCGGTCTTACCTGCGCCTGTCCCCGCCGTTATCACCAGTCCCGGGCGCTGATTATCACCACGACTCTTGGCCTCAAGCGTGATGGCGTCAGCTTGATGCTTATAAAGTTCACGATTTACGGGAAACCCCTTTGATCGCTCTAGTTGGGCAACAAGGGCTGGAGCAACTTCGGGCATGTTATTAAGGCACAGACCCGACCCTGTCGGTCTAAAGATCGGCTCAACCCAAAGCGGTCCAACAAGTCCAGACCCGCTTTCGCGTGAACTCCAGAGAGTCTCACATGAATCTGCCAGCGACGAATCACGCAGGAATGACTCTGATCGTGCCAAGGACGCCAGCCGCTCACGCAGCACTCGTTCTGTTCGCAATGCGTCAAGATGGAGATTGCTCGCTGGTCCACTCATCCCTTTGTCCACTCCTCTGCGGCCTCTTCAAGTAACCGAGCTGCAACAATCTGTCTCAACAGGAGGCTGCCCAGCGCAAGCTTTAGGTTTCTGCTGTCTGTCAACTCTCCGCGAACATAGCGCCGGGCATCCCCCACAACACTCTTCAGCAGAAACTGC
>Ga0210387_10002332_pt1 | contig 14510 bp, 14 predicted proteins | sample IncBWC7OmetaG_FD_160108 | JGI IMG/M metagenome (GOLD analysis project Ga0210387, IMG submission 160108) | Forest soil microbial communities from Barre Woods Harvard Forest LTER site, Petersham, Massachusetts, United States - Inc-BW-C-7-O ...
CACCGTCTTCGCGAGTCTCCCAATAATCTACAGCATCCCGCCTGTACCTCTTATACCAAGCCTCTTTATTTACCTCATGCTTCTCCCTTGCCTCCTTCCTCTCCCGTTTCAAATCCAGCGTATCAGTATTGCCCACCTTCATCCTCGCGTCACCCTTCCTTCCATAAGGCGCTCTCTTAAATTCAGTCTTGACGATGGAGCAGGAACCTTCGGATGGGGGGAAGACGACGTAGCCGTTTTGCGGTGCTACACAAGGTTTGTGTTTGTGTTTGTGTTTAATTGGGACGGAGGGGAGCGGGGATGGTGGGTGATGGCGGAGGGCTGGGATGTGGAGTATGTAAGGGTTTTTGGAGGAGAATAGCGTGGTAGTCATGGATGAGAGGGCGGAGAGGGATGTGGATATTGGGGAGGGGTGATATAGGGCAGCGTTTGTGGCGGGACGGAACGCTGGCGTGTTTGGGGTACACCGTGTTCCTCGGAGGTCTATGAAATGTGAACAACGCGCTTGAGATCAAAAGAGGGCCATACGCACCTATGACTGATAGTAGGATAAACTTTGTCAGGCAGTCGAACACCTTGTTATCGATTTTCGAACAATTCCTAAGTCTGAGGATCCGTAACCCCCAGGGACCTCTTTGTCTTCTCTTCCCGCCTCCAGGCTCGCCATCATGGTCGCTCCAAAGAACAGTACCAGCCAGCACCTTGATGCCGTATGCAGTCAATCGCGTCCCGGTTGCATCAAACGCACAGAGGCTATCGAGGCCCTTCAGGTTCGTGATGGTATCATCTGACAGGTCGCGACATCCAGGTAGTTCTAGGATCGTAATGAGAGAGAATTGTGAGGTGGACGGAATGCGCTGGAGAAGTGGGAGGTGCTCGTCTGAGAGGGGAACTCGGTACGTACGGAACACTTCAGGGAGGTTGTCGTAGATTTGGACGAGGGTAGCCCATAGGCGCGGGTCGACGCCCGAGAAGTCAAGGTCTGCACCAGGGTGAGAGTAGGACGGGATCAACGCGCGTAGAATGTCATAGGAGAGCGGAGAAGTGGGGGGCTGGTAGGGCAAGCGAATGTTGCCGATGGCATGGACTTGGTCTGGGAATTTGTAGAGAGTGTGGATGCAGAAGTAAGATAGAGAGGGGACGTAGTGGAAGGATATTTGTGGTGGACTGGACGTGTATGGGCCAGGAATATAGGGTGGAGGGAGCACAGATTTTATTATGCCAATGCCAGCTTCGTCAGAGGTCCTTGAACGAGGCGGATTCCACAAAATAATAGGACAAACCCGGCTCATCGCGCTGCCTGTACTAGTAGCTACTATACAGAACTAATAGTAGTACTGTAAGTCTGTAGTAGCTAGGTAACTCGTATACAGGGCTAGTAGTACCGCGACTGTGGCGGCCTAAGCCTGAGTTTGGCATGAGTACTACTATTGGTTGTAAAATTCCCACGGTCAGTATCTCATTGATAGGCACAGACCGCCTTCAAGTTTGCTCCATCATTCTGCCGCTCTCAGCTCCGAGTCGTTGCTCGCTGGCGTCCGTACTACCCACTAGTACACTTCCGAGTTATCTCGACGCAACATTCCTTCAATCTCAGTCTCTTCGCCCTCACTCATTCGTGTTGATTGTTATCTTATTCATAGATTAAGTCGCTCCCGTCGTCATGGCCACACCCCGGTACGGCCAGCCTCAAGATCCTCGCAATCCTTTTGCAAACCCTCGCCAGCAACCTCCCGCTCAATCTTACGCCCAACCACGCCGTGAATACGACGCTGACTCTGACATGGGAGATCACTACGGGAGCGTCAACGGAAGCACTACTCGTCTAGCTGGTAGCCCTGCTTATTACGAGCAAAACGGTCAGTTGCTCTTCTTAAATGTCAACTTTCTGAAACCCGGAGAGTACTGTGCAAAGCCTTCACTCCGTTCTCATTCACTATTCCCTTGAATTTTACGATTGACAAGTATTTAATCGCAATCTGACTATTCCGTGTCAGGCACCTCCGAATCAGACGTATATGGTCGTCGTTACACCCCTTCCGTCGAATCTCATTCGAGCACACCTATTTCGCCCTTCTCAGACCCCGGGACCGGTTCCTCCGAGCCATATCCTGCCTGGGCTGCCGATCGTCAAATTCCCATGTCCACTGAAGAAATCGAGGACATTTTTCTTGACCTCACCCAAAAATTCGGTTTTCAACGGGACTCCATGCGGAACATGGTAACGTCTCCACTAACCTCCGATGGCTGAAACTTTCTAATGAAATTTGCCTAGTTTGACTTTACCATGCATCTCTTAGACTCGCGTGCTTCCCGGATGACTCCTAACCAAGCCCTACTCACCCTCCATGCCGACTACATTGGCGGCCAGCATGCCAACTATCGCAAATGGTACTTTGCCGCCCAACTCAATCTCGATGACGCCGTCGGGCAATCTCAAAATCCTGGTCTCCAACGACTAAAGACTGTGAAGGGTGCCAAGACTGCCAAGTCCCTCGACAGTGCCCTGAACCGCTGGCGAAATGCCATGAATAACATGAGCCAATATGACCGGCTCAGGCAGATCGCTCTGTACCTCCTGTGCTGGGGTGAAGCCGGGAACGTGCGTTTCGTCCCCGAATGCTTGTGCTTTATTTTCAAGTGCGCAGACGATTATTATCGAAGTCCCGAGTGCCAGAATAGGGTTGAGCCGGTTCCAGAGGGGCTCTATTTGAACACGGTGATTAAGCCGTTGTACAGATTCATGCGCGACCAGGGATACGAGGTCGTGGACGGGAAATTTGTCAGAAAGGAGAAAGACCATGAGCAGATCATCGGGTATGATGATATCAACCAGCTCTTCTGGTATCCCGAAGGCCTAGCGAAGATTGTTCTCTCTGATAATGTGCGTTTAGGACATTCCCTCTCTTTTCTCTGTGGTGCTAATGCTTCTGAACAGACCCGTCTCGTTGATGTGTCACCAGCGCAACGTTTCATGAAGTTCAGTCGTATCGACTGGAACCGGGTTTTCTTCAAGACCTATTTCGAAAAACGTTCCCTTGCGCATCTCCTCGTCAACTTCAACCGCGTCTGGATCCTGCACATTTCGATCTACTACTTCTACACTGCGTTCAACTCCCCCAAGGTTTACGCTCCTCGTAACAAGGCCAACCCTTCGCCGCAGATGACTTGGTCAGCCGTCGCCCTTGGAGGAGCCGTGTCCACCACCATCATGATCCTCGCCACACTAGCTGAATTCTCCTATATCCCCACGACATGGAACAACGCCTCTCATCTCACCACAAGATTGATTTTCTTACTCGTTATTCTTGCCTTGACGGCAGGACCGACTTTTTACATCGCCATGGTTGACGCGCGCCCAGCACAGACCCAGCTCCCGCTCATCATCGGCATTGTCCAGTTCTTCATCTCGGTCGTCGCTACAATGGTATTTGGACTCATCCCTTCCGGAAGGATGTTTGGCGATCGCGTCGCTGGAAAGTCGCGCAAGTATATGGCCTCGCAGACTTTCACAGCGTCCTACCCAACCTTGGCTCGCAGCCCACGCAGCGCATCTATCGCCCTCTGGGTCCTCATTTTCGGATGCAAGTTCGCCGAGTCGTACTTCTTCTTGACCTCGTCGTTTAGCAGTCCCATCGCTGTTATGGCTCGCACGAAGGTGCAAGGGTGTAACGATAAAATCTTCGGAAATTCCCTTTGCACGAACCAGGTGCCGTTCACCCTTGCAATCATGTATGTCATGGATTTGGTGTTGTTCTTTTTGGATACGTATCTCTGGTACATCATCTGGATCGTCATCTTCAGTATTGGGCGGTCATTCTCGTTGGGATTGTCAATCTGGACTCCGTGGAAGGACATTTTCACTAGATTGCCAAAGAGAATTTATGCCAAGCTCTTGGCTACAGGGGAGATGGAAGTCAAGTACAAACCCAAGGTAGGCAGGCACTTTGCGGCTCGCACCATTTAATTGAAGTTATCATGTACAGGTCCTCGTTTCTCAGATCTGGAATGCTGTGATCATCTCTATGTATCGCGAGCACCTCCTCTCCATCGACCACGTTCAACGCCTGCTTTACCACCAAGTCGATGGTGCCGATGGCCGTCGTACCCTCCGCGCGCCACCTTTCTTCACCAATCAAAGTGGTCACGGTTTCAAGGGGAACTTCTTCCCTCCCGGTGGCGAAGCCGAACGTCGGATCTCGTTCTTTGCATCATCCCTCACCACTGCCCTCCCCGAGCCCCTTCCCGTTGATGCCATGCCCACCTTCACCGTACTGGTTCCTCACTATTCTGAGAAAATCTTGCTCAGTCTACGTGAGATTATCCGAGAGGAGGATCAAAATACCCGGGTTACGTTACTTGAGTATCTGAAACAATTGCACCCGGTCGAATGGGATAATTTCGTAAAGGATACCAAGATCTTGGCAGAGGAGACAGATGCCATGGATGGGACATCCACAGTAGACGAGAAGTCTGCCAAGACTGATGATCTTCCTTTCTATTGCATCGGGTTCAAAACCTCTTCCCCGGAATATACTCTCCGTACCCGAATTTGGGCATCCTTGCGTGCCCAAACACTCTATCGCACGGTCTCCGGTATGATGAATTACTCCAAGGCCATCAAGCTTTTGTATCGCGTCGAAAATCCCGACATTGTTCACAATTTTGGTGGCAATACGGAGCGACTTGAACGCGAGTTGGAGCGCATGGCACGCAGGAAGTTCAAATTCACTATCTCCATGCAACGGTTCTCAAAGTTTAACAAAGACGAGCAGGAGAATGCCGAATTCCTTTTACGCGCGTACCCGGACCTGCAGATTGCGTATCTTGATGAGGAGCCTGGACCAAAAGGAGACCCGAGGTTGTTTTCCACTCTTATCGATGGACACTCAGAGATTGATGCGGGGACTGGGAGGAGGAAACCCAAGTTTCGCGTTGAATTGCCTGGTAACCCAATTCTCGGTGATGGTAAATCGGACAACCAAAACCATGCCATCATTTTCTACCGCGGGGAGTATTTGCAGCTCATCGATGCCAACCAGGACAATTATCTCGAGGAGTGCCTGAAGATTCGCAACATCCTTGGCGAGTTTGAAGAATACTCGGTCTCGGGTCAAAGTCCGTATGCGCAGTGGGGCCACAAGGAATTTAGCAAATCGCCAGTCGCTATCGTTGGTACTCGCGAGTACATCTTCTCGGAGAATATCGGTGTGCTCGGTGACATTGCCGCCGGAAAGGAACAGACATTCGGTACCATGACGGCGCGTGCTCTGGCATGGATTGGTGGCAAACTTCATTATGGTCATCCAGATTTCCTCAACGCGACATTCATGAACACCCGTGGAGGCGTGTCGAAGGCGCAGAAGGGATTACATCTGAATGAGGATATTTTCGCTGGAATGAATGCCTTTGGTCGTGGTGGTCGTATCAAGCACTCGGAGTACTATCAGTGTGGTAAAGGTCGTGATCTCGGCTTTGGTACTATCCTGAATTTCCAAACCAAGATTGGAACGGGTATGGGTGAACAAATGCTCAGTAGAGAGTACTACTACCTTGGTACCCAGCTGCCCATCGACCGGTTTCTAACGTTTTACTACGGTCATCCTGGTTTCCACATCAACAATATCCTTGTCATTTACTCTATCCAAGTCTTTATGGTTACTTGTAAGTTTACCTCCGCTGTGCAAAATTTTGGGTTCTGATCTTGATTTGCAGTGCTGTTCATTGGTACCCTTAACAAGCAATTGGGAATCTGCAAAGTCGATTCACAAGGCAATGTCATCGGGGGACAACCCGGATGTTACAACCTCATCCCAGTGTTTGACTGGATCAGACGCTGCATCATCTCTATCTTCTTGGTTTTCTTCATTGCCTTCCTGCCTCTTTTCTTGCAAGGTATGTACTCCTGGTTCGTCCTCTTGATTTACAAGTTACCCAAGTTGCATCTAATCCACACAGAGTTGGTCGAGCGAGGCACCGGAAAAGCTTTGCTTCGTCTCGGGAAACATTTCCTATCATTGTCACCTGTCTTCGAGGTTTTCTCTACCCAAATCTACTCACACTCCATTCTCAGTAATTTGACCTTCGGTGGGGCTCGATATATTGCAACGGGACGTGGCTTTGCGACCAGTCGTATATCCTTCAGCATCCTTTACTCCCGTTTCGCTGGTCCCAGTATCTACATGGGAATGCGGAATCTACTTCTGCTACTTTACGCCACGATGGCTATCTGGATACCACACTTGATTTATTTCTGGCTTTCCGTTTTGTCCCTGTGCATCGCACCTTTCCTCTTCAACCCTCACCAGTTTTCATTCGCCGACTTCATCATTGATTACCGCGAGTTTTTGCGGTGGATGTCGCGTGGAAACTCGCGGACGAAGGCGAGCAGCTGGTATGGGTACTGCCGGCTCTCGCGGACCATGATCACTGGTTACAAGAAGAAGAAACTCGGCCATCCTTCCGAGAAACTGTCTGGCGATGTTCCGCGAGCTAGCTGGAGGACAGTCATATTCTCAGAAATCCTTTGGCCGCTGTCTGTTGCAATAGTGTTTGTCATCGCGTACATGTTTGTCAAATCCTTCCCCGATAGAAAAGGAAATCAAAACCCCAGTCCCCTAATTCGAATTGCCATCATCGCCATTGGTCCTGTGGTTTGGAATGCCGCAATTCTTATGGCGCTATTCTTTATTTCATTGTTCCTTGGACCAATGATGGAATCTTGGACCAAATTTGGATCGTTTATGGCTGCACTTGCTCATATCCTTTCTTTGGTTGGAGTGATAGCATTTTTCGAATTTTTCGTGCGTATTTCGCTTCCATTACGATTGACCAGCTTTGCTGATCCGTTGGGTACAGTGGTTCCTGGAACTTTGGGATGCATCCCATGCAGTTTTGGGCGTCATCGCCATCATCGCTATCCAACGTGCGATCCAGAAAATCTTGATCGCTGGCTTCTTGACCCGAGAATATAAGCACGATGAGACAAATCGTGCATGGTGGACGGGTAAATGGTACGGAAGAGGTCTTGGCACTTCCGCGATGTCCCAGCCCGCGCGTGAATTCATCGTCAAGATCGTCGAAATGTCGTTGTGGACTTCAGACTTCTTACTCGGGCACTTCCTCTTGATAATTTTGACCCCCCCGATCTTGATTCCGTTCATTAATCGGCTCCACTCCACGATGCTATGTAAGTCCTGATTTCCAAACCAATTTTTTTTAAACCACTGACACGTTGAGGGTAGTTTGGCTTCGTCCTTCCAAACAAATTCGTCCCCCCATGTTTTCGACGAAGCAAAAGAGACAGCGACGATGGATTGTTTGTTGTCCCACAGTTTTTTCTTGAGGATATCTGTTTACCAACTATACATTTTTCAGGTCATGAAGTATACGGTGGTTTACGTTCTAGTCGTCGCCCTACTGGCTGCCTTGATCGTTTTGCGTATGTCTTTCTTTATTTGTGCGGTATTCCTTCCAAAGCTAACTTTGTTTGCTTTGCAGCTGCTTTGATGCGGGACCACATCACATTCAATTGCACCATCTGTCTGAATATCTAACGATCTAATGTTCAGCATATCATTTTGCATCATAGCCTTTTCCCCACACTCATTCGCATTATACCTGGATGGCAAGTCGATTACTCTTTGCATATTCCATCGATCGTACCGACAGTTCATGTATCACCATAATTACCATAGAGGATAATAATCTTTGGCTGGAAAAAATCTTTCAACGCAACGTGACGAGACTAAGAATTTTAAAGTTGCCAGTGTCTCTGCAGCTGTGTAGGCGCAAAACTGCTTCGACATTCAAATTTGCATTAATGACGACGGACGCCTTTTCTTACCGCTCAACAAATTCAGGAAAGTGCCATCTGCAGAACCCTTGCTTGGCATTGTGCTTCACAATACATTCAACATCGGACAATTTGTCGGTTCACTCGTTGATTATCAATATCAGAAACAGGACTGAGCATAGTCACGTGCTTACACAATATTTATACAATACACGCGTCCACTCTCTAAATTCCTGTAAGCGTAATATCACCCTAAACCATGGCCACAGCAAGGATCAGAGGGGAAAATTAGCAACAAGACGTTGCCAAAAGCTCACAAAAATCGCAGATGCCCGCTTCATATAACTCTTAATCGACGCTGGCTGTTTCGCGAACGCGAGATCAACTGTGTCTGATGGGGGTGGTGTACATGTATTCGTGATATCCACCTACGATAGGTCAGAATAATCAGGTAACACGAAGAATAGTAGAACTCACAAATACACTGGACTCCGTCTTCAATGCTCCTTGTGCCGACACTAAATCTTTCGACAGAGTGGCAGCTAGGATCACCGACATCCTTTTGCAGTGTTTGGAGGATGTAGGTGTGGGGGTTGCGACGGCGGTGGAACATGGAGATGAGGCCGAGCGCTGTGGGCTCCCGTCGGGTGATGGCGTGATGAAACTTCTGAGGGCTCGAGTTGAGGGACTGTCATACGATGGTTCCTTTGCCTGGAGGAGCCTTGGCTTTCTGTCGTGAAATCTCTGTGAGTTGGGTAGGTTCTCAGCCATTTTCGACGCTTCCTGGAGAAACGTCCGCTCCCTCCTCTCCATGTTCAGCTCAACATCCTGCTTCACAACAGTTCTTCGCGTAGTGGCCGGCAAAGGAGCACCGCCCATCCCTACATCCTCCTTCCCATACTCACGAATCCGTTTCGAGGCATTCACCGCCATCTCCTCAACCCTCTCAAATTCACCCACCTTCCTCCACACCTCCCCATAAGGCCTTGTCTCCCCCATCTCACTCTCCACAGGCCTCGTTCCCGTCCCCCTTCGCAAGGCTTCATTCTCCACCAACATCTCCCGCATACGCAATTCAATGTCAGCGCGCAATTCACGCTCCACTTCCAGGGCACGCGCACTCTCATCAACGCACAGTGTTATGTTAGCTTGGAGGGACGCCATGCGTTCGGTGAGAGTTGTGCATTGGCGGACGGAGGCGGCGAGGCGTGTTTGGGTAATGTGGAGTTCGTCGCGGGTGGATATGAGTTGGGTGAGGATGGAGGTAGATTTTTTGGGGAGACTTAAGCCTGGGGTTGGGTGGGTGGCGTCCGAGGAGGAAGATTGTAGTGGGAAGGCGATTAGGTGATGTATGAACTCGACAGGATGTGTTTTGCTGTCTCCGCCGTCCAATGGTGGAGTAACAGCGTTTCCATGGGCACCATGCAAATCGGCCTCGAGGGCCTTGGGCATCCAGGTATTGGGGTGAGATTTCGTGATCAACGAGAATATACCGATCTGAAGCGCAGCGTCCCGGTCAACGAGGAGCTTATTATGCTCAGACAGGTTAAAATTGGCAACAGACAGCTGTGCAATTTCGTCCAGTGCCTGTTTCCTCGCTGTCCGTTCGGTCTCGAGATCGACGGTCAAAGTGGTGCAGCATTCTTCCCGTTCCCTCAGCGTCCTTACAAGGCGGGCATTCTGCCCCTTGAGCGAACACAGCATCTCATGCCTCAATTTCCATTCATACGCGAGATTCGTCCCTGTATTAAACTGACCATCAAGGGCGACGACAAGGTGGGAAGGGGACGGCATGGAGTTACGTTCGGAGGCGCGTTCAGCTCGCTCGTGGATGAGGGTGTCACGCGTCGCTTCGAGCTCGACAGAGATTTTGGTGTGGGAAGATTGGAGGTGGGCCATGCGTTCCTCGAAGTTGAGGAGGAGCTCGCGGGTTGCCCCTGTTAAGCCCAGGCTCCCGTAGGGTTTTCGGTGGAGTCGGAAGACAGGGCAGGGAGAATGAGGTTGGGATGGAGAGGGAGATGGAGAGGGAGATGGAGATACAGTAGAGTTGGAGTGTGATGAGGCGGGGGTATGGAGGTCGAGTTGGGAGGAGGGGAAAGGGGATTGGACGAGCCTGACTGGGGGTGGAGAGGAAGGAGGGGTAGTAACGGAAGCATGTTGGGGAAGGGACTGGGATTAGATAAGATATGTCAGCTGTGGGTTAATGAGCTGCGAGAAGGGCGACATACATGGTGGGAAGGGACCGGTTTCGACGGGTTGAAGGTCTTGGCTAGTCGATTTTGACGGTGAGAGATCATGGTGAGGAGTGGAAATGGCTAGGAGATGGCTAGGAGAAGACCTGGAGAAGACCTGGAGAAGACCTGGAGAAGAACTGGAGAAAGTCATGGTTGGCGTCGATGTCAGCCCTTGTGTCAGCCGCCAGTTGATGTTGGGCTGAGCAACATAGGATATAGTATAGTAGTCACGGTAACTATTAATAGTACTAGGATCGGAGTCACGAGACTTGGAATCGCACGTGGGATAGATCTGAGTTGGATCTGAATTGCTTCAGCCATGGACTATTTCTCCAAATTCCTTAGGACAGCCAGCCAGCCATCTCCAAAGGCACCCCACGACCATGCACAAGAATTCCACAAATCGTGGAATATAATCAATGTCCGTCTTCGCACAATCTCCTTATTTCCATCCACTCATCCCTGTCGCAGAACACTCTACTCCATCCTGACGAACGCCAATTGACAAGAGGTATCAAGTCAACAGATGTCCCCGCTCATCTGCAGTCTATTGTTGACTCGCTTGTCTGGGAGTCCACCAGAACAGAGGAGGGGTACGTCTGATTTTCTGACAACTCGATCACAAATCTCAATGCCTTTGTAGCGGCACCGGTGCTTGTCTGGAGTACCTTCTCAAGAATGGTTCGCATAACTATCATATGCATTGGTGCATTGCTAACCACTCTTTCAGACGTACTAGGTACACTTGTTCGACTGAGCGAAACTGACCGGCCATCCGGCATCCAAGCCGAAGTTCTACGCGCCGTCCAAAATATGGTCGTTCTACTCGACGAACAATTTCTAGTACACTCTGCTGTCCACCGGGCTGTTCTTCGACTGCTCCGTAACTGTGTCGGTGATGATCTCCAGGAACAGCTCGATGGCCGCAATAAAGTCATGGGAGCTGCAGGGAACGTGGTCCGAAGCCAGCCCTCGGAATACGAAGAAGATTGTAACTTTCTCTCTTTCCCAATCAAGTCACCACATCACTCATGTTTTCTGTAGTAGTCAACCTGTTATGTATTTTATGCAGCCGCATCCGGACTTACCGTGAACTGCTCATGATCTTCTTTCATGATAAACACTGGTACCGTTCGGAGCCCTTATTCTCGGTAGAAGAAGAAGGAGAAGATGAAGATGAAGAAGAGGAGGAAGTCCCAAAGGATACAGAAATGTCCTACCGACCTCACGCACGCTCCCCATCCCCCACCCCCTCCCAAGTAACTGTCACCTCCGGGTCCGCCCAGGCCTCATCTTTAACAAAGAAACCCGAATACGAATTCCTCCTCTTCAACTATCTCCTTCGCTTCGTCCACCGCGAAGGTCAAATCGGTGACTTTGCCCGAGCAGGACTGCTCTTCCTCATGGACGTCGCCATGTCTCCCGGCGAACCCATCAACCACTCACGCGACATCACTTCACCATCTGACTCGTCCCCCTCCGATCCGATCACAGACGCCGCGCTCGCTTTAGCAGAGTACATCCTAGATGGTGACTTCTCAGAGGTCCTTGGAGCGGGGTTGGGCGCCGTGTACTCCCTCTTACCTTCGAAATTGGAGTTCCGGCCACAAGTAGCTGCGGGCACCGCATATGGGAATGGGATGATCATTGGTGGCACCGGGCCCGAGACGGAGGACGAGAAAGAGAGATCGGAGGTTGTCAGGGAGAAATCCCGCGCCATGGGTGTCGAAGACGCGTTTAATCCCGACTTCAAGTCCCGCTTGGACCACTTTCTAAAACTCCTCGAATTTCTCCAAGACGTCCTTCGGCGGAACATTGTACACGACTCGCTCGACGCATCCGCTTTGGTCGGGACAGCCATCGTTCAGTCAATCCTGGACGCCGTCCGTCGTATATTCCTCGAGAACGTGCTGTATCCCTCCGTACTAGAATGCTCCGACGCCGATGGGAGCGCAGTAGCTGTCATGTCGTATATCGAGATCATGATCCGGACGCTCCAGGAAGGCCAGCTCGCCGACCTCCTCGTCAACTTCCTCATGAGCGAAGATAATGACGAGGTGCGGCTGAAGCAGCGACATTTTTCGATGCTGACGCTGGGGAGTGGTGCGACACCCCCACAGGCTAAATCCAGCACAGATAAGCAACATAAACTGAGGAGAAGAAAGAGCAGTGCGATGGTTCTACTGGAGATGGAGGCACCTGAATCAAACAAACAGTCCGAGTATTTTACGTCGATGGGGAGGTTCACGCTTAAGGATTTATTACTGTCCAATCTGAGGTCAATGTCCCAGCCCACGGCGACGTCGGCTCTGCAGCTTTTACAATCCATTCTCCTTCAACATTCACAGCTGAGCCTGGATCGACTGCTTATCGTGATTCCTGATCCGAATGCTACTAGTTTCCCTCATCCAGCTCTAATTCCTCCCTCTGTGGAAGTCAAGCCACCGGCAACACCCTTGGACGACGACGAAGAGACATTCGTATACCCTGGAACTGAGGAGGACGCGACCACTTCCCGAATAGACGACTTCACTTCCACGTCTTCTGCTCCAGTGTTCTTCCAGCCAGAAACAACCTACGCAACGCACGAGCGCGAAATGGGTCTCTACCTCACCCTCGTCTCTCGTGTCGACCCGTCCCACAACGACGGCGCCTTCAGCACCGGGTACGACCACTACCTCCGCGACGCCCTCTTCGCAATACAAAATCAATCCGCCTTCCAAGTGGACGCCGATGATGAGTCCCGGCAAAAATCAAAACACAGGCTGAACGTCAACGATCCCATCCTCTCACTCGTCCTTGAATCTCTGAGGAAATTCTTTTCTAATACCCCAGAGTTCAATATCGCGTTGACGGGTGTTCTGGCCACGCTGGCTATACACCCTGATCGATCACTGGCGGGGTGGCTGACATTCGCGTCGAACGACAGGCCCCCCGGGGACGATGTGGAGAATGAGCGTGATGGTCTGGTGTTCGCTGACGATGACGGGGATGACCGCTCGATCGATTTCCGGATAGAGGAGAAATTGGCGACAGACTCCAATTTTCTCCCTGCGTCGAGTATGGACGAGAAATCGAGACCAGTTGTACATTCTATTTTCCACGGCCTGGTTGCACAGCTTGAACGATACCGGCAGTTGGTCGACAACTTTGACAAATTCTTGCTCGAGCGGCGGCAAGGATTGTTGTTCTCTGAGAACCTGACGGACGCGCTGACATTGGCGTTGGAGTTGACGGACGAGCCCAGTTCCACGTCGACTGCTCTGGAGCCTCCCCAGCGGCCGAAACCCAAAGCATCTGCGTCTGCGGCTTCGTCACTCGTGTCCTTTTTGACCCCAAAGAAGAATAAGCCTGCGAAACCTTCCGTATTTTCGGAGCCTTCTACACCGCCAAGGGGAGGGGGGAACAAGAACGTCTCGGCGAGTCCGTTCGGGTCTCATTATCAGCAAACAGGATCTATTGTCGTCGAGCCTTTCGTTGCGCCCGTGCCGGCGTCCAGTCCCTGGACCCCAGCCAAATCAACGAAATGGAATCCGGATGAAGAAGACGTGTTTTCGTCTGGATGGGGGGAGAGGACGGGGGAGCCACGGCCGTTGGACCGTGACGATTATGAGGCTGGAGGCCGGACGGGGAAGTTTGCGAATGTGACGCTATCGCAGTTGCTGGACAATGTTGTGATATTGGAGGAGAGCATCAAGGAGCTGGTTGCGATCATTCATGCACGGAGAAGTCTGGGAATTGACTCTGTCCGGTATTTGTAAATTATTTAGTCTCGAATATCCTGCATTGGCTGGGATATCGAATTTGCTGACTGCAAACTTTAGGACAGCGAGAAAATGTTCGATGCACTACATATTATTCAATTTCATCGTACGTAGACTGCGGGAGTCGTGTAATTCGATGAACACAAATTTGCATTTGTTCAGGCCATGAGTACTAGTATCGTGTAGCAAAACCACAGGAAAAGTACTTTGATCACGGCGTCTTCAGCCGCTGAGATCGTTGTGTCAAGTATGGCAACGGTAGCCTCATCTACTCTAGCTCGATCTCCAACTTGTTCTGCAAACAGTAACTTGAATAAATTAAACTAACAAACAACGGATCCAAGAGAGGGGAGATGACGAAATGGTTCACTTTGCTTTTCTTCCCTTTCCTTTCTTTGTTTTCGAACCAGTCGCATCGGCTGGATTCGAAGCTTTCGCCTTGTCTCCGAACAGCTTTTCCTGCAATTTTTCAAACTCCTCGTCATTAATCTCTGGAGTCGGTGGAGCACCCCGCCTGGATTTCTTCTGTGGTGACTCCTCATCCTCATCCACCGCTTTCCTTCGCTTAGCTCCCTTGCCCTTTGATTTTGAGCTTGGTTCCGGTTCCCCATACTTCGCAGCAAGGTTGTCGAAGAACCCGTCCATATTCTTTTGCTTCTTCTTCAGTATGAGGGCTTGCAAAACCGAGTGGTCCTCCTCTCCTTCGTCATTCTGATC
>Ga0210387_10002336_pt1 | contig 14496 bp, 17 predicted proteins | sample IncBWC7OmetaG_FD_160108 | JGI IMG/M metagenome (GOLD analysis project Ga0210387, IMG submission 160108) | Forest soil microbial communities from Barre Woods Harvard Forest LTER site, Petersham, Massachusetts, United States - Inc-BW-C-7-O ...
ACGCGAAGCCGATATTCGAGATACCGCCGCATCGTTGGATATGCCGGTGTGGATTGCCTGGGCGCGCGGCGATCGCATTCTGCCGCTGAAGGCCTGTCTGCCCGCGATCCGGCGAATCCAACGGACCAAGCTGGACACTTTCAAGGCTGGCCACGCCGCGTTTCTCGAACAGCCTGATGCGTTTGCCGCCGGTTTCGAAGAGTTTATGTCGGGCCTTCCGTCCGGCCCGATTCAGGCATCCATTCCGATTCACGCATCGATCCCGATTCATGCATCGATGACATCGTCGGCTGCCTAGAGCCTTGGCGTCCGCGGCGAAAAAAAAAGCCTTAGACACCCGCACGCTCCTCATCAGTGCCGCCATGTCGGAATTCAACAGCCATGGATTCGAGGGAACGGACACGAACCGGATAGCGCGCCATGCGGGATTCGCGCCGCAAACTTTTTATCGCTGGTTCAGTCACAAGGCCGAGATCTTCATTGCGGCCTACAAGAGATGGGAGGACCTCGAGCGCCGCATGCTGGAGGATCTGCTGCGCGGCCAGGCTTCCGCCGCGCGGCTGGTCGAGGCGATTGTCGCGCATCACTCCGAATACAAAATCTTCAGGCGCAGTCTTCGGCAGGTTTCGCTCGACAATTCCGAGGTGCGCCAGGCACGCGCCGCCAGCCGCAAGCGCCAAGTCGAGGCGATCCAACATTGGCGCAAGAAGCACAGGCCTCCGATGAGCGAGGCGTCCATCGCCACCGCGCTGCTGCAGATGGAACGGCTCGCCGATGCGCTGGCGGAACACGAACTGGAGGACATGGCGCTGAGTCCGGTCCCGGCCGAGCGGGCGCTGGCTAAGATCATCGAATCGCTGCTCGAATCCTAGTCAGTTCGCCCAGACCGCCTCAGTCCGCCGAGACCGTGCGGCCGCTGGCCCAGGTTCGCAGGGCCGCGACCTTTTCCGCCATGACGACGGCTAGCGGCCGGGTGTTCTGCATTTCGTTCGCGATCAACGCGGCGCTGACGGGTTGTTTCGCCGCGTGCGCGCTGTAGAGCGCCGCCACCACGGTCTGTTCGATCTCCGCACCGGAGAAGCTCTCGCAGCGGCCGGCGAGCGCGGCGAGCTCGGCGGGACTCAACGCAAGACCGCGCTTGTGCGTGTGGATGCCGATGATTTCCGCGCGCGCCTCCTTGCCGGGCAGGTCGACGAAAAATATTTCATCGAACCGGCCTTTGCGGATCAGTTCCGGAGGCAGGGCCGTAATGTCATTCGCCGTCGCGACCACGAAGATGCGTGCGCGCTGCTCCGAGAGCCAGGTAAGAAAGGTCCCCAGCACGCGGCGCGAAACGCCGCTGTCGCCCTCGCCCTCGGCGAGCGCCTTCTCGATCTCATCGACCCATAGCACGCAGGGCGAAAGGCCCTCAGCCGAATGCAGCGATTCGCGCAGGTTCTTCTCCGCCTCACCCTGCCACTTGGTGTAGAGCGCGCCGAAGTCCAGGCGCACCAGCGGCACCCCGAAAATGCCGGCGGCCGCACGCGCCGCCAAACTCTTGCCGCAACCCTGCACGCCGAGCAACAGCACGCCCTTCGGCGGATCGAGTTCAGGCGCACTGCCGTCAAATGCCGGCTTGCGGCTGGTCAGCCAGTGCCGCAGGTTCTGCATGCCGCCGACGTCGGCGAATTTGGCGGTCGCCGGTTCGTACGAGAGCGAGCCGCCGCGATTCAGAAGCTCGTATTTCTCGGCCAACACTTCGGAGATGTCCGATAGGGTGATGGCGCCATGGTCGAAAATCGCGTGACGCACCAGGCGCTCCGCGTCCGATGTGGTGAGCCCGTTGAGATTGTCGACGAGTTTGGTGAGTACCTCGCGATCCAGTTTTGCCGGTTTGCCGGGATTCGCGGCATTCCACTCGCGCACCACGCGCGTGATGATCATCAGCCGCTCATTAGTGGTGGGCAGCGCGAGATGCAGGCGGGCCGCCAGATGCTCGAGCTCATCAGGAAGCGTCACCTCGTAGCTCATTAGGACAACGGTGCGGGCGACCTGGGCATAGCCCTGAGCAATATCCTTCAGCAACCTGACATTCACCGGCTCCTTGAGGTAGGGGTGAAAATCGAGCAACACGTAAATCCCCGGCATCGGCGTCGCCTTCAGATGCTTCAGCAGTTGCTCCGCGTCGGAAAGCATGCGCTGCGGACCGCCGAGATCGATGTCGATGCGCTGCAGGCCCTCGGTGACCGTCCATTGGAATACGCCCCAGCCGCGGCCCTCCCGCACTTTGAGGCTCACTTCGCGAACCAGCGCGAGGACGCGCGCTTCCTCACGGGACTCCACCACGATGAGCGCCAGACGCGACGCCAGCATGGATTGCAGCTCGCGGCGCGGGTCTTGCGATGTGGTGTCATTCATGCACGCAAGAATGTAGCAAAACCGCGTGACGGCTTGTTCACGCCGTCACGCTTTTTTCAATTAATACCCGTCGAAAGTGCTTTTCCGGGCAGACGCCGAGTCTTTACTGCGAACCTGCGACGATATGTTAGTGCTCAGGCACCTTGAGAACCGACAAGCTGTTGGTGACGTCATCGATGAGGGCATAGTTGAAGGCTGCGCCCCCGCGATCATCGTCGTCACCGTCACGGTCGGCGTCGCCGAGCACAGTATCGAGCCCGAATGCGCCGCCTTGGCTTGAGTCGACATCGGACTCCCTGACAAACCGTCCCGACTTCGTAAACTCGACGATCTCGCTGGGGTGTAACGGATCGGCGTTGACCGCATCGCCGTTGGCGGCGAGAAGATCTCCGTTGGGCGCGAACCGCAGCGCAAGCGGCCCGCGCAGATGTTGATCCGAGAACACGACCTGTCCGCGTCCGCCGGCGCTGGTTTTTTGACCCGCGTGAGCAACCGCATAAATGGCGTTGTCGTTTGTGGAAGCGACATAGAGCGTGTCGGTAGCCCGATCGAACGCGAGACCCGTGGGCCCCAGAATCAGGGCCGCCATGTTGGGAACGTGCGTGTAGCCGTTCGCAATCGTGGTCTTGTGCAACAGCGCAGGTCCCTTTGACTGCACGCCGACATCGAGCCGAACGACGGTGCCGTTGAGCACATTCGACACGAACACTCGAGCCCACGAGCCGTGATCGTCGATCGTCAGATCCCAGGGGCCATCGAGAAACACCGGATCAGTCCAGGTCGCGACCAGGTGGCCGGTTTTGTCGATGACCTGCAGCGATCCCTGCCCGATGGTTGCAATGGTGCCGTCCGTCGTCGGAACGTTGCCGACGATGACAAAACCGCTGCGCAAGACGCCGAGCGCGGTGCTCAGGCCCGCTTGGCTGCTGGCGAAAAATGTCACCGCCTCTCCCGGAGGGGCGATGGGACCCTGCGGCGAGAACTGGATGATCGTTGTGCCGGTGCCTTGACTGTTGGCGCCGTTGTTGAAGTTGCTGACCAACACGTCGCCCTCGGCTATCTTGCCGCCCGCCGGGAAGCCGCGCGGGACGAAGGCAACGCCGTAGGGATTGACATCCCCGTTGGCCGGCATTGTGCTGGAGGTGATGGCTTTCGGGATGAAGGCATCGTGAGCGTGCGCAGCGGCACCGAGCACCGACGTCAAACTCAAAGTCGCGGTAAGCGCAAGCGCGCGTTGAAACGGACGTGTCAGAGGCATGGCAGTTCTCCCGGAAGTTGAAGGTGGATTGGGTGAAGTTCGCCTGCTAAGCCATAGCGGCCACCGCCTATTACTTAGCGTTCTTTGTGACAGGGAGATACTTTAGTTGCGAAGGTTCCTGAAAGTTTGCGCGCGACTCCACGTGGTGGTTGCGATCCGTGCTGCAAGGCGGTACACCATACCCACGGGACTCCAAGTCAAAACGAGGATGCCGCGATCGAACTACTGGAGCGCGAAGAACACCTGCGGTGCTTGAGCGATGCGTTCGCGCATGCGCGCGCGGGCAGGGGGCGCATCGTCGCCATTGCTGCCGAGGCGGGCGCCGGCAAAACGGCGCTGACGGAGCGATTTGTCGCAAGCCATGCCGAGGAAGCTCGGGTGTATTGGGGCGCCTGCGAAAACCTATCCACGCCCGAGGTGTTGCTGCCGCTGCGCGACATTGCCCGCGCCAGCGGCGAAGTCTTCGATTTCGAGACCGATCACATCCGCGCGTTTGAATCGATGTTGCGCCTTCTGTCCGTGGGGCTAGCGCCTGCGCTGCTCATCATCGAGGACGTGCATTGGGCCGATACCGCGACCTTGGATCTGATCCGCTTTCTCGGGCGACGCATCGCGCGGGTGCGCGCCTTGATCCTGATCACCTATCGCGATGAAGAGGTGGATGCGCGCTCGCCGGTCCGCAATGTGCTCGGCGAAGCGCCGATGGGCAGCGTCGAGCGCATGACGCTCGAACCGCTATCCCTGGCCGCGGTGACGAGACTTGCCGCCAAGGCCGGACGGCGCGGCGAGCCGCTCTACGCGCTGACCGCGGGTAATCCGTTTCTGGTTACTGAGGCGCTGGCGGTGGAGGGCGATGTGCCGACCGAAGCCGTGCGTGATTCGACGCTGGCGCGCGCATCGCGTCTTAGCGAATCGGCGCGCGTCGTGCTGGAGGCGGTGTCGTTGTTTCCGCGCCATGCCGAGACGGCCGTCGTCGCTGACCTGGTCAAGGGCGTGATCGAAACGGGTCTCGACGACTGCGTGGAGAAGGGAATGTTGTCGCTCGAAGGCGGCCTGGTGCAGTTCCGCCACGAGCTTGCCCGGCGCGCGGTTGAGAGCTCGATAGCACCCACCCGCCGTCGAGCCTTGCATCAGAAAGTCGTGGACGTCCTCAGGCGGCGGCCCGATGCGCGCGCCAGCGAGATCGCGCACCATGCAGAGCGAGCGGGTGACTCCGCGGCGCTGCTCAAGTTCGCGCGGCGCGCGGGCGAGGAAGCGGTGCGGGCCGGCGCACCCCGCGAAGCGGTGGCGCATTTTGCGCTGATGCTGCGCCATCGCGAGGCCCTGGATCCAGGTCTTACCGTCGAGACGCTGGAGCGGCATGCCGAGCAAGCCTACCTCATGGGTTCCGCGGACCTGGCCATGACCTCCATGAGGGAGGCGGCTGAACTGCGGCGCCGTGCCAAAGACACGGTCAAGCTCGGACAGGATCTCACCCGCCTGACGCGCTTTGCGTGGATGTGCGGCCTCAGGGCGGAAGCAGAGCGATTTGTCGAGGAAGCCATTGCCGTGCTGCAGGCGGCGCCGCCCGGTCCAGAGCTTGCCTGGGCCTACTCGCATCAATCGCAGCTCGACATGCTGGCCTCCCGCATGGACAGTGCCATCGGTTGGGGTGAGCGCGCTCTGAAGCTCGCACAGCAGTTGGGCGAAAAAGAAATCATGATCCACGCGCTGGGAAATCTCGGTTCGGCGCGAGCGGACGACGCAAGTTCGCGCAGCTGTCCGGAGCTCGAGGAAAGCTATCAGCTGGCGGTCGAGGGTAAGTACCACGATCATGTGGAACGTGCGTCCTGCAACCTGACCTGCACGTATTATTGGCGGCGCGAATATCCGGCGGCGCTCGACTATATCGACCGCGGCGTCTCGTATGCCGGCGCCCGCGAGCTCTCGCATTGGGAAGCCTATTTGCGCGGGTGGCGCGCGATGATTTGGCTCGATCAGGGCGACTGGAGCCGCGCAGAGGAGGAAGCGCAAGAGATCTGCAGCCGGACGTATGCCGCAGAGACCTACCGGTTTCCTGCGCTGATCACGCTTGCTCGCCTGCGCATCCGGCGCGGCGATCAAGACGCCGAGACGCCTTTCGAGGCCGCCCGAAGTTTGTCGGCCGCGATGGGCGAGCCGCAGCGCACCGTGTACATCGCGATGCTGGCGGCGGAACAGGCGTGGCAGCTGAATGAGGCGGGCGCGCCGGCTGCCGAGGAGGCCAAGTCCCTGCTTCGCGAGGTACACGCGACGGCCGAGCAGCGCCACGCGGGCTGGGTCGCCGAGGATTCGGCGCTCTGGCTCTACATGCTGGGCGAGCCGGTGGCGGCAACGGCAAACCTTTCATCCCCCTACCGCGAGCATTGCGAAAGCCGCTGGGAGCAAGCGGCGGCGGGATGGCGTGCGCTCGGCCGACCATACGAGGAGGCCATGGCGCTGTGCGGCGGAGACGAGGCGGCGCAGCGGCAGGCGCTGGAGATTTTAGACCGCTTGGGCGCCGTGCCTGCGGGTGCGCGCCTGCGCCGGCAAATGCGCATAAGCGGGTCGCGAGCTGTGCCGCGCGGCCCCATTGCGGGGACGCGGGCCAATGCAGCGGGGCTCACCCGCCGCCAGGTGGAGGTCTTAGGCCTGCTCGGCGAAGGCCTGAGCAATTCGGAAATCGCGCGGCGCCTGTGCATCTCCGCCAAAACCGCTGAGCACCACGTCTCGGCGATCATGGCCCGGCTCGACGCGGCCACCCGCCAAGAGGCGGCCGCGGCGGCGCGGGCGCGCGGACTGCTGGGCGATCTCGAAAGATAGGGATAAGAAACCCAAAAGATGGGGATCAGTGCCCCATGCGCCAAACGACGCCGCGCGCCACCATGCGACGCCTGTCATTCAAGAGGAGTCGCCCATGTCTCGCATCGCAATTTTTGCCTACGGGGTATTAAGTTACCTGGTCTTTTTCGCTGTTTTTCTCTACGGCATCGGCTTCATCGGCGGCTTTTCGACGCCGACCAGCTTGGATGGAGTACCGACTACAACCTTGGGCCATGCGTTGACGGTGGATCTGGCGCTGCTTGCCGCATTTGCCATTCAGCACAGCGGGATGGCACGGCCCGCATTCAAGGCCTGGTGGAAGCGCTTCGTGCCGGAACCCGCTGAGCGCAGCACCTATGTGCTGCTGAGTTCACTCGCGCTGCTGGCGCTCTATATTTATTGGGAACCGATCGGCGGCGTGATTTGGAGCGCCCAGGATGGGGTCGTGCGCAACGGCATCATCGGGCTGTACCTGCTCGGTTGGGTGCTGCTTTTGTACACCACCTTTCTCATTGATCACTTCGATCTGTTTGGATTGAAGCAGGTGTGGCGCCGGCTGCTGAACAAGACCTACCGCGCGCCGGTATTCCGGACCCCCAGTCTGTACAAAGTGGTGCGGCATCCGCTGTACATCGGCTGGCTGACGATTTTCTGGGCCGCACCCACCATGACTGTCTCTCATTTGATCTTCGCGCTGGTGACCACCGCCTACATTCTGATTGCCATCGGATTGGAGGAGCGCGATCTGGTGTCGGCGTTCGGAACAACTTACCTCGATTATCGGGCGCGCACGCCCATGCTGATTCCACGGCTGTGGTCCAAAGGCGCCAAAGTACAGCGAAGGGTCGTCTGAGAGTTCATCGGTCAAGCGTTAGGAATGCCCCTGCATGTTGTCAGCCAAGAAATCGACCGAGCACGGCTGGTACGCCAAAGTTGAACGCGCTGCGCCGCTGATCCCGCGTGCGACCCTGCATTCGATCTGGCGTGCTCGAAGCGGGGGCATTCCTTTTTTTGCGTGGCGTTGCGATCTCGCCAAGACCTGGGTCCGCAAATCGCGTTCGATACCGCCCGCTCGCCTTTAACCCAGCAGCTTTGCGAGCTTGTCGATCTGCTGCGTCCAACCCATTGTCGCCATGGTCGTCCACTGCTCATCATGCATCACGTCGTTGCTGACGATCAGCCGCGTTCCGCCGCTTGGCGTGGCGGCCATGTCGATGAGGGTCGTGCAGGTATACGGCGGGACGCCGGGAACGAAATCCACCGCATTGGTATAGATCAGGCGCCGGTTTGGTTCGATCAGCGTGTAATCGCCCTTCGCGATGGAGCTGTCGCCCATGCCCGCCGATTTCAGATGCGCGATAATCTCCGGCAGCACCGCGGTCATGACAATTTCGAACCGGCCGCCGACGCGTACATCGAGGTGGCTTACCTTCGAGCTGAAGCCTTCCGGTCCCCACCACTTCTCGAGCCCTTCCTTGGTGGTCCACATCTTCCAGACTTTCTCCACCGGCGCCTTGAGAGTTCGGTCGATGACGAATTGATTGGGGCTCACGGCTTTCTTATCCGATATGGTCATGGTTGCTCCTCTTCCAGTGCGTTCTCCAGCCGATCGATGCGGCTGTGCCATTTGGCTTGAAGTGTCTCGATCCACGCTGCAGCCTCGTTCAAAGCGCGCGCATTTCTCGACAAGACATGCTCGCGTCCCGCCCTGCGACGCTCCACCAGCCGCGCCCTCTCGAGAATTCGAATGTGTTTCGATACGGAGTTGAGCGAAATGTCGAATGGCGCCGCGAGATCTGTCACCCGGGCGTCGCCTCGCGACAGACGCTGCAAGATCGCGCGGCGCGTGGGATCAGCCAGCGCCCCCAAGATGTGATCGAGCTTCGATGCGTCCGACATATATTCACCTTTTAGGGTGAATATCAATCGTTGTCAAATATTTCTTTTAAAATTGCCGGCGCGGTGTTTAGGAACGCGCGCGGCGCACGGTCTTGGCCTTATTTTTTGCGTGCCGAGCGCGTTTTCGTTTTGGTTTCTTCGCCCGGCGCGAGTCCTTTGGCGGTGCGACTGCGTGCGTCTCGGCCTCTGGCGAGGACGGCGCGGCCGTTGGAATCTTGTCCTTCGACGCGAATGCGCCGAGCGAGGCATGCAGCGCCACGGCCAACGCCGCCTCGCCGTTGACGAGCTGCAGCCAGGGCAGCTCCACCCCGTTTCGCTTGCCCTTAAGCGTCAGTTTCAACGCCGTCTCCGTCAGCGTCACTACATAGTCGCGGCCATCGATGGTCAGAGCGCGTTTCAAGGTCGAGTGCAGCGGCGTCATCTGCGCGCCCTGGACGTACCTACGTCGATGGCTGCGCGTGACGTGCGAGCTCTTACTCTGCTTTCAGCCACAAATAATTCCGAAACCCAAAAGTCGCGTAATAAAGGGTAAGCGCGAGACGCCATCCCCGTAAGCTGGAGCCGCAACGAAATTTCACACTCTGGTCCGGGCCGATCTCAAAGGTGAGGACATTTGATCTACCCCAGTCCACCCTCATCATCAGTTGATGCCGCCCTGCAGCGATCTCGAAACTCCTTTGTCCGCCATTACCAATTCGCCCTATCTCTCCGCCGTCAAGAAGAACACGATAGTCTCGCAATCGGTCCGCATAGCCCCTATCCCTGCTCACTGCGATGGTCGTCGCCATATTGGGCACCTCATTCTGAAACACTCAACGTCGCTTCGAATCCGCTGTGGAGGTAACCACACCAAATATGGGTCCCATGTCGGGGCCCCGATCGTCCCGATTCAGCTTTGGTGCATAAAGACTCGATATGGTCCCATCGAGGTACAAAGCCTCCCGACAATGCAAGGAATCCCGAAAGAAGCTCGCAAACTCATAAAACGTTACCGGCGACTCGCTAATGACAAACACCACCGCGGCAGGGGAGGGCGCGCAAACGCCATTCCGGATCTTGCGCGACGTTGAATTCGGATGCATGACCGCCGATGTCGTAATCTCGCCCTCATGAACGAGCATGGGTCCTGATTGCGTCGCGAGCGATGGCTTTGGGCGCTCCTTGTCATAGTCGTCTGTCGTGATGACGCGCGCGGAATTACCTTCCATCAAAAACACGCCGTTGGGCTGCTGCGAGAAATTGCCTGAACCCACGTGATGATTTAAGGGCACGAGCTCCTGGCTCCCAACCACAAAGAGACCTACCGGCGAGAAATCCGGTTTGTACATCCCCGCGTTGACCGCAAACACCAATTGCTTGCCCTTGACCCCTAGTGCGTCGCGCAATGCCGAAAATTGGCGATAGGGCCGACCCGCCTCGTCCCGCCAGAACAACTCCAGATGATCGCTATTCAGATCCGCCCGACACACGGTGAAGGAGGTGCCGCCAACTGTCGCTGCCCCACACTCGGCGGCCTGAACGACGCTGCCGCAAAACAGCAAGGCGCCGACCCACCATATCCGTACGGCGTGAATCAAGAAGTACACCCGATATTTGCCATGATGTGTTGCCGTAATGCCGTCTTCACCGCGGACCGATCTGAATCATCGCATCAAAACTGCCCCGCTGTGCGTCCTGGCGTAAGGGCGCGATAGGCGGCGGCCAGCGGAGATTTCGTTGAACGACGCGGGCGCTCTGTCTCGGTTAAGCAGTACTTAACACCCCTTCAGCCTTTGCATTTGTTCCAACAGGGCGACGGTAGCAATCTGTGGCCCTTGGATAGGAATTACAACTGAAAGGTGAGCGCCATGAGTGAATTTCAAAAGGTCGCTATCGGTCTTCTGGGCATGTCGCATCCGGAAATTTACAGAGTGCGGCGGCCGCTCGCGGCGGCAAGAGCGAAGCCGGCGCCACAGCGCCCAGCCTTGAGTCCCGCGCCAATCGGCAAGGCCGTGAGCGCCCTTAAATTCGCGATAGCCGCGCTGCTGACCGGGTCCCGAGCCATACCGCTTGGCGACAATGGTCGCCTTACGCGGGAATTGGGCGAGTACGGAACCCATTTGAAGGGCTGCTAGACCGGGTATTGAGCGGTGGCGGCATCTTGCTCTATCATGATGTATCAGGATATATCATGAAGGGCCGCCGCCATGAGCAAATTGCGAAAGTTCTCCTCGCAGGCCGACGCCGAAGTACTGGCGGAGATGCAGCAATTAGCCGCTCGAGAGGGGCGGCTGTTTCAAGCAGTTCTCGGCGATGCGATGCGGGCATACTTAGCCGATAGGCGTGTACAGCCTCCACGGCGAAAAGTGCTCGAGGCTTTTCAAGAAAGCCTAAAAGAGCATGATGAGTTGTATCGATCGCTGACGAAATGACGGAATACGTCGCGACGGCAGATGCTCTCTTCTTCCATCATGAGCTGATACGACTCTATGGCGGCGCTCCGGGAATTCGCGATGCCGGCGCGCTCGAATCGGCTCTGCATCGCCCCCGAACCGGGTACTACGGCACGATCATCGAGGAAGCCGCGGCGCTGCTCGAGAGCCTCGTGCAAAGCCACCCCTTTGTCGATGGCAACAAGCGCGTGGCCTTTGCGGCGGTAGACGTCTTTCTTCGAATCAACGGCTACGTGATCGCAGTCGATTCGTCGAAGCTATTCAAGTCCTTCGTCGCACCGATTGAAAGCCAAGACTTTTCGATGGAATACTTGGTGCCGTGGCTAACGGCAAGCGTGAACACGGAGCGTGGTTGATCGCACTTCAGCGGGCGCTTACCTCAGTCGATAGCGTGGCGGCAAACTTTCGTTCGGGATGCATGCGCAAGGAGAGCACCAACCCCAGCGCCATGAGCATCATGCTGCCGAGGAACGGCAGCTGCCAGTTGCCGCTGACGTCGATCAAATAGCCGGCGACCACGGGGCTGATGATCGCCGCCGCGGCGGAACCGATGTTCATAATGCCGCTTGCCGTGCCCGAGTGATCGACCGAGATGTCCATGGGAATGGCCCACATGGGACCAATGGTCAGTTCCGCGAAGAAAAATCCAGCCGACAGACAAGCCAGCGAAACGTACAAATTGTGCGTGAACATCAGCGGGATCAGCGACACCAAGGTCAGAAACATGCAGACGCAGACCATGTAGCTGCGCGCGATCTCCAAGCGCTTGGTTTTTTTCAGCAGACGGTCGGTGACGATTCCGCCGAGCGTGTCGCCCACCACCCCGGCGAGGAAGACGCCTGCGGAAAACAGCCCCGACTTCTTCAGATCGAGATTTTGGCTGTGCAGGAAATATTGCGGAATCCAGCTCAAGTACAGCCAGAGCGTCCAGCCATAGCAGAAATAAACGATCGTGACCGGCAACATGCGCGCGAGCAGGCGCGACCAGGGCACGGGTATCGCGATTTTCGCGCGCGGCGGCGGCAATTCCGCAAGTTCCTCCGCTGTCACCCGAGGATGATCCTTCGGGTACTCGGTAAAGGTCAGTGCCCACAGTGCGACCCAGGCAAAACTGATGAGCGCGCAGACATAGAAGGAAGCGCGCCAGCCGCGCGTGGCCATGACAAACGCGATGACGGGCGGCGCGACGGCATTGCCGATCCGAGACGCTGCATGCGTCACCCCTTGAGCGAAGCCACGCTGCTCCTTGATCACCCAACGCGACATAGCGCTCGTTGCCGCGGGAAAGGTTGCGCCTTCGCCGAAACCCAGCAGCAGGCGCGCCGCGAGCAGCGAGATCAATCCGCCGGCCATGCCGGTCAGGGCGGTGGCGGTCGCCCAAACTATCCCGCAGGCGATGAGTGTGCGGCGTGCACCGTAGCGATCGCTGACCCAGCCGCCGATGATTTGAAAAAGAAGGTAGGGGTAGGCAAAGAAGGAGAACACCAGCCCTATTTGCGTCTTGCTGAGATGGAAGTCCTTGCCGAAGCCGTCGGCCGCGGTACTGACATTGACCCGATCCAAGTAGGTGACGAAGTACATGAGCGCGAGCACGGCGAGAACGATGTGGGTCGGCCGCAGGTATTTCTTCATTTTAGGATTCTAGATCAGGCAGCATTGGACGCGTGATTTTTTGCCTCTTGGCGTAGTAGCCTAAGTATATGCTCAAGCTATATCACTGCGCCGAGACGCGCTCCATGCGCTCACTCTGGCTGCTGAACGAATTGCAGATTCCCTTCGAGTTGATCGACATGCCCTTCGATCTGTCGGTCATGAGGTCGGCGGACTACCTGGCCGTGCACCCGCTCGGACGCGTGCCATGTCTCGTGGACGGGGACTTTCGCCTGTTCGAATCAGGCGCCATCGCGGAATATTTGTGCGAGCGCTATGCAGAAGGGGGCCTCGGCCGGCTCGAACGGAACCCCGAGCGGTATGAGTGGCTGCAATGGATCCACTACAGCGAAACCATGGCGGTGCATGCGGCCTCACTGGTGCAACAGAGCTTTTTCATAGCAGCGGCGGATCGCTCGGCGGTGATTGCCAAATTGGAAGGCCGCAGGCTGGAAAAGTCCGTGCAGGTGCTGGAGCCGCAGCTGTGCGATCGGGACTATCTGTTGCGCACGGGATTCAGTGCCGCCGATATCGGCGTCGGCTACACCCTGCATCTCGCCGACCGCCTCATCGAGCTGACGAAGTTTCCAAACGTCGCGCGCTATCTTGAGCGTCTGCGATCGCGACCCGCATTTCGGGCATCTCTCCCCAAAGGAGCGACGCGGGCCATTTCCTGGCTGCCGGAGAGCGGGGCTTCGCCTTGAGTCACTTGAAGACGAGGTGAGCGAGCGCGGATTCGAGATTCCAGTAGATGAGGAGCAGCGCCGTTACGTCGAACACGGCATGCGCAACCATCGGCAACCCGATCCGGCCCGTGATTGCGAAGATCGTTCCGAATACCAGTCCCGTAGCGGTGGCCTGCTGAACGCCGGCCAATCCCTGCTCGATGTAGTGCGGCAGCGCGAACAATCCTGTCGTGAGCAGAACTGTTGCCGTCTTGGACCAGACGCCCGTGCCTATGAGCTTGCCGAGGCGTTCGAACAGATAGCCCCGAAACACGGTCTCTTCCGCGAACCCACCTAGAATCACTACCATGAACAGCAGCTCAACGAGCGCAAGCGTGTTCCCGACCGCATAGTGATAAGCCTGATTGAGTTCGGGAGCACCCAGCAGGGGCATCACAATCGTCTTCATAAGGAGTTTGAAGGCGACGCCGAGGGCAATGCCGATGGCCACGCTGCCAATCCAGTTCTTGGGTCGCGCGTAGCCGATCTCCCGCCAAGGAGTGCGCGACCGCCAGGCCCACACCAAAACCAAGACTCCGCCTAGAGGAGAGGCCAACAGTTGACTCGCCAGGATGCCGAGGATCGCGAGGATCCCCAGCGGTCCGAATCCGCGCAAGCGCGCGGCGAGGGTATCGGGCCGCGCCGATTCGATCACAGAGATTTGCCGTGCCGGCCGGCCCCGCTGCCGAAATTCTTGGCTCCCGAGGCGGTCTCGCCCGACGCGACGGTGACCATGCCGTGCGAGATCTCGTTGGCGATCGCGTCTTCTTCGCTGAGTCCCCACTGTTCGATGGCGGAGAGCCGATCCTGGCGCATGGCAGTTTGCGGAAAACTCGAGAGCTTGCGCGCAAGCTCGATGGCCGCTGGCAGCGCTTCGCCATCCGGTACGCGCCGATTGATCAAGCCCATCGCCAGCGCTTCGACTGCATCGACGGAGCGGCCGCTCAAGATCAGATCCATCGCACGTCCATGTCCGATGATGCGCGGCAGTCGGATGGTGCCCAAATCCACCAGCGGAATGCCGAAGCGGCGGTTGAAGACTCCAAAGATGGCGCTCTCGCCGGCAATTCTCAGGTCGCACCACAGTACGAGTTCGAGACCGCCAGCCACCGCGGGACCCTCGATGGCCGCGATGACGGGCTTGGAGAGGCGCAGTCGGGGCGGTCCCATTGGCGAATCACCGCCGGCGTTCAGCGTGATGCGCTCGCCCGAAGCAATGGCTTTGAGATCCGCGCCGGCGCAGAAGACATCGTCGGCGCCGGTGAACACGGCCACGTCAAGGCTCGTGTCCGCGTCGAAAGCACGGAATGCATCA
>Ga0210387_10002338_pt1 | contig 14488 bp, 13 predicted proteins | sample IncBWC7OmetaG_FD_160108 | JGI IMG/M metagenome (GOLD analysis project Ga0210387, IMG submission 160108) | Forest soil microbial communities from Barre Woods Harvard Forest LTER site, Petersham, Massachusetts, United States - Inc-BW-C-7-O ...
ATAGCCCAATAGCCCAATAGCCCAATAGCCCAATAGCCCAATAGCCCAATAGCCCAATAGCCCAATAGCCCAATAGCCCAATAGCCCAATAGCCCAATACCCCAATACCCCAATACCCCGCGGTACCCCAGTACCCGTACCCCAGCAGATGACCGGGCCATGAGGCCCGGTCGGAGCGGGGTGCAGCTTAAGCCGCTAGCATCGTGTGGGGATCCAACACGAACTTCTTTGCGGTACCCTTGTCGAAGTCGACGTAACCTTTTGGTGCTTCGTCGAGCCTGATGACAGTTACGTTGACCGCCTTCGCGATCTGAATCTTGTCATGGAGAATCGCCTGCATCAATTGGCGGTTGTACTTTAAAACCGGTGTCTGACCGGTCTGGAATGAGTGGCTTTTAGCCCAGCCGAGTCCAAGGCGAATGGACAGTGACCCGGTCTTTGCCGCCTGGTCGACGCCGCCGGGATCATCCGTAACATAGAGACCTGGAATCCCAATTGATCCTCCAGCTCTGGTGAGAGTCATCAGCGAGTTCAGGACCGTAGCCGGGGCCTCTTTTCCCGCCTCCGCGCCATGCCCGCGAGCTTCAAAACCGACGCAATCGACTGCGCAATCGATCTCGGGAACGCCGAGGATCTGATCGATCTGATCTGCTATGGAAGCCTGAAGCGAGACGTCAACAGTTTCGCAACCGAAGGAGCGAGCTTGCTCTAGACGATCCTTATTCAAATCGCCGACAATGACGGCCCCAGCGCCAAGGAGTTGACAAGCCGCAGCGCATGCTAGCCCAACGGGCCCTGCGCCAGCGACATAGACGGTTGTTCCCGGTCCAACGCCCGCCGAGACTGCGCCATGGTACCCAGTCGGAAAAATATCTGACAAACACGTCAGGTCCCGAATCTTCTCCATGGCCCGGTTTTTGTCCGGGAACTTCAAGAGATTGAAGTCGGCATACGGAACCAACACGTATTCAGCCTGTCCGCCGACCCACCCGCCCATGTCCACGTAACCGTACGCGCCTCCGGCACGAGCTGGGTTCACGTTGAGGCAGATGCCCGTTTTTTGTTCCCGACAGTTTCGGCAGCGTCCGCAGGCGACGTTGAAAGGAACGGATACGAGATCCCCGATTTCGAGAAACTCGACTCCGCGTCCTTTTTCGATGACCTCTCCGGTGATTTCATGGCCGAGCACCAGTCCGGCTGGAGCGGTTGTCCGTCCGCGCACCATGTGCTGATCACTCCCGCAAATATTGGTGGTTACGATGCGAAGAATAACGCCGTGGTCGATTTCTTTACCGTTCGGCGCAACGAATTTCGGATAGTCGATCCCCTGTACTTCGACCTTCCCCGGCCCGATGTAGATGACACCACGATTGGTGGACATAGGATGGGTTCTTTCTGGATTTAGAGGCTCCTCAGAACCTTGCAATTAACAACCCAAGCGGTTCGTCAAGCCTCGAATTAAGGTTTGCCCCGGCAGAGAGCGCAACCGCATAGGCAACTCTCTCAGCACCCTTAACGTTAAGGCGTCATGATCGAAAGTAAAACCGCAAAATGACCCTTTGGTTCATCCGCTCCAAAACCAACTTGCTTGGCCCAGGAATTGCTGTGCAGGAGATCCTTAAGCCGAAAAGGAATTAACCGATCTAGAGAACGTTAAGCGAACAAATGCAACTAGCCCTGGTCCAATATGATAGACAAAGCCCACTCGACCTCAATTGGGACCATCAACCCCACGGGTCGTTCATTCGAGGACCGATTACGGAGGTCTCGCTCTTGTTCGACTCCACCGCACGGCGTTGGACACTCAGAATCTACAAAAAACAAAGCTCATTCGGTCACCCGGTAACATACGAAATCGCGTTCAGCGAAAGGTATAGCCCCACGACCGATCACGCCATCGCAACGGCGAACACGATCCTCAACGTCGAACTCCGAACGCCAATCTCCGAGCTGAGCCGCGCGTGACAAGCTTGTTTTAGCGAGCGGTGATCCAGAGAAACCGGGCGAACCTTGATTCCGGCAGAACTCCTTCAAGCCGCCAGGAATCCGCGATTCATGGACCGAAGTTTTTCCACGGCGTTTGGAATAATCTGCAGCGCCTGAACGATCTCTGCCTCGGAATTGAATCGGCTGAACGAAAACCGCAGGCTTCCACGAGCACGGTCGTTCGGGTAGCCCATCGCCTTTAAGACGTGCGAGGGTTCCAAAGAGCCCGCTGTACACGCTGAGCCCGCTGAACAACAGATGCCTCTCTGATCCAGAAGCATTAACATCCCCTCCGAATCTATCCCTTCAATCGCGAGGTTCGAGGTGTTTGGAAGCCGGTGCGCCCGATGCCCGTTGACCTGGACAGACGAAACCGTCTCCAGGAGCCCCTGTTCGAAGCGGTCACGCAACGCTTTGACACGACTGTTTTCTTCCCGCAGCGCCGACGAAGCCAGTTCGGCCGCTTTCCCGAGAGCAACAATCGAAGCGGTATTTTCCGTTCCTCCGCGCTTTTTATTCTCCTGGCCGCCGCCGATCAGGTAGGGATTGAATCTGGTTTTGCGATTGACGTACAACGCTGCGACACCTTTCGGTGCATGCAGTTTGTGGCCGGAAAGCGAAAGGAAGTTGATCGGCACCCGGCGGAGATCGATGTCGATCTTTCCGACTGCTTGCACTGCGTCTGTGTGGAAAAGAGTTCCCTTGGACCGGCAAATCTCAGCGGCTTCGGCAATCGGGAAAAGAGTCCCGGTTTCGTTGTTGGCCCACATCAGGGAAACGATCGCGGTATCCTCTCGAATCGCGCGTTCGAGATCGTCAAGATCCATCAAGCCGTCCGAATCGACATCGAGCCAGGTGACCTCATATCCCCGCCTGGCCAACGCTTCGGCATGCTTGATGATCGCGCTATGCTCTACTTTGCTAGTCACCAGGTGTTTACGATCCGGGTCGAGAAGTAAGGCGGATTGAATGGCGCTATTGTCAGATTCGGTTCCGCAGCTCGTGAAGATGATCTCGGAGGGTTCACATCGCACCAGAGCGGCGACCTGTTCCCGTGCGGCATTCACCGCTTTCGCGGCACGTTTGCCAAACGAATAGGCGCTGGAAGGATTTCCATACTGCTCTTGCAGGTACGGCAACATCAATTGAAGCACCTCGGGATCGACTTGCGTTGTCGCATTGTTGTCGAAGTAAATCATAAGAAAGGTTAACGGGTCGCAATCTCGGGATTCTTAGCCGCCGCCCCCTTTTCGGCGCTCTTTTCTGCCAGTACCTCTCGCCATTTCAAATACAGGTTTCTGACGTAGAGAGGGAGCGGCATCAATGTCATGATCACTCCGACCGAATCTCGACGGTAAAAGACGAAGTAGCTCAGAGCTAAGACGCTGCCGAGGAGGCTGCACTCCCAAAATCCGACCGGAATAATACTTTTTTTCGCACGTTCCGAAGCGATCCACTGGAGGAAGAATCGCACCGAGAAAACCGCGCTTCCCGTCCACCCTACGATTTTCCAAGGCGTCACCACGATAAAAGCCAACACTGCTGAATGGATCAACCACTCCATTCGCGGATATCGCATCGATTGGCCGGATTGACAAGGCAGGAGGCGCGGGTTGTCTGCGCATGGTCTCGCTTTGAGTACCTGCCGAAACCACCGGGAGGCTTTACTTACGTCTCAAGATTTGCCTATCGGCTCAAGATCGGGAGTCTTTGGGGGTGGCGTGGGGGATTCGATGTTCCGGTCGCCGCCATCATCCTCGCCGTCATGCGGATCAAAGAAAAGGTCGAAGGCGAGAAACAGCGCTTTCGAATAGCGAGCGAACCAAAGATTAAAAAACGGGATCGGAAGAATCGTCAGGGTAAGGACCAGCCAGATGGGCAGGTGCAAACAGAAATCCAGCACCAGATAAATGACCAGACCGAGCAACGCTCCCACGCCGTAGTTGATGGCGAAGATGGAGAGCAGGAAATATCCGGGTTCGCGTTCGAACGGGTATCCGCAGCGTGGGCAACCGTCGAGCGGCATAAACCAATCTCGCAGAGTTCGCACCCGAGACCACGGTACAAACAACGGTCTTTCACCGCACGTTGGGCATTTCAAGCCGAGGGCGTTCGACATCATCCAACGCAACCGTTTCACTGAGTAGTCCGGCGGTTCCATATGATCCAAAGGGGAACCCATCGATGCAGCCTAGTCTCGAAGCGCGCTGGTGCAAGCGGGGAGTGCGGAGGATCAATCGCGGAGAAACGATCTCAGGATATCCTCGCGCCCTTCTGGTCAGGTGTCTCTGTTCTCATTGACCCGGGGAACTTGAGCGAGAGAATATGTGAATCATGCCGGGAATTGACAGACCGAATCGTGTCCTTGTGACTGGGATGGGAATAGTTTCACCACTCGGTTTGGATACCAGCGCGAATCTCCGCTCGCTGCTGGACGGCGAGGACTCCGTGGCCTTGGTTAAAAGTTTTGATGTCACAAAAACACGATGTAAGACGGCAGGACAGATTCCCGATGAATGGCTGGAAAATGCGGCTCCGCCGGGGCGTGTTTCGGATCGCCTGCATCGTGGGGCCCGGATGGCCGCCCTGGCCTTGCGGGAAGCTTGCGAAATTGCCAAGGGAGCTCATCCCGAACTGATGGTCGTCGGTACGACGGGTGGAGGGATGAGCTACGGAGAGCTTTTTTACCGACGCGCGCTGGCGACCAAATCCAGGAAGGGCTTCGCCCAGCTGGTCGGAAATTACACGCCGCAAAAACCGATCCAGGACGCGCTCCAACTGAACCGATTGCGAATCCCGACCCAGATTCTAACCAACGCCTGTTCTTCGGGTGCCAATGCGATTGGGCACGGATTCGAGCTGGTCAGGCATGGGCTACGTGATTGCGTCGTGTGCGGAGGTTACGACCCGTTGTGCGAGCTTGTTTTTGTCGGCTTCGATTCTCTCCAAGCCGCTACAGCGGAAAAAATCCGTCCCTTTGACAAGAATCGTACGGGATTGGTCCTGGGCGAGGGAGCAGCCTTTTTAATTCTGGAGACGGAGAAGAGCGCCGCGCGTCGCGGGGCCATGGCCATTGCGGAAATGGCCGGCTATGGAGTCTCTACCGATACGTATCATCTGACTCAGCCGCATCCGTCCGGAATCGGCCCGAGCCTCGCGATGCAAAGAGCTCTTGAATCGGGAGAAATACCGGCGGCTGCGATCGATTATGTGAACGCTCACGGTACCGCGACAATTTTTAACGACGCAACCGAAGGCGCCGCAATCTCGGAACTTTGTGGAAGAGTTCCGGTCAGCTCCACCAAATCGATGATGGGCCATGCTTTAGGGGCCGCTGGCGCGATCGAAGCGGTATTCTGCGTGCTGGCATTGCGCGAACAGTTTCTTCCGCCGAACATTAACTTTGTTGAGCCGGATCCAACGTGGGAGTTTGACGTTGTTGGCAATGACTCCAGAACCGCGCCTTTGAACTATGTGCTTTCGAATTCGATCGGGTTCGGCGGAACGAACGCCACGCTGATTCTGAAGCGAGTATGAATTATTCTATCCAGGGAATCGGAGCCGTCACGCCTTTGGGGCCGACAGCCCTGGAAACATGGACAGCTCTCTGCCGCGGACAGCAGGCGCCCAAGACCCTCTTTGCGAACGGACTCTCCGGTCGAAATTATTTCTGCTGCCGGGTTCCAGCGAAGTTCATTGCGGACGCAGCTCGCCAACCTCGTCTGCGACGATCAGGGACAATCTCACTTCTCGGAGCTGCGGCGGGATTCGATGCGTTTGCGGATGCCGGGCTGAAACCTGGCAGCGGCTTGAGCACTCGAATCGCTGTCGTGTTCGCGATTTGTTCGGGTGGGGTCAACTATACTCGCCGTTTCTATCACGAGATCGTCACGCAAGGCGCCCACGGCGCGAGCCCGTTGTTGTTCCCTGAAACGGTGTACAATGCCGCAGCAAGCCATCTGGCGGCGCTGCTCGGTGTCAACGGCCAAAGCTATACCTTGGTCGGAGATTCCTCGGTCGGTTTAGCGGCGATTCATTTCGCCATCGAACTCTTGACCATGCAACGGCAACTCGATCGTTGCCTAGTGGTGGGCACCGAGGAAGCGGACTGGCTATTGGCCGACGCGTTCGCCTGTTGGCGGATGGCGACAAAGCGGGATCAATTCGAGGTGTACGGACAATCCGGTGGAACAATTTTTGGGGAAGCCGCTGCCGCGATCCTGATCGGGCGGACGGGACCATTAGCGATCGCCAGCTCCTCGCCCGGCCTGCCGTTTCATACATTTCGGGAGAGTGAATCGGCGGCGAGAGAGATGTTTGGGCCCCTCCAAGCAGGGGGTTCGCCTGAAATGATTGTCAGCAGCGCCAACGGCACATTTGCGGATGAAGTGGAGCGCAAGATTTTCCGCGAACTTTACCCATCCGTCCCGGTTTATGCTCCGAAACCAGCACTGGGCGAGGCGCTGGGTGCGAGCGCTTTGCTCCAGGTTGCCATCGCCGGTCTGGCGCTCCGTCACCAGCAGTTGCCGGGGACTCTTTCGGCTGGCTCCAAACTCCCTAACATAAACCGGGAAACCCGTGCCTGTTCCTCTTGTCGGGCTTTGGTGACATCGGTCGGGTTTAACCAGCAGGTAAACGCATTGAAGTTGTGCTTGGCACAATCGCCGTGTTGATCCTGCTCGGCGTTTAAGCCATACTGCTTCTCTATGCCAAGTAAGCCGGCGCCTCCCAGTCGCTCGACCGCCGTAGAAGATTATCTCGAGCAGATTCTCGACCTAATCAATACCAAGGGCTACGCGCGGGTGGCTGATATCGCCCAGGGCCTCCGGATTTCGCAGGCAAGCGTAACCAATATGGTGCAGCGATTGGATGCCGAAGGGCTGCTGAAGTACGAAAAGTATCGAGGGCTGGTCCTGACCACGACCGGAGAAACTTTGGCTCGCAATATTATGCGGCGTCACCAGCTTCTGACAGATTTCCTGCGCACGCTGGGGATCACGGAGGAAGCGATTTATCACGATGTAGAGGGCATGGAACACCACATTAGCCCTCAGACGCTGCAGGCAATCGAGGCCCTGTTATCCGAGCTGCGACAAAACCCAACGCTGGTTGCCCGGGTCAGATCGCGTGCTCACGGCAGCTGAACGCTCCCCGTCGAGTCGGACGTTCTGTCTTTTATGAAGCAAAATGTAGTTTTCACCCTAGCTGCTGCGGCCCTGTTGCTTGTTGGATGCCAGACCACCGGGGATCAGTTTACCCAATCTCAGGTTCTTCTGAACCAGACGATCGCGCGTGAGCCTCCCGGAAATTATTTCATTGGAAGACGATTTTACCGTCGAAACTATTTCTTCTGGGGATACATCCGTCAGCCGAGTCAGCCATGGAGCAGCGCCAAGCTCGTCATGCTGAATGAGCAGAAAATGCTGGCACCTGATCGCCAGGCAAATACTCCGGGCTCCGACAGCAATTATGAATATCGCCTGCAGGGATATTTTTCCGGGCAAACAGTTTACGAACCCGCCTCGAACAGCTTCTATCCGGAATTTGTCCTGACAGGGTACAAAGTTATCTCCGATCACCCACCGCAGATTTTCCGGGAACCGAAGGCTCTGGATCCCGACCGACTTTATATCGACAAGCCCCAGTAGATTAGTCGATCCTGGGGGGTGCCGTTCGAGGAGTATGGGCGAGACAGATAAGTTCGAACATTTTGTAATCATGCGACAAGCCGATGGTTCCTTGTGGGAACTCGGCCGGGGTGCCATGGGTGTCACCTACAAGGCTTTCGACACGAATCTGCGGTCGGATGTTGCGCTGAAGGTGATCAATTCACAGTTTCTCAATAGCGACACGGCGCGCCAGCGTTTTCTGAGAGAAGCAAGGGCCGCGGCCAGTCTCCGGCATCCGAACGTCGCAACGGTTTTTCACCTCGGCAACTCTGAAGGCGGATTTTACTACGCGATGGAGTACGTGGAGGGCGAGACCGTTGAGCGGCGCGTCCAGCGAGAAGGTCCGTTGCCGCCGGAACTGGCTCTGAGGATTACTCGGCAGGTCTCCCGTGCGCTCATTGCCGCGGACCGTCAGAAACTGGTCCATCGAGATATCAAGCCGTCGAATATCATGCTCGTCGTCGATGACGAAGAGGATCACCTGCTGGTGAAGGTGATCGACTTTGGTCTGGCCAAGTCGCTCGTTGCTGCAGCCGATCAATCGCTGACGGTATCGATGGGCGGATTTGTCGGTACACCGCATTTTGCCAGCCCGGAGCAACTGGAAGAAAAGGAGATCGATATTCGGTCGGACATCTATTCGCTCGGCGCGACGCTCTGGTTCACGCTCACCGGCCGCCCTCCTTTTCACGGTTCGATGATCAGTGTGATCAATCAACACCTGACTCATCCGCTCTCGTCCGATGTTCTTGCCAAACTCCATCCTCGAATTGCGATGCTCCTGGAAAAAATGCTCGCCAAGCAGGCGGAGGACAGATTTCAGTCTCCCTCGGAGCTTAAGCGGCAGATCGACGAGATTTTGAGCGATTTAAAGGGCGAAACTCCAACATTCGCGCCGATTGGACGGACCAGTGGCGCCGATGCGCATTCAGGCGGTCCGGCGACAATCGGGGGGACGAGTACTTCTGGTTTTGCTACTGGCCAGCTGATTCGCGACCGGTACCAGATCTTCGGGCAATCTCCGTTCGATAATAATCTGTTCAGGGCGAAAGATCTGCATTCCAATCGCGTTGTCGCCCTTCGGCCGCTTCCGGTGGCGCTCCGATACGAAAAGGCTCGACTCGATCTCCTGCGCCAGGAGGTCGAACGGCTCCGGACAGTGCATCATCCGAACCTTCTTGAAGTGTTCGGCCTGGAGCCCCATGACCGTGGATTGTTCATTGTCACCGAATGGATCAAGGGATTTTCGCTGCAGGAGCTTTTGCGCGTGCGTCGTGTCCTGGCGTGGGAGGAAACTCTGCGGATCACCAAACCGTTAGCGAAGGTTCTGGATTTTGCCGCAGAACGGAAGTTGCCGACTAGCGGAGTCTCATTGCGGCACGTGTTCATCGAAATTCCGCACCTCCCGGAAGAGCCCGACGAGCTCCAGCGGACGCCGGTGACGACGTGGCCGCCATTTATCGTGAAAGTGGATGCGTTGAGCCTTAGTCAGAATGCGCCGGAGAATCTGGCTGAACCGGCTCAAACAATTGTGCACGCGGGCGGATTCGATCTATCTGCTACCCACGTTCAGCAGCTTGCCTGCGTTATCCATGAACTTTTAGGTGGCGTCAGGTCCGGTTCTTCAACCGCCTCGTTCGCTCACAGATTGAATCCGGTGGCGAATCTTTCCGAGACAGGAAACATGATTTTGCGACTTGGAGCGACTGAGCCGGCCCGCTTTACGATGGCCGGCGATTTCCTGGCGGAGCTGGAAGCCGCTGAAGTCCATCACCAACCGGCGGTGGTCCCTCCCTTGACCGGCAGGGCGTCGCCGGGCCTCTCGCAAACGCCACGGACGCCTCTTCCAGTCCCCGAATCGTCCGAGGACAGCCAGCCAAAAACCTCTCCTGTTCTGCTTCGCATTCTCCTGGCCGTGGTCGGCATGTTTCTCGTCTGCGCAATCGGGGCAGTCATCGGCGCCAATTTCTTTTTTCATAGGCCTGAAGCGTCGCAACCCCTTTCGCAGACAGGTAGCGTGACTGTGACAAGCAAACCGGAGGGTGCCACGGTGAGATTGAACGACAAGGCGATCGGTAAGACACCGCTGACTTCCTACGCGTTGCCAAAAGGGAAACACGTTCTCGAGCTCAGCATGACGGGCTACGAAAACCGGTCGATCGATGTCGAGATCAAGCAGGGAAGCCTCAATAACCTGGGGCTCGTCCCGCTGATGCGCGAAGTTGGCCAACTGTCGCTCAAGTCAGATCCCGCGAATCTCCCGATCGAGATCGCGGATCCAGAGCAGAAATCGAGCTTTGGGAATACCCCGTTGACCCTCGATAACCTGCCCGCAGGGAAATACACCGTCCGGATCAAGCGTTCCGGCTGGCCGGATTATGTTCAACAAGTCACTGTGCAGGCGGGCGCTCCGATAGCCGTCGAACACACCTTTAAAGGGGTGAATGTGACTCTGAAAAGTGATCCTGCTGGAGCGATGATTTTCGTCGGTTCAGCCGAGCTAGGGAAGACGCCGCTCACGATCGAGCTCCCGCCAGAACCGGTGGAGCTAGTCTCTCGTATTGGGGCGCTGGCGCCGGTTTCGCACGAAGTGGTACCTGATCCGAACGGCACCAATGTCGTCGAGTTCAAGCATGAGTATGGGATCATCTCGCTGACCAGCAATCGAGACGATTCCGAGGTCACCGTCGGGACGATCAACCTCGGAAAATTGCCGATCGAGGGAATATTTCCACCCGGCCAATACCAGATCGTCGTTCGAGCTCGGGGTGTCCCCGATCAAGCGCGGGTCGCTGAGGTTGTGGCGGGTCAACACGTCGCGATGGAAATCAATTTCAACGTTGCATCGCGAACCGCCGCCATCATGACTCAAAAGTCGGGTCAATCAGATGAGGAGTCCGATGGAGATCAAACGACGAGACAAGTTCGTCAGCGAACGGGGCGATCTGAGCAGACACCGACCTACCGCACAAAAGAGGATCACGACCGAGCGAAGGATGCCGCTTTCGATCGGTTTGACGCCCAGTGGGAGGCCCGAAAAAATGCCCTTAATCGCGAGAAAGACTACGACGATTATCAGATTGATCACTCCGAAGGCGCCGCCAAAGAGCGATGGAAAAAGAAGAAAGACGATGTCAATCGGCGATTGGACCAGCTCGATGATCAGAAAGATGCCGCGAAACAGGTCTTGAAACGGCAATGGAACGACTAGCTTGTTAGCTTGCGCTGGTGCAGAACTTTGTACGCTTCGCCCATCCCGGATTCATTCGCGATATATTGATCCGCAAATCTCTGGTTTGTTGATCGCGGTTTAGCCCATTGTCGGATAAAATCCGCCTGAGTCACCAGTTGGGCGGTTTCGAATCCAAGCTGCTCGCCCCATAACTTGAGATCCACAAAATTGACATCCGCAGTGAGATCCTGGCGACCTGGGCGCAAATATATTCCCATCCCGTCGATCCGTTGATGACGAAAGTAAGCGCGGAGCGTTCCGCCGGGTCTGCGATGATAGATTTCATCTGGCGACCCGCCGTAATCGATCGTGAGCATCGCGCCCCGATGCAAATGGCGATCCAGATTCGTCAGCCAGTTCCGGTAGGATTGCAGTGTCTCAACGCGCTGACCGGTCGCGTATTTCTTAGCAAAAGTTGAGCTGGCGGGAAGCACCTGGCTTTCGGAGTGCTCTTCCCTCCACAGGTCCCCGTCGAGCCCCAGGGAGATCTCTTTCCAAGCCTGCGCTTCCCGTTCAAATCGCTGGCACGGGAACGCGTCGACAAACTCGTTGGAAATCAAGATGGCTTCACCTTTGGCGGCCCGCAGAGCTGCCTCGACAGAATCTGTCCACTGGACATGTCTTCCCCGTAACTCTTGCTCCTGGATTTGCCGAAGCCTGCGTGAAACCTCAACGATCTGATACCGGACGCGTTGCCAAGGCATGAATGCTTGGAGCACTCCTGAAGCGAGGCGGCCCGAGCCTCCTCCGAGTTCAATGACCTGTGCGACCTGCATGGACAGCCGTTTTGCCTCCGCTTTCAACCACCCAGCGACGCCGCGGATTAGGGAGTCACCGATCGTCGTTCCGGTCGAAAAATCACCCGACCTGCCGATCGCCGAAACGTGCCCCGTGTAATAGCCGTGAACCGGATGGTATAACGCGAGCTCCATGAACCGCTCAAAGGTGATGCGACCGCCCTCGGATCGTACGGCGTCGGCTAACCAAGTCGACATCAGGTTTTGAATTCAAGTGCCACTACTAAACCTCAGAACTCCAGGCTCCTGTTTCAGACCAGTTTCGGGATGAATTCTTCTTTGCTGGAGATCGAACGGACAAAATGAGTCAGCAGCACGACGCATCGCTCCACGTCGCTTAGATCGACCATTTCGACCGTTGAATGCATGTAACGCAGCGGCACTGACAGAAGAGCACTAGGGATGCCGCCTCTCATCGCGTAGACATGGTCCGTGTCAGTTCCGGTCATGCGTGAAGAGGCTTCGTGTTGGAGTGGGATTTCGAGCTCGTTTGCCAACGTGATCAACCGTTTCACTACCTCCGGATGATTTGCCGTGCCGTGTGTGACTGTCGGGCCGCTGCCTAGCTTGATGGAACCATGCTTGTTCCGATCGATTCCTGGTGAATCTGTTGCGTGCGTGACATCGAGTACGACCGCGACGCTCGGTTCCAGCCGGTACGAAATCATTTTCATGCCGGAGCCGCCAATCTCTTCCTGCACTGCGTTCACCGCGAACACGGTCGCGGAAGGACGGGAGGCATTTGTGGTCAGATTTGCCAAGACCTGTGACAGGATGAAACCGCCGATCCGATTGTCAATCGCGCGCCCGACAATCCGGCCGGGAACCAGTTCTTCCGCGATATCGGCGTAAATCGCGGGATGACCGACGCGTATACCGCGCCCTTCCACCTCCTCTTTTGAATTGGCTCCGATATCGACGTTTAACTCGTGGACTTCCGGAATCTTTTCATGCTCTTTGTCGCGTAAATGGATCGCGGTATTTCCGATCACACCACGCACTGGACCTTTGTCTCCTAAGATCGTCAGGCGTTTTCCGCGCGCGATGGCCCGGTCGCTGCCGCCGATTCGCGTGACATACAAAAAGCCTTCTTCGGTGATCTGCTGAATCATGAACCCGATCTCGTCCGCATGAGCCTCGAGCATGATCCGAGCGGACGATTCCCCTCCGGCCAAGGTGGCCCAGACGTTGCCGTAGGCGTCATTTTCAAGTGAATCCGCAAACGGTCTGACATAGTTCATCCAGGTTCTCTGACCCTCGGACTCGAAGCCTGCCGGGCTCGGAGTGTTCAGGAGCGCGAACAAGAATTCCTTTGTTTTGGTGTTCATAAATGACGATCGAGTCTCCGAAGGTAAGCGAAGCCTCCGGCAATGTCAGTATCAGTTGTCAGTTGTCTGTTGCCAGTGTGATTCCTCTTCCGTGATTCCCCCAGTTGCAGGGCCCGAAAGCATCGACTGCATCGATGGTAATTAATTAGCCCAAAAGGACGAAGTTCGATTTCATATTCCGAAAAGAAGCGAAAAGCGCTGGCAACTGGCAACCGACAACTGGCCACTGGCCACTGCCTCAGGGAAATTGAAGAAACAGCCGGCCGGCCCGTCGTCGGCAGATGACACCGCGCGGCAGATTGATTTTAGCAATTTCCAGACGGTTGAGAAGGGATCGCACTGCCTCTATCTCGTCGAAGCCGCAGTCTTTGATGTTTTGACTTCGGAGCCAGCCATGGATCGTCCGGCGCTGGAGAGCTACTGGGAATTCTCGCAGCTCCCGGGCGTCAAGTTCCGCCTGGCCGTCCATCTCCGGAAGAAGAGATCTCAAAAACTCGCCTTCATCCGCCGCGAGTTGGATGGTACGCAAGAGCGCACGTTTGACGGGCCGGCCGGTCACTTTTTCGATCTCCGGAATCAAGTCGTGCCGGAGACGATTGCGAACCATTTGCCGGCTCAAGTTGGTGGAATCTTCGCGGAACTTGAGACGGAAGGCCGCGGCAAATTCGCAGATTTCGTCTTTCCAGACCTGCAGCAAGGGATGGCGAATCAGGAGATTTCGTGTCCCAATCGTGACCTGAGATTCCGCCTTGATGGCTGCATTATCCAAGGAACCGGTACCCCGGAACAAGTTGAACAGAAAGGTCTCTACCTGGTCATCCGCGTGGTGGGCAACGAAGAGAGAGGAAGCCGAGAAGTGCTCCGCCGCTCGGGCAAAAAACTGGAGTCGCGCTTCGCGTGCCGAAGCTTCGAGCGAGCCGGTCGCGGGCAACTCGGCCAAGGTTTCGGTGTGCAGTGGGAAACTGAGCCGGCGAGCGAGCCGGTAGACGAACTTGCTGTCTTCCAGGCTCTCGGCTCCGCGCAGATTATGATTCAGATGGCATATCACCAGGTTCCGAAAACCGATCATTGGCAAAATATGAAGCAACACGCGCGAATCGACACCGCCCGAGACCCCAACCAGATGCCGTTCCTCCCTGGGATAGCTTAAAGTCGCTGCCTTCACTCGATCCACCCAGGGAAAGCGTTCGGCGTTCGGCGTTCGGTGTTCCGCGTTCACCGTTCACCGTTCACCGTTCACCGTTCTGCAGGTTAGGCGAAGCATCCCATTTGTCCGATTTTGAAGAAGCAAAACTGCACGCTTTGCCGCCGAACGCCAAACGCCGAACGCCGAACGGCGAACGGTGAACGGCGAACGGCGAACGGCGAACGGTGAACGTTACTTGGAGGGCAGGTTGTGAAACACCGCATAGGGAAAGGCATCGAAACTTTTCAGCGGCAGCGTATCCAATCCGGCTTTAATGGTTCGGCCGGTTA
>Ga0210387_10002339_pt1 | contig 14484 bp, 18 predicted proteins | sample IncBWC7OmetaG_FD_160108 | JGI IMG/M metagenome (GOLD analysis project Ga0210387, IMG submission 160108) | Forest soil microbial communities from Barre Woods Harvard Forest LTER site, Petersham, Massachusetts, United States - Inc-BW-C-7-O ...
GGACCCTCTACTTCCAGAAGTTCAGCGAATATCTTATTGCGTGTTGCTCGAGGAAGATGCGTCGGCGGATCATCCATTGGTCGTCGTCGGGATATATTACCATTCTCAAGGAGATCAGCGATACGAAGGTGGCAGACGCGTTCGATCGGATTGGTTGTGTTAGAACTGCGTCTCAGAAGCACCGGAGAGACCTTTGCCTGGGCACATTTCAAACTGGACCTAGGCTCCAATGAGCCCACTAGGCAACTGTCGGACGAGTATGCCGAGACGGGGCAGGAGTGGGTGCAAACTGGCGATGATTATCCTCAGATCTTCAGGACATGGGTGCAACTACAAGTCAAGTACTTCCAGTCACTTGCAATCTTGTCGAAGTTAAGTTGCCAGCCTAGGAGGGAAACTATCTTGAAGCTTTTCCCGGCCACTCCTGATGGTGTTCAGCCGTCGACAGGTGGTGGTGGTGGGATATCCTATGCTCAGGCTGTCATAAACTGCCTCGAAATGAAAATCCTGCAGGGCAATGCCAAAGATACTGATCGCATCTTCCGGGCGTTTGGCGGTGACCTGTTCAGATTCATCGGTAACCTCCTGTGAAATGGTGTTGGCAACACTTATGCGATACATCAACGAAACAGAGCACAATGATAAAGACCTGGCACGGACTCTCGAGGTAATCGTCCCATTCAAGTTAATGTTTGTCAATCTGATATGTTGTAAAGAATGCAAATAAAGGCGCACTTGCGGTGTCAAAGTTAAGCTGTCTTGTATGTTGGGAGTTCTTCAACGTCTTGAGGGACCACCCTTCGGAATTTCACCTTTGTGGGCCGTCATGTCACGATATCCCCAGTGGATTTGCCACCTTGGCTTCCTGCCAATGTAACGAAACAAATGGTGGAGCGATTCAGGGCATTCCTATATGATGAGCTCAGCACTATGATGAAGACAGCAGGGGCAGTTTCAGGTGCTACGGCGGGAAAAGTGGGGTACGGTCGTAGCCCCTCTATGCAAAGCCAGGGGGGTCTCAGCCAGGCCAGCAGCAGTGCAACAGACCGACCACAACCTTTCGGTCTTACCCGGAACTTTTCACTATGCGACGTGTGGTCACGGACCTCCAAAGGAAACACAAGGCAGGCAATGGGAAGAAAAGGGAGCAAATTGTAGTGACGAGATTGAGAGTGACTGACCATAGCTATGTCGCTTTATTCTACAAAGCCGAAGTTGGGCTATTTTCTTATTTATGAAGCCTTAATACTGCTTGGTATTACTTATAACATACCTGTGCATCTCGTCCGGTCCTGGGGGCTCTGGAGGCCTCCTGCCATCCAGACAAAGTTTTCGATTGCAACACCCTCCTCAAAAGTCCGGACGAAAATTTTGAAAATTTTGTCCGACCCTAAAACGGCCAGAATTTTTTTCTGATTCGGGGTTTGCTTGGTCAGCGGACATAATTATAAGAGGCGTCAGTTTTGAATTTTTTTATTCGTCTTCCAGAGCGACGATGACGGTTGACACCTTTTAAGAATCTTCCTGTCTCTCACCTTTGCTTTGGGCAAATCTCTGGCAGATAAAGCTTTCATTCTCACCTTGAGTTCGGACGCCCTATCCTTTCGGTCGTGGGTCGTCCGAAATTTGGCAGAGGAATATTTACCTCATGTACAATTATATTTCTCTGAATGTCAGTGATTTTGATAGCCGCTTTGTATGGTTGAGTCAGGAGGCCATGCTCGAAGCACGAGACTTCCAGACCTTCCGTCCGCGTATACATACCCCGAGTATACCGTTGACATAGATGTGACACCCATCTTTCCACCCTCCAAACTTGTGATGCACAATACCGTCGAAACTGCCAACGCCAAACCAACAACCACAATGCCCGCAATGCCAACTAACAAGAACCAGATCGGTCGCTACGAGGATGTGACCCAACTGGCACAACTCGTGTCCGTGTCCAAGACCATTCTTCTTCAAGCCGTGGACCTCGTGGAAAATCATCTTACTTCTGATGACCAGCTCACGGTCCATTCGAAATTCCTTCCGGGATCAACCATCGGTACATACAATCCTATTTCACGTTAGCTATGTAAACTTAACTACAGGTATGACAGGGAAACACCTGCGCCATGCTCGCGACCACTTCACGCTCCTCCTCGACTGTATTTCGTCACCACCACCTCATATCCTGTCCTACGATACGAGGAGTCGCAATACACCTGTAGAAAGTAGTCTGACGGCTGCTCGGGAGGCTCTTCTAGAGACAATAAGACGACTAGAGAAAGTTGTCCCTGAGGCGAAATTGAATGAGCCGGTTACACTCAATGCCGTAACGCCCCACACGCAGGTGTTTGAGACCAGTTTCGGCCGAGAAGTGAGTGAGGGAAATCGATTTCGCAAAGGGGTACTAATTCATTTTGAAAGTTGTGGTTTGCAAGTCTGCATTGTGTTCATCATTGGTCGATGGTGCTTTCCCCCCAATCATTGGTTGGGATCATACTGACCCCTCATTGATACCTTAGGTCCGAGTACTCGCAGGAGAGCTTGTTCGTCTGGTCTTCGCAATTCATCCGACCCATTTGAAGCTCACTATTGATTTAGAATGTCAAGCTAACAGACGACTTTGGCTTTGCGCCTTCGACATTGCTGTATCAAGGAAGGTCTAATGGACGATGTTGCTACTCTTGACTGATATTTTATTATTAGGACGTGAAGCACCTTTGGGTAAGGCGAAGATCTAGGTCCTTTACGATGTGTAGACAGTCATAAAAAACCTTTTTCATGGCCACAAAATGAATGACGCTCTATTGATTGATATTGATTAGCGAAGGACATGTCAAACAATGTGAACACGTGAGCCGGACAAGTTCACAACCCTCGAGTCGTTAGCTAGATGATGCGATAAAAGTTGCGTGGATAATATTGCTACAGGATGTCGGAAAAATTGGTGCCCATTGAGAGTGAAAACCAGAAGAAGCGTGTCGTGCGTTGGACCTTTTTTCTCCTACTCTTTATCGGCAGTTTCGTTGATCGCATTTCCCAGTGTTACTTTTTTGACTCCGACATTGGAGGATTCCACTATGGCCCCGGACATCCGTAAGTTACTTGGTCATTAAGATGCACGCGCCCTGATCATTCTTTGCCGATCGCGAATTCAGGATGAAACCGACGCGAATACGGATGTGCCATTCATTAGTCATGAACTATGGTCTGTACAAAAAGATGGAGATTTTCGTGAGTTCTGGTTCGATTCCACTTTTATCTATGTTCCTGATACAGTGTGTTTCGTGGCTACTATTAGCGTGCAAAACCCGCCACTAAACGCGAAATGACCCAGTTCCACTCGGACGAGTACGTTGAATTTCTGAGCCGAATAACTCCCAGCAACATGAACTCCTTTGTAAAGGAACAACACAAATGTAGGTTTTCTGCATATAGTTTACATTTTCTTGTCTGTTGACTTAAGCGAGGTCCTTAGACAATGTTGGTGACGACTGTCCTGTGTTTGATGGCTTGTTTGATTATTGTTCGATATCTGCCGGTGGTTCTATGGGTGCGTTCCACAGCTCCCAATGGAGGCCTTCTCTCGTGGTCGAAGGGTCTGATGTCCTTATCGTGTTTGTAGAGGGTGCTGCAAGACTAAGTCGGGACAAATGTGATATTGCTGTGAATTGGGCAGGGGGTCTCCATCATGCCAAGAAGAGCGAAGCAAGTGGTTTCTGCTATGTCAATGGTTGGTTCCGTTACCCATAACAATGCTGTCTGTTGATGCGTTAATATTGATACCGCCTTCATTAGACATTGTGCTCGGTATACTGGAGCTCCTTCGGTAGGCGCATTGTCGTTCTAATTCAGCAGCGCTAATGCGAAACCGGACGTGGTTTCCAGCTATCACAACAGAGTTCTTTACATCGACATCGACGTTCATCACGGAGACGGCGTCGAAGAGGCGTTCTACACGACAGATCGAGTTATGACTGTTAGTTTCCACAAGTACGGAGAGTACTTCCCTGGAACAGGTGAACTACGGGCAAGTGAATTTCCACCACTTTCTGAGGACCATCTTCTGATATCTTGGTTCAGGACGTTGGCGTTTTGAAAGGGAAATATTACTCGCTGAACTTCCCAATGAGAGACGGCATCTCCGACGAAAACTATAAATCTGTGTTCGAGCCGGTCGGTTTGACATGACCCTCGTATATAGATTAAGCAAGGAATACTGAGTCTCTAAACAGGTTATCCAACAAGTGATGGAATCTTATGACCCATCCGCAATCGTTCTGCAATGTGGTACCGATTCATTATCAGGAGATAAACTGGGTTGTCTGAATTTATCAATGCGAGGTGCGCTGTTCAGTAAGGTGTCTTTCGTCTTAGTCACTGGAGTACAGTCTGCTTCAGGGCACGCCAATTGCGTCAGATTTGTCAAGTCTTTTAACAAACCACTTCTACTGCTTGGAGGCGGTGGGTACACAATGCGCAACGTAAGCCGTGCATGGGCGTACGAAACCGGTTTAGCAGCTGGTGTTGAACTTGGACCAGGCACACGACTTCCATTCCGTTGATCTTACACTGGCGTTGACGATTTTCCCCCCAGAAATACCCGTTAATGAATACTACGAGTATTTTGGACCAGATTACGAGCTGGATGTGAAATCTTCGAATACAGATGACATGAATACCCCAGCTTACCTGGAACGCGTCAAAAAAATCGTAATGGAGAACTTGAGGCACACGGGAGGACCACCAAGTGTTCAGATGTCGGGTGTGTCATTGGTTTCTCTCCCCATCTGGGCTGACTTGTGTTAATTCTCAAATCTCCAACAGACATCCCAAGCCTATCCATAGACAGCGCGCTGGACGATCCGAATCAAGACGAAGATTTGATATCACCTGATAACCGACGACCACGCCGCCTTCTCGACTCGCGGCGACAGGCTGATGGTGAACTTTCGGATTCCGATGACGAAGGCGAAGGGGGACGGAGAAACCATGCTCGACATCGAGATCGCGACAGCACCAGTAGGTCGAGTGGAAATGAGAGTGCTGGTGGTCGTAAATTTGGTATGGGAGTAGGCATCATGAGTTCTGGCTCGACAGCGACTCATGGCGCAGGGCCGAGCGGTCACACGACTGCTGCCCGGATATTGTCGTCGGCAATTGCTGGACCATCTCAAATCCACATGGACGTAGACACGCCATCGACCGAGAATGGAACTGACGGGGCCAACGGGTCTCGGGCAGGCATATCAAATACGGAGACCGATGACATGACAGTGGATGGTTTGACAGGATCTGGGATTTGAATGATTTCGACGTCCTATGTCGTCACAGGTTGTTACGAGTATGTTTCGTTGCACTTCCTTTTTATTGTACCTGCTATGCTCGTCGATATACAGGCAAGGTCTCTATGTATTTGCCTCTGCGATGAAAACCGATCGAGCTCAAGTTACTTTTGCTAGTTTTGAAGAGCTTTGTGCTTGCCCATTTGGAATCGTGTAGTTATAAACTGCACACCGTTTGAGAAACCCACGACCAACTCGTCCATATGGCCGGCCAAATCGTTGTTTCGACAGTTCCACTTGTTCTAGGAATATTTGGCTGGTATTACACTTTCGGTACCTAATTGATGTCATATTCGATCGTGTTATCGTCCGATTTTGTCGCAACCTCCATTCGTAAATGTGCTTGTTCTTCCGAGTCTCGGCATACGACAACACAAAAATGTGACCTGGATGTTACGGGGGATTTCAAGTACATGACAATCTGTGGACGGGAGCCAGAGGGAAATGACACACATGTAGCAGACAACATATGCATATATATTGTCAACGTAGCGAATTCGAACAAATCGCTAGTGTCAATTGATTTTGCCTAGTCTTAGTCCCGTTCTAAAAATTTAGCCCGAGTTGACGAAAATAAAAATAAAAGTATGTTCGTAAATTTAATGTATGTGTTGTAACGTGCTTCAACATTTCAATTCAAAGCAGTTCAACCCTTCTTCAGATCGAATTTCAGGGATTGGAAATGAATCATACAAAGAGCAAGCTTAAGTATATACTGTGGAAGAAACATGCCAAGAGGATAAAAGAAAAACAGGAAAATAAGGCCCGAGAAATTACAAGATAGTTCACCATGATGGTCGCACGAATGAGGTTGATGGAACTGGTGTGTAAGCAGTGTGTGGTGGTTGTGGAGGATGAGTAGAGGGTGGTGGATGCTGCTGCATCTGCGGATGTCCGTTATCATTTCGTACTTGTCCACGACCAGCTGGCATGGGTATGTACCCATGGTTCTGCTGTACTTGCATAACGGGGGCGTGCATCAGCACCGGGCTTCCGTACATTTGGACGTTTGGATGAACTCCAGTATGCGACATCGCTGGACTCATAACCGACATGCTACGTCCACGGTTTTGTTGGGAGCCGTTCTGCTGTGGAGGAGGATTCTGCATGTTGCCTGGTGGAGGGTAAATAGATGGAGTGCCTGGAGAAGGATATGGCATGAGCTGGGCGGGGTATGGCGATGGCACTGTTCTCATCATGCCACCATGATTTTGGGTGGCCGGTGCTGCTAATGGCATCCACACGGGTTGGCTGTACAGAGGAGTATGGCCATTCATCGGCATCCTGCTGGGAACTGGACTGGACGCCATCGGATGAGGATACACGACGGTAGGACTTGGAGAATGACTCATCATCGGTGAGCCGTATGGCGCATAAGTGGGTCGCATGCTCGGAGTTGGAGGGGGTAGCGAATAGGCATAGTTTGTATTGCGGGCCACAGGTGCAGAGGTCGAGGGAGGCGAAAGAGGAGTCCGGTAGGTGCCAGAGTTGGGCGATGAGGAGGGCACCTGTTGGAAGGCACGTGTTACATCATGCAGTGACATACGAGAGGGAACAGTCGACGTCGATGGTGGTGGCGTCTCTCCATCCTCAGACTTAACATCTTGTAATGTAAACGGTATTGCTGTCAAATCATCCGCAATACCTTCGAGAGAATTCACGGCAGGTAGTCTAGACTTGTCAGGGGCCTGAGACCAGACAGCTTTGAGGTGTTCAGGATCGGGACCGCGTGCTGGTGATTCCTTGACAGGGAAACTCAATGATGATTTGGTCCAGGTTGAAGCGTGGTGAGTCGGAGGTGTTATGGGAGCGTGATCATCCTATCAAATTGGTGGTCAAGAGGATACTATTAATAATGCGAACAATACACACCATATTATCGGAGCTCTTGTTCTCGGCCTGACTCTGCATCAACGAAGTTATGGTGTGTTCAGTAGAAGCCGATGAAGACCCAAGCCCATTGACCATTGGAGGCAGCGGCTTACTCGTGTTCTCTCCCACACTGGCGGAGGAATCGGGTGGAGGCAAGAGATTAGATGAGGGTGAGGAGATCGTGATGCTAGGTTGGGGTTTACTTGGAGTGGCGGTTGATTGTGATTGTCGAGACTCCTCCAACTCACTCGTGACGATGAAATTGACGAGTGGCTTCGGATCTGACTCCACCGCATCTATGCGGGAGTCACGATAGAACGCGACTGCTGATCCAGCGGGCATTTTTGGTTGCGATCTCGACCGAATTGGAACTAGGGGGCCATCACTCTTGGTGGGTATAGAGGCATCGGATTTTGGCATGGACGCCACGCTGAGGTCTGACGATAGTTCAGGAGGTGGTGAGCGGCTCATTGTGTCGAGACCGAACTCAGACGTCATTGTATCCCTTATTTCAATCGTGGTGGAGGGCGGCGATGTTACTTTCCGCCATGTGGACAAACCATCTAGTCCTGCTGCGCGTCCGAATGTACCTACGCCATTGATCTTCGGTGCAACGGTATGAACAGGGATGTTAACCCTCGGCCCTCTGTGCCTCGGTAGCAGGACACGGTATTTGTGCCTGCCCTTGAAAGGCGCCTGCTTGCGGAATAAGATGTCATTGAGCGAAAGGTCACGCCGATTCATACCCTCAACAGGAGGATCAAACGAAAGAATATCCCACCGCACGGCGTAAGGCGGTTTAATCGACAAACGCAACCGTTTTTCGTTAGGTGGTTCCAGCGAGTGGGAGAGCTTCGGTAGTCTAACAATAAACGCATTCCATGCTGGTTTTGGTGATCGAGGTGGTTCGCATCCTGTCACGTGGAACACTTCCTGGGGCTCAAAATCAAAGTGCCGCACACGTAGAGCCGGAGGAACCCAGCGCTCCTTTGGAGGACTCGACTTCACGGACGGATGAGAATGCGGTAATAACGACCGCGCTGAAGAGGTTGTAAACGTCTCCGATTCCGCGGAGCCACTATGTTGAGGGTCTTTGGGTGCCTCTCCCGCTTGCATGCCGTCCAGCGCTCCTTTGATACGAGACAATGTGTCATCCAAAGCGGACATCGCTGCTTCTTTGTAGAACGTCTGAACGCGCGGTGTTCGTTGGGTTCCTGAATACGGAGGGACATTGACTGTTGGAATAGTGTGATGATGATCAACAGACGGCGTGGTCTCCTTGGTTGACGTTGTCGACGCTGCGTCCGAAGCGAACGAATTTTCAACCACCGCATCAGTTCTTGGCCGATCCTTTGCTGAGGTCATGGTGGTGTCATTTTGTTGTTCGAACGTCGAAGGATGGGCCATCCCAAAATCAAGCGAGCTCTTCCGTCTCCATGCCACAACATCGTTCTTCACAGGAGTGACCACCTCAAGAGCAGCCGGTCGATCATCGAAGAAATCGCTAGCAATAGGTCTTGAAAGCCGTGCAAGGGAGCTTGAACTTGGTATTGCTTCTACATGTTGGTCCTCGTCAGGGACTCCCACAAATTTAGCCAAATCCGAAAAATCAACGACTTCAAGCTCCTCTTCAGGGTCCTTTGCAAGAGACTCGACCTGTTCAAGCGCAGACGGTGGTGGAGGCATAAATGAAGGAACGGGTGGCCGAGCGTGTACTTGACGTGAAGTTTGTGGAGGAAGCGGGTTTGCTTTGCTTCTCCATGACTCGGCTTGGACGGCTAGAATGGGTGTAGAAACGGCAGGGGTGGTGGTAGAATTTGTTGAAGGCGGCCGAGGATGTATCGGTCGAGCAGGTTCGGCAGGGGGGTAGAAAGGCATTCCTTTGAGCGACGGAGGTCGTCGAAGAGGGGGCTTGGCAAATGGCGAAGGCGGTGGTAGTGTTTGAATTGTTGGCTCTGAGGAAGAAGTTTCCAGCCCCACACTTTTGACAGCGTCCTCAATAATCGCAATCACCTTCTTGGCCCGTACCTACAAAGTTAGAATGCAATAAGATCTACGAAAATACAAACGGACCTGAGATTGCGAGGTTTTTTCTGCCTCCAGCGCCTCCTTGAGTTTTGCCCTTTCAGCCTCGGCTACCCTGATCTTTTCCTCCAGCTCAGCAGCCTTCCGTCTTGCACGTTCCTTGTCCTTCTCCCGCTCTTCTTCTTCCTGTTGTCGTCTCTGCTTCGCCCGCGCCGCAGCATTCTGCATTAGATCCTTCCGCACCTCATCCAATTCCGGGGCGGACAACTGTGGTGGTGGTTTCTCGACAGCAGGCGAGAGAGGGGCAGCAGAAGCATGAGAGAGTGCAGGCGATTGCGACGGGAAGCGTGCCGAGGTACTGGGGACTGGTGACACGGGGGATTCTCCCAGCGGCGGAGGAGGAAATCGAGATTCCCGCGAAGGCAATCGTCTTTGGGGTGGAGGCACGGAGGGAGGAATTTGCGATAGATGAGGAGGTAACTGCCGCCCAGTGTCCTTGGATCGGCCCCGCAGTGAATGAAGAGGGACGGGCGGAGGTCCCATAGTCGAAGTTCGTCTCCCTCGATTCTCCCCGACATGGTCCCGGTCCCTCCCTCCCGAAGACGAGCTAGCCAAACCAAATGGATTGTAATTGTCTCTCGACATGCGTGGACTCTGGAGGAGAGGCATAGAAGCCGAGGAAGGTATTCCATCCCTCCGTGGAGGTTCACGATCCCGCTGTCGGTCATTGCTCCAAGCATTCGAAGGTCCCGGACCAAATCCACCACTTGTACTGCTGCTGAGGCCGCGTGCACGAGCGGGGAACTCACTGTTACCACTGCTATTAGGTTTCTGCAAAAGCTGGACGTTGCTGGGCGCTTGCGAAGGCGATGGGAAATCACGACCGCTTCTCGACTCAGTGGGTGATATCGAAAACTCAGACTGATTTGCTCTCTTAGATGGATATTGGCCCTGTCGGTGAGCATTGCCATACGGTTCCAGTCTGTTCGATCGCTCGTTGAACAAAACCCGAGACGACTCTTGTGGAGAGTATATGGGTTGCGAAGAGACAGGGGATACAGGCACTGCCACCGCCGTTGCAACAGCAGTTGGATGGTGTCCTGAAGTCGACGGTGGGAGTCCTGGGGCCGAATTAGCTGGGGAAGCTGTCGACCGAGGCCAACTACGGTCAAAATCATCCGCAAACCTCTCTTCCTTGCTCACAGGCATATTCGAATTGGGATCCCTTGTTGAAGGAGGGGCAATATCATCCAGTCTTGATCTCGACCGCGATGCATCGCGGGGAGGCGACGATGTTGATGCTAACTGTGATGCAGGTGGCATGTCAGCCGATTGGATCTTGTACTGTCTGCCATCGCCGAATTCAATGACGCCGTCCAGAAAGTTGTCGTCATCTTCCTCCATCTGCAAATATGGTGAGTTTACAGTCAGGAAAAAAAAACATGACAAAGGGCCAGTGGCAATCATCCGAAATGACAGACCTCGTCCCAGTGGTGGGCATTTGGATCCAGATGCACTCCACGAAATGTATCGGCTTCCTCCATCCGTGCCTGCTTGCTGGCCGCTGCTGTCTCTGCGGCTTCTTTCGTGTCGGCCACCTTGGCTCTGTGCACGGATGTTGCGACTACTAGATATTAGACAAATCCTGTGAGTCAAAATTTGGGATTTAACATACCTTGTGCAACTTCTGCAGCAGTAGGAAAATCGTTCTGGACTCTGACGTCCGGTCTCTGGGGTGTAGCAACAGTAGATTTAAGATTCCCCCAAACGGGTTTACTGGAACTTCCTCCTCCACCCCCACCGACATCTTTCTGCGACGGCCCTGCTTGAGCTACAACTGCTCGGGGTTGTGGTTGAATGACTTTGCCAGCATGAGGGAGTTGGGGAGCGACTGGCACCAATGGCGCGGGAGCAGCGGAAAGTAAAGGGGATGTCCCATTAGGTGAAGATGCAGACCCCGCAGCAGCAAGGGTTGGTGTGGCGGATGATGGCCGTGACCAGCCCGGACCAGTGGTGGACGAGGCTTGGGGAGTCGCTGTCAGTTTGGTGGTCACCAGACGCGAATGGGAGAATGAAGGTGGGATAGACGGTCTCGCTATTCCAGTGATTACGGTTAGAAAAGGAATGGATCCCCAAATTCCTACAACTCACAAACAGGACCCCCAGATTTAGCCGTAGTCGAGTTGGACGAGGTTGGCGTAGATCCAGAACCAGAAGAATTCTTCTGGAGAAATTTCTTGTTGATATTGACAGCACTAAATCTTTTTGGATGGGAGACAGGAGTTTGACCTGGTAAATTGCTAGATCCCAACGCAACAAGAGAGGGACGTGGAGCATTTGCAGGGTCCCCCACGGAGACTACAGTCGAGTCTTTGTCCCCAGTATCCCCACCAAAGAAAACCCCAACAGGCGAAGCATCGTCCGCGACCTTTGACGATGAGCCTGGCGAAAGGGTGGCCAACGCCTCACCTACCACACCTGCCACCCCCACCAAATCTGCTGTCTCCGTCACCACCTCCTCCTTTCGGGTCAGCTCTGATAAAACCGTAGTTTCTCTGTCGGTAATAGCCATAGACGCGTCGTAAGACGCCTGTCTGTCGTTTTGAACGTTCCCGAATTGATGGCCTGTACTGAACTGTTAAGTCATGGTTCCAATGTGGGCGTTCAAGAAAAACAATTAGCGCTTGTCCAGGGGTAGAAGACGTACGATAGACTTACCTGGTGCTTTATACACCGTCAGTTCTGGAAGAGAAATTCGAGCGAATGGATACGGGCCTGCCGGTGAAAATGCCGGCCACCGGCCAGTCGTTGCCCAGACCTGGCCCGGATTCACGGAGGTGACCGCAATATTTTTATGTAGTATATACGGTGTACATGCAACGTTAACCCTGTAGTCCAATTGTTGATACAGATTAATAGCCCAAGCCATGGTGCATGATGATACAATTCCCTTGCTCCACAAAGACATCCCCTCAAAGTTCAGCAAGTTCAGCCTCCTTTTTATTCAGCCTCTCAATCTCAGCGTCCAACGCGACATTAGCCATCTCGATCTGAAGAACGCTCGAAATGAGCTCCGTCCACCGAGTCTCCAATGTATTAAGCTGGTTCCCCAGCTGTGTCTGAAAATATATACCATCAAAATATGTATGATGCAACTGGAGTTTTCGCAACGCACTTGGGTATTTTTTCGATTTCGGTTCAAATCTACAGTGAGCTGTTTCAAATCTTCAAGGGCTTTCTCCATTTGCTTGGCCGTTGCCTCGAGGAGGTAGTTGTGTATCCGCCATGCATTAGGACCATATGTTTGTAGCAGGGTTAAGTTGATATGTCTGTTATTTCAACAGCCAGTTCAGAAGTGAGCTACGCGGTTCGGGGAAACGACGAACCGCAAACGCTGGTGTTCCAGCTGAGCACGAGCATTGTTCAGCGCGGCCTTCCATTCCTCATCACTCCCAGGTGTAGACGTAGGCGCAGGCAACTGATAACGAATCGTGTCTAGCGAAGGGACGGCTTGGTGGGATTCAATACGGGTGAGCTCGGCTTCAAGCAACGGGTTGTTCTATGTTTTTAAAAAGCGAAGACGTCAATATAGAGTCAAACAAGAACTTTAGACGGCGGGTGTGCGCACGAACAGCAAATAGCTGGTACGGTGGTGGAACGCGTGGATGAAGCGTTTGAGGAGGTTTTGGTTGACGGGCAAGTTCTTGTTCGACCTTTTGCTTGAGAAATGGGAATTGTTCGAGATCGTTGTCGTAGTAAGGTAGAGAATCGAATATTTCAATCGGAGGAGCCGCTTCTGAGGGCATTTGTGCAGAATGGACTTGGAATGGACTTGGAATGGACTTGGTGAAATTTTGAAGTCAAGCGCAGACCGGCAAAACCCGATCGTACACAGGTCGGCCCTCTCTCGAACAGTTATCTTGAAAATGCCATTTCGCGTAGGGCAAGTGCTCAGAACTGTATCCGCACGCCCAACTGTTCCGTCTGCAGTACACTTGACCCGTTACATCTCCTCGAGCTCATCGTCCAAAGGCACGTCTCATTTAATTCCGACGTACTCCACTCCAACCAACTAAACCTCTTTGACCCCCTTAGCCTCCGCATCCCCCTTCACAGAGCCAACCTCCCCGAACCCCACCACCTCCAAATATGCCGAAACCACGGAGTCGCTCCACACTTACGGCTCATACCTAACGCAATCCCTTCCTAAATTCATTCAACAATTCTCCGTCCTCAGAGATGAATTGACCCTCTATACTGCCCCTTCTGGGATAATCCCCGTCCTCACCTTCTTGCGCGACCACTCGCAGTGTCAATTCAAGGCTTTGATGGATATTAGTGGGGTGGATTTCCCCGAGAGAGAGAAGAGGTTTGAGGTGGTGTATCATCTTTTGAGCGTGAGGCATGGCGGGAGGATTCGGGTTAAGACGTGTGCTGGAGAGGCAGATCCCGTGCCTAGTGCTACAGAGGTATTTAGAGGAGCTGATTGGTACGTGGTCCGGAAGCCTTTGGATGTGCGGACATTCACCTTTCGTGACAGGTACGAGAGAGAGGCCTGGGATCTCTATGGGATTTTCTTTAGCAATCACCCCGACCTGTACTTGTGCTTCCTATTCTGCTACTCTCTTACGCACTAACGTCTCCATCATCTAGTCGTCGCATACTCACAGACTATGGCACGTACATCTTTCCACAACCATCCACTTCTACTCATACTTCATACAGGATTCGAGGGCCACCCTCTCCGCAAGGACTTCCCGCTAACCGTACGCTCATTACTTGTCACCGTCGCGACACAACTGACACCTCTACAGGGATACACTGAACTTCGATATGACGAAGAGCGAAAACGGGTTGTCTACGAACCCCTCCAATTAACCCAGGCATTCCGGTGCGTACTTCCCACCCTTCCTGCCCATCTCCCTCATCTCCCTAATATTCAATTTCCTCTCACAGGAACTTCGAATCCCTCTCACCCTGGGAGCAAGTTGGCGAAGGCACCAAGCCTCATAAACCAGAGAACTTAAAACCGCTACCCCCACCTAAACCCGAGGAAGTCAAGAAATAATAAATCCTCGTTTTCTCTTTTAGATTGAATTCTCTGGCATTGTATTCGTCAATATTACAAGGGTAAGACCATGAAAAAATTCCGCACAGAAAAATGCAGACATATACAGACCGATTAAGAATAAGCATCATACAAATAGTCACGACTCCTCTCCCTTCTCCCCTTCCACTTCCTGTTCACCCTGAC
>Ga0210387_10002341_pt1 | contig 14481 bp, 14 predicted proteins | sample IncBWC7OmetaG_FD_160108 | JGI IMG/M metagenome (GOLD analysis project Ga0210387, IMG submission 160108) | Forest soil microbial communities from Barre Woods Harvard Forest LTER site, Petersham, Massachusetts, United States - Inc-BW-C-7-O ...
ATGGGCGAGAGTGTCGGCCTCCACATCGTCGCTTATCGGCAAGGCGAGGGGGGCGCCGAAGCGCAGCACATACTGTTGCGTCGCTTCTTCCCAGAGTAGGAATCCGGGTAGCACCTGGGCCCCGGTCTTGATCGCGACGCGCGCCATTCCGGAACCGGTACAGGCAGGGTGGCCAAAGAAATCGACGAAAGTCCCCTGGGGTGGAGTCATGTTCGTATCCATCAGGATGCCCACTGTCTCGCCCCGCCGCATGGAGGCCAACAGGCCGCGTGCAAAGTCGTCCTTGTGCAACACCTGGTTACCGTGCAGGCACCGAATGCGGTTGACCAAGTCGTCGACCAGGGGATTATCGAGACGACGGATGACGACGCTCATGGGATAACCCATCAGGGAGTGATAGAAGCTCGAGAGCTCCCACGCTCCCAGGTGGCCGGTCAACACCAGCACGCCTTTGCCCTTCTCCCGGGCCGCAAGGTAATGCTCCAGCCCGTCGTAGCGGATGAACTTCGACGCCTGCTCCGCGGTGTAGCCGCTCATCTTGCAGAACTCGCCAACCTGCCAGCCCAGCGAGCGAAACACGCCGCGCAGAATTGCCTCGCGCTGCTGCGCGGTCTTCTCCGGCATCGCCAGTTCCAGATTTTGCAGGCCCACACGGCGCAGCCGGCCCAGCAGCACCCATGCCGCGGCGCCCAGCCCCGCGCCCGCCGCCCTGGCCACGCTGCGCGGCAGTATCCCCACCGCTCCAGCCACCAGGTGCAGCGCCAGGTTCTCCAGCCGCTCACGCAGACTGATCCTTCGCACCGCCACGTTCTGAATTGCAGTCGCCAATAACCATCAGTGTACGCAACTTCTGCGCCCAGCCGCAGGGAAAGCGACGCCTCCGCAAACAGGAAGAGGGATAGCCGAAGCCATCCCTCCCCACTGCAACCTTTTCAGACCGTTGAGCTTACTGGTTGTCCTTGGACACTACGAAGTACCGTGCCACGGTGTGAACGAAATCGCGCGCATTCTCAGGGGTCGGCACGTCGCCGCGCAGCACCTCGCCGAACGGAACATCATGGCCATACTCCTGACGCGTAAAGTCATCATTCTGCGAAAGCACGGTGCCATCCAGATCGATGCCCGCAAACAAGCCCTTGCTGCGCGAATAGGTCAGAAACTCCGCGTTGAGCTTCCAGTCGGTGCCCGCCTGCGCGTTGCGCCCAACCGGACCCGCCGAAGCTGCGGCATCCGCTCCCAGCTTGACCTTGTTCTTCAACATGTCCTCCAGGCCGTTGTGATTCATGGCAACCAGAATCAAATCAGTCGCCTGACCGCCAATCTGGAATCCGAAGCTGCCGCCCGCCAGCTGCACGAACACCGGAGCGCTCCAGCCACGAGGCGTGCGGCAGGTAGCGACACCCTGGCCATATTGCGCTCCAACTGCAAAGGCTGCCTTCTTGTACGACGGAATCACTACCACGCAATGCGCGCCCGACAGAATCGACTGCGGAATCGCCTTATCCGGAACCGACATCACCTGTTCGATCACCGCGGTGGCCGCTTCCATACGGTCGTGCAGCTTCTCATCCTGCGCCCGGGCCGAGACCACACCCACGCACATCGCCATCCCGCATAGAACTCCAATAGCCTTTTTCATTTATGCCTTTCATTCGAAACCGATTTGCAGCGAAAGACATACGGTCTTTGCGCCACAGTTTATCTGATGGAGGCCATCCCCCTCAGGTTGTACCCCACGCTGTTTGCACCGAAGGCACAAAAAAAGTGGGTTGCGAAAGTGCGCTATTCGCGGCAACTTTCGCAACCCTATTCTCCCAGGTTTGTACTGCATTCACTATGCACCATTACGTTCACAGGTTACAAGAGTACCTAGTAATGTAGACCTTGGATTGTTACTAAGGGCTTACTCCGCCAATTTCCTCAGCAAAAGCCCGTTGTGTCGGTTCGCGACGGTAACTTACTCGTCGTCCTGATCCTTCTGCTCCATCGCCCGCAGCGTGAGCTCCACACGATTCTTCGCGCGGGTCTTGCGGAGCATCCTTCCCAGGTGCGCCTTCACCGTTGCCTGCTCAATTCCCATCGCCGCGGCAATCTCTCGATTGGAACGCCCATTCATCAGCAGGTGCAGCACCTCCCGCTCGCGCCCGGTGATCATCTCCTCAATGGACTCATGCTGCGCGGGTGGTGGCGGCAGGGTTTCAGCACCTGCAGTTCCGGCCTCAACCAGCCGGGCCAGGACTTTGCGCGGCGCCCAGATGGACCCATCCAGCACAATCTCGATGGCCATGCTGATCTCGCCCACACCGGCACTGCGCAGCAGAAAACCCTTCGCGCCCGCGCCGATGACGGACTGGATCTGCTCCGGGGTCAAGGGATCGCCCATCACCACCGGCTTCAACGACGGTCGCTCTCTGCGAATATGCATGATCGTGTGCAGGATAGCGTCCAGCGGCTCCTGCAGGTCCAGCAACACGAGGTCAAGATCCTGCGCGTTGCACACGTCGTCCAGCTTCAGGGGATACGCCTCAACGCCGGCGGTTTCCTCGAGAATCGCGACCAACCCCATCGAACGCAGGGAATCCGCCGCTACGACACCGATATTCGCCTTCATCTCATTTGTCACGAGCTGCGTTTCTCATTACGCCGGGGACCGGTCTTTCTATCGCCGTCCGGCGGTGTTTGGATGTTCGCCCAGCAGGCCCGATTCCATCGTGTTATAGCTTCGGCAAAACGATCCCCTGCTGCCGTTGATACTTGCCGTTGCGATCTCCATAGCTTACCTCGCAGACCTCATCGCTCTGGAAGAAAAGTATCTGGCACAGGCCTTCGTTGGCATAGATACGCGCTGGCAGCGGCGTTGTATTCGAAATCTCCAGCGTCACAAATCCCTCCCACTCCGGCTCGAACGGCGTCACATTCACAATAATTCCGCAGCGCGCATACGTGCTCTTGCCCACGCAGATCGTCAGCACATCGCGTGGAATGCGAAAGTATTCCACCGAGCGCGCCAAGGCAAAACTGTTGGGCGGAACAATAATGCTGTCTGCCTCTACAGAGACGAACGAACGCTCATCAAAGTTCTTGGGATCGATGATTGCGCTATTCACGTTGGTGAAAATCTTGAACTCGTTCGAGACCCTCAGGTCATATCCATAGGAGGACAGCCCGTACGAGATCACACCCTCGCGCACCTGCTTCTCGCTGAACGGCTCAATCATCTTGTTTTCGACAGCCTGCGTCCGAATCCATCTATCACTCTTAATCGACATCTCGTACCCACGGCCACGGCCAATTCGCCGCGCACAACCTTTCGCTCGGATAATGCGTCCCTTTGAGCCTACCGCAAACTTTAGTCCATACCGCGCCTCCCCGCCAGATTTTGCCAACCGTCCCCTGAGGAAAAATTGACAACCAAATCCTGTCTTTCTAACATCGCAGTGTAGGCTGTAAGACAGTCAGACCCCCCACGTTGTGGGACTTGAGCACAGGAAGGCGACATCCATTGATCAAGCAGGATTTAATCCAGCGAGTAGTTGAGCGCACCGGCCTTCCACGGACCAAGGCAGAATCCGCCGTGGACGCCATCTTTGAAGCCATGAAGAAGGCCCTGGGCGGTAGCGACCGCATCGAACTCCGCGGCTTTGGCGTCTTCACCGTCAAGCCCCGCAAGACCGGCGTCGGACGAAATCCTCGCACCGGCACCGAAGTCACCATTACTCCTGGCAAGGCTGTCCGCTTCAAGCCGGGCAAAGACCTCCAGGCGCTCGGCTAGCGCCACGTCTCATCGCACGACGCACGAGGCCTGCCGTCGTGCGTCGCTTTTTGCCGCAACCACAGCGACCCAACTCTACATCAGGTGCATCGGGTCCACATCCACCACCACCGCCCGTCGCGGAATCTCCTCGCGATCCACCACCGCCAGCATCTCTCGCAGCGCAGCTCCCAGCACATCGCGCCGGTCCGCCTTGAGCACCAGGTGGTAGCGGTAGATGCGCTTCAGCCGCGCGTTCGGCGCCGCCGCCGGCCCCAGCACTCGCACCCCGTCCAGCTTGCGCTGCTGCAGCCAGCGGCCAAGTTTCGTCGACCAGTCCAGCACCTCTTCCAGCCGCTCGCTCTGGATGATCACATTCGCCAGAACGCTGAACGGCGGGTACCGCATCGCTCGCCGGAAATACAGCTCCCGCGCCGCGAACCCCGTGTAGTCGTGCTCCCGCGCAAACTGGTTCACGTAATGGTCCGGCTGGTAGGTCTGCACCAGCACTTTCCCGGGCAGCTCGCCGCGCCCCGCCCGCCCGCTCACCTGCGTCAGCAGCTGGAACACTCGCTCGGCCGCACGAAAGTCCGGCAGGCCCAGCGCAAAGTCCGCGCCCACCACACCCACCAGCGTCACCCCATGAATGTCGTGCCCCTTGGCGATCATCTGCGTGCCCACCAGCAGGTTGATCTCGCCCGAGTGCAGCTTACCCAGCAGCCGCTCCATGTCGCCGCGGCTACGCACCGTGTCGCGGTCCATGCGCCCGATCCGCGCCCCCGGAAACAGCTCCTGCAGCCGCTCCTCCCCCTGCTGCGACCCCGCCCCCAGGTAATACAAGTGCTCGCTCTGACACTTCGGGCAAGCCTTCAGCACCGTCCGCCGATAGCCGCAGTAGTGGCACTCCAACCGCTGCCCCACGCGCGCCTCGCCATTCAAACTGTGCTCGTCCCCACCCTTGTGATACGTCAGCGAGATGGCGCAGTTCTCGCACTCCAGCTTCTCCCCGCAGCTCCTGCACATTACCACAAAGCTGTAGCCGCGCCGGTTGATCAGGATGACGACCTGCTCGCCGCGATCGATGGTCGCCTGCGTCTCCTCGATCAGGCGCCGCGAAAATAACTGCTCCTGCCCGGTCTCGCGAAACTCCTCGCGCATGTCGATCATCTCGACCTTGGGCAGCGGCCGGTCTTGTACACGCTGCCGAATCTCCACCCGCGCATACCGCCCGCGCTCCGCATTCTGCCAGCTCTCGAGCGACGGCGTCGCCGACCCCAGGACTACCGTGCACCCCAGCAACTTCCCGCGCATAACAGCCACGTCTCTCCCGTGATACCGCGGCGTCTCCTCCTGCTTGTAACTCCCATCGTGCTCTTCATCCACGAGAATCAGCCGCAGGTTCGGCATCGGCGCAAACACCGCCGAGCGCGTCCCAATCACGACCCGCGCCTCGCCCCGCCGAATCCTGTGCCACTGTTCTGCTCTTTCGTCAGGCGTGAGCTGCGAGTGCAGCAGCGCCACCTCCTCCCCGAACGCCGCCACCATCTGCGCGGCCGTGCCCGGCGTCAACCCAATCTCCGGAACTAGCAGCAGCGCCGCGCCGCCAGCCGCCAAAGCTCGCTGCATCGCCGCCACGTACACCGCCGTCTTCCCACTCCCCGTAATCCCATATAGCAGGTGTGGGCGAAACCCCCCGCGCTCCATCGCCGCAACGATCGTCCCCAGCGCCTCCGTCTGCGCCTCGTTCAGCACATGCTCGTGCGCAAACTTCTTGCCCTGCTGCTGCAGGCCCGTCACATGGAACGCCTGCGCCGTCTCCTCCAGCCGCACCAGCCCGCGATTCACCAACGTCCCCCGCGTGGACTCCGGAATCCCCCGCGCACTCATCCGCCCACGCAACTCCCTCACCAGCTCCCGCCCCCCACACCCAGCCAGCTCCGCCATCACCGCCAGCTGATTCTCATTTAACTTCGGCAGCCTCCGCCCTTCGCTGACTTGCTGAGTCGCTGACTCGCTAACTAGCTCTTCAAGCACCGCCACCGACTCCACCCTCCGCGCATCCCTCACCTCCGCCAGCGGCTCCCGGACCAGCCAACGCTTCTTCGTCATCGCATCCAGCAGCGCCTTGTTCGCCCCCGTCGCGCTGCGAATCGTAGCCGTCTTCCCGGCCTCTCCACTCTCCAGATAATTCAGCACCGCGTACTCGCGATTCTGATCCTCCACGCTCAACTTCGACCGGCGCGACGACCCCTTGACCGCGCCCTCATACAGCACCTTCCGCCCCTGCTCGCCGATTCTGTACACCCACTGCCGCCGCACCTCGGCGGTCAGCGGCATCATCCCGCGCAGCACCTCGCCCAGCGGGGCGCAGTAGTACGCCGCCACCCACTTCCCCAACTCCATCAAGTCATCCGGAAGCAGCGCTGCTTCATCCATCACTTCCTGCACGCGCTTGACCTCGACGTCGTCGCCCGGCGCCACGTCATGCAGTCCGACCACCACGCCCACCAGCCGCTGCCCGCCAAACGGCACCATCACCCGCGCGCCCACCTCCGCCTCAAGCCCACCCAGCTCGTACGTAAAGGCCCGGTCCAGCGGCACCGGCAGCGCGACATCGCAATACACACTCACCCCTACAGCTTAGCGGTCAGGAGGCTGTGGCAATTCGGCAGCGCTTAGACACCCTCTACCAATATCGCCCGATACGCCGACCCGGCGAACCGATGCTTGCGCACCTCGACGTACTCCGGGCTGTCATACCAGGCCTTCGCCGCCGCCACCGAAGGAAACTCGACGATCACCACACCCTCGGTGGCGTCCCCCTCCAGCACCTCATAGTTGCCATACCGAGCCAGCACCTTCACGTCGTGCCCTGCAAACGTGGGGCGAACTTTTTCCATGTAGGCCGCGAGTTCCGCCGCGTCCGTCGTCTTTTCGCGAGTGAAAACAAAGTATCCCTTCATGCCGTCTCCCTTTGACTCTTGACCATCTTCGCCAACTCCTTCACCGCAGCCTTCTTATCTTCCTGCAGCCGCTGCACCCGATCGGGAATATCCGCCGCTCCCACGCTCAACAACAAACCTGTCTGGCGCAGAAGCGCATAGTCTCTCGCCGCCATCCGCACCGCGCGCAGTCCGCAGCAGAACTCCACCCGCTGCCCTTGCCTCACCTTCTCCACACGCCGCACCAGCAGCCCGCCAATCGCTCCCGTAGATCGCACATGCGTGCCGCCGCAAGCGTTGAACTCTACGCCCTCCATCTCCACAATCCTCATCCGCCCCGCGCGCTCCGGAAGCTTCCGCAACTCCCCACGTTCCAACATCCCCTCAGCCCCCTCCCGCGATACCCACGTCGGCCGCATCGCGCGGTCTTCATAGATCAATCGATTCGCCGCAGCCTCCACTCGTCGCAAATCTTCTTCGCTCAGCTTCTCCACCGCCAGGTCAATCGTCACCGAGTCCATCCCCAGATGAAACGAAACCGTCTGCGCCCCCAGCTCCTTCAAAAACATCGCCGACAGCAAATGCTGCCCGGTATGCTGCTGCGCCAGATCCATCCGCCGATCCACATCCACGCGCCCCACAATCTCCGTCCCCTCCAGCAGCGGCTTGCGCACGTAGTGCCACACCTCGCCAGCGTCATCTTCCTCTACGCGCTCCACCGCAACCTCGAGCACCGCGCCACTCTTCGCCGTAGCCACCAGCACACCCGTATCCCACGGCTGCCCTCCGCCCACCGGATAGAACGCCGAACGATCCAGCGCCACCTGCCACAGCTGTTCCTTCTGCCCGCTCTCCCCCACAGCGTGCGAGTCCAGCCGAACATCCGTCACCACCGCGCGAAACTCCAGCGCCTCCGCAGCGTCGCCCTCGTAGTACAGCCGCTCCGCAACTCGCACTACTCCACCTCTTCCGCCGTCTTCAGCACGGCCTTGCGCAACGCTTCCACCTCAGTCCGGCTGCCAATCACCAGCGGCGTCCGATCATGAATCCCCGCAGCCCGCACCTCCAGAATTCGCATCTCTCCATCCACCGCCGCGCCTCCCGCCTGCTCCGCCACCATCGCCAGCGGATACGCCTCATACAGCAGCCGCAGCTTGCCGCGCGGCGCCTTCTTCGTTGGAGGATACAAAAACACGCCACCCTTCAGCAGCGTGCGATGGAAGTCCGCCACCAGGCTCCCGATATACCGCGCCCCATACTCCTGCCCACCCAACTCGCCCGCAACCAACCCGCGCACAAACTCCCGGTACACCTCCGGCCAGCTCGCCGCATTGGCCTGGTTAGCCGAGTAGTACGGCCCCTGCTCGGGCATCGTCATCCCCTCGGCTGTCAGCACAAACCTGTCTTCCTCATCCAAAGTAAACGCCGCAACGCCCTCCCCCAGCGTCATCACCATCACGGCCGACGGTCCATACAGCACATACCCCGCCGCCACCTGCTCGGTCCCCGCCCGCAGCACCGACGCAACCACGTCCCCCACCCGCCGCACCACGCTGAAGATCGTCCCCACATTCACATTCACATCAATGTTCGACGACCCATCTAGCGGATCGAACACCACCACAAACTCCGCGTCCGAATCCCGCACGCCACTCCCGCGCTCAAACACCACCGGCCCTTCATCCTCTTCGCTCACAACCGCCGCAACACTAGCAACCCCGCGCAGCAACTCGGTCAGCAGATCGTTCGCAAACACGTCCAGCTTCTGCTGCTGCTCGCCCTGGACATTCACTACGCCCGCCGCACCGTAGATACTCCCAGCGCCGTAGATATCGCCCAACCCCGCCAGCCGAATCTTCCGCTCAATCTGCCGAGCCGCCGCAGCGATCGCTCCAAACACCTCGGCCAGTCCCGCGCTCGCTCGCGCCGCCACATACTCTTCCACAGTTACTGCTCTGGTCCCGGCCCCCTCGGTCATCGTCGGTTGCTTCCCCATCTGCTCAGCCCTCGTCTCCCACCCCACCCTCTTCCTACAGCCTACAATCTCCCCATGCAATTGCGGTCGCGACGCGCTTAGCGGGCCCATTCACCGCGCAGCCTTGAGCGACTCTTCCTCGCCTCGAATCTCGAGCTGCCGATTCCGGGATTTAATCCTCTTGTACAGCGCCACGGCCGCGACCAGCGATCCAACCACCACGCCAACAACGATCTCGTCAATGGACTTCTGCGCAACATCGTCCAGGCGGAACGCTTCATACACAACCACCAGCGTGACGAAGGCAAGATGAGCTTCAGCGGCCGCGATAAACAGCCATGTCTTGATCTTGCGGGGATCCCGGAGGCTCTCATAGATCAAAAAACCTGAAACGAACGCCGGCGCGATCAGCAAAAACAGCAACTCCAGCAGATGAGGATTCGACCATGTCACGAACGCATCCGCGATCCATACCAGCGAAACAATCACGATCGAGTAGTAAACGACAAACTTGCCTACCGTCCTGATCCGGCTGCCGCGACGATCCCGTACTTTATCTAGGCCCATACACCTTCCATCGCAATCCTTCGTTCGCAGGACCTACTTCGGCATCACCATCAGCTCAATCCCGCTCGCCGCTCCCGCCTCGTGAAACACCGTCTGCGTCGCCTTCTTGAAGTCCTCGGGTTTCGCCTTCGCAATATCCATGAACACCTGCGGATTGCGATCGGTCAGCGGAAACCACGAACTCTGCACCTGCACCATGATCCGATGCCCCTTCAGGAACGTGTGATTCACATCCTGCATGCTAAAGCCAACCTCCGTCACCTGCCCCGGCACCAGCGGCTCCGGCTTCGCTAACGAATTCCGGAACTTCGCGCGGAATGGCTCGCCGCGCACCAGCATCTGGTACCCGCCCATCATTACCGGCGGCGCGCCCAGCACGTGCTTGCCTTCCTGGTCGTCGTCAGGATAATTGTCGGGATAGACATCGATCAGCTTCACATCAAAATCCGCATCCGTTCCCGTCGACGCAATCTTCAACCGCGGCCGCACCGGCCCCACCACCGTTACATCCTCGGTCAGCGGCTCGGTCTCATACACCAGCACGTCGGGCCGCGTCGCAGCGAAGCGCTGATCATCATCCATGTAGCGCTGCGGAGGATCGGCCTCGGTCACGTACCCTACGTACGGCACGGGATGCGCCGGGTCACTCACATACTCATCTTTACTCCCCTGCACCGAAGGCGCAGTCCAGGCCAAGCCGCCCTGTGGCTGGAAGTAAATCATCTTCGTCTCCGCCTGCTTCGGAGGCCACGCGTCATACTTCTTCCACACATTGCTGCCCGTCTCAAACGTGTACGCCTTGGGTAGCGGAGTCCACGCCGCGTCCTTCAAATAATGCGCAAAAAACGGCGCCTCCATCGTCTTGCGAAAAAACTCCGACGTGTCCGACCCGAACTGGATGTCGCCCAGCGAAGCACCGGCTCCCCGCGCCCATCCACCATGCACCCACGGCCCTTCCACCAGCGTATTCGCCGCCGCCTCGGGGCTCTGCTTGTCGATCGCGTGGAACAGCTTCACCGGCCCGGCGAGGTCCTCCGCATCGAACCATCCGCCCACCGCCATCACCGCCGCCTTCACGCCGAACATGTGCTGCTCCATGGTGCGCGCGATCCAGTAGCCGTCGTACGTGTCATGAATTGTCTGATCGTGATACAGCGGATTCGTATTCCCTGCCGCCGAATCCAGGTTCGCCAACGTCCCCATCTTCAGGTAGTACGCATACGCATCCTTGGTAAAGAACTCGAAGTTATCCTTCGGCTCAACCTTCAGCGGATTCTTCTGCGGTCGATAAAACTCCGCATAAAACGAGTGGTTCGCCCCCACCATAAACGTCCCACCGTGATACGCATCATCGCCGTCAAACAGATTCATCATCGGCGCCTGCGGGCTCGCCGCCTTGATCGCCGGATGCCCGTGGATGATGCTTGCCACCGTATAGAACCCCGGATAGCTGATCCCCTGGATCCCCACCTTGCCGTTGTTGTCCTTCACATTCTTCAGCAGCCAGTCCACCGTGTCGTACATATCGGTCGACTCATCAATCCCCTTGCCCTCCTCCTTTCCAGACGCTGGCGGAGTCATCTCCACCCAACTCCCCTCGCTCTCCCAACGCCCGCGCACATCCTGGCACACCAGGATGTACCCACTCTCCAGCATGTCCATATTGCCCGTCACGCGCGGCATCACCACCGCGTTGTCGTAGCTGCCGCAGCTGTACGGCGTGCGCGTCATCAAAAACGGGTACGGCCCTTTATCCGCAAACTGCCCGGCAATCGGCGTATACACCTGCGTATAGAGCTTCACGCCATCGCGCATCGCAATCCGGTACTCATGCTTCTCATAGTGCGTCTTCGCGAACTCCAGCATCTGCTGTGTCCGCTGCTGCATCGTAGGCGGAGTCGCCGTCGGCGCTGCCGGCGCCTTCGTCTGCGCGCCAACCGGCGCAACCAATCCCACCATCAATCCCCACCCGAACCACGCTCTCACCACAACGCGCATGCACAATCTCTCCTGTTTTCAACGTCGCTTCCGCTTCCAAGGACTCTTCGGATTCTACTCGCTCCCCGCGCCAGCAACTTCTGTCATACTTTCCCCCATGCGACCGCGCCTGCCCATCTCGCATCGAGCAGCACGCGTCCGCAGCCGCTGCCCCCGCTCGTTCTCCCTTCTCCTTCTCCTGATCGCAGCCTGCGCTGCCATCCCCCTCCACGCGCAAGACGTCCCACCACCTGAACCCGACGGCTCCACTCCCTACACCCTGCATCTCTACGCCCGCCTGGTCGAGCTTCCTACCTTTATCTTTATTCGCGCGGACAAGCCTCCCGCTCTAGACGCAAAGCAGATCGACATCAAGCTCACCTCGATCAAGCCCAACTCCACGCAACTGTTCCATCCCGTCTCCCTCCGACTTCAGGGCAACGACCCTCTCTCCATCGCGATCCTCCTCGACGTCAGCGGCGACCAGACCAATCTCCTCTCCGCCATTCAAAAAGACCTCTCCCCATGGGTCGCCCATTCGCTCCGGCCCCGGGACCACGTCTCCATCTTCGCCCTGGACTGCAACATCATCCAGACCTCCAACGATGTGCCTGCTAACCCGTCCCTCCTGCAAACCGGCCTCGATTTCGCCCTCGCCTCTCCACTCTCCCATGGCGACTCGACCAAACCCTCCTGCGGCAAGTCCATCCGCCTTAGCGGCTCCATTCTGTTCGTCATGCGGAAACTCTCGCAGCTTCCCGGCCGCCGCATCCTGTTGGTCGTCAGCAGCGGCCGCGAGGGCAAGACCAACCTCACGTGGCCCGAGCTAGGCACCGAGGCTGGCGTCGATTCCGTTACAGTCTTTGCCCTCACCACGCATGGCCCTTTGGAGTCTCAAGGCACGCGCGACCTCTACACCTTCACGCGGCAATCAGGTGGCCTGTTTTTCACGCTTGCACCCGCCGATCTGCCCAAAGCATTGGATCGACTGGTCAGCCTGCTCCGCAGCCGCTACATCCTGCAGTTCCCCATGCCGCATGACAAGACGCCTGTCGCTTATCGCGTCGTCGTCACCATTCCCAAATTCGAAGCCGTCACCCTCCCCTCAGGCATCAGCGTCCCACTCCCTGATCCGTCCCTCGATCAACCATCCACCGATCTTCCATCCGCAGCCCCGCCTCCGGACTCCAGCCCCCACGCACCCAACCCACCACCCGCCGCGCCACCGCCACCTGCCCCTAACAACTAGACCCCCACGCCCTCCAGCTCCCGCTCTTTCGCCTTCCCCGCCAGCCGCATCACCAATCTCTCCAGCACCAGCTTCTTATCCACCGGCCCCGACCGCAACTCCAGATCCGCCTTCGCAATCAAACGCAGTCCGCGCGTCAGCTCGCCACGGTCCCGATACCGCCGCGCCTGCGCAATCAGCGCATCCGCCGCAAACGGCGCCACCCGAAATCCCGGCCACAGGACCTGCCACATCGCCCTCTGATCCTTCACCTGTTTCTCGTTCAGCACCAGCATCTGCCGGTACGTCTTCGCCAGCGAAAACACGTGCCCGATCGCCGCCTCCTCTCCCCCCTCCGACGCATTCAGCAACCCCGCCAGCAACGCCATCGCCCGCGGCACATCCTTCAAGCTGATCGCGTCCGTCAGCTCATACAAGCTCCGCTGCTTGGCAGCCGACACCATCGTCTCCACATCCCCCACCTCGACCGCAGCCTTGCCCATTCCTCCTGCATACAGCAGCAGCTTCTCCACCTCGCTCGCCACCAGCATCATCTCCGCGCCGCCGGCCGAGCCAAGCGCATCCACCAGCTCCCGCGCCGCATCCTCGCTGAACGCCACGTCCCGCAACTTCGCCTCGCGCACCACCCAGCGCATCGCGTCCTCTTCACTCACCCGCTGCAGCTCCACCACGCCGCAGACATCACCCAGCGTCTCGCGAATCTTCTCCGCCCGCTCCTTGTCCGTCATGTCCATCCGACGCAGGTCCTGCGGCAGCGCAATATGGTCGGCCACAAAGATCACCAGCGCCGACGGATTCGGCCGCCGAAAATATTCGTCAATCGCCTTGAACTCTTCCTTCTTCTGCCCGCGCCCATAGAGCGTCTTCACGTTACGCAGAAACAACACCTGGAACGGAGCCATCAGCGAAGGCGTCTGGGCCAGGTCGAGCGCCTCAAAGATCGACGTCTGCCCCAGGTCCAGATCATGCAGACAAAAATCCTTCATCTCCTCCGGCACCAGCGCCCGCATCACTCCCTTGCGGCACATCTCCATCAGAAACGCATCATCCCCCAGCAGCACATACCCGGCACGGCGTGCGTCCCCACTCACTTCGGAAAGAAACCGCTCCACGCCGGCAAAGCTTTTCAGTCCTGTCCGCTCGCTCATCCAAAGCTCTCCAGCATATCGCTCACCAGCGCCTCCGCAAAGTCCTTCGCCATCCGGCGCACGGCGTCTCCATCCTCCTGCACAAACCCGCTCAAGTCCTCAGTCGACTGGTACTGTTCCCTCCACGCAAACGCATCGTTCTTGTAAAGAACAGCCCCGTCATGCGACACCAGCTCGACACTCGCCGTAATATTCACCAGGTAGCTCGACGTCTGCCCGCTGGTCGAGTCATACGTCAGCGGCACCACCGTCTCAGTCACAATCGTGCCCTTCAACACCGCGTCCGTGTGATCGGCATTCGCGCCCGTCACCACCCGATAATTCGTTCGCGTATTCAACTCACGCACCATCGCCTGCGTGAACGCCGTCTCGGTGTTGAACGCCTGCACCTTCGACGCGAAGATCGGCACCCCCAGCGTCCGCACGTTTGCCGGAATATGCGCCGCCGAACCCGCCTGGTGATATCCACACCCCGCCAGCAACACGACCAATCCCAAAGCCAGAACACGCATGATTACGATGATAACTGGTTTAGAAAATCAATCGTTTCCGGTCGAATCCAGCGTCTTCTCGCCGATGTAATACAACGCGTGCGGCACATCCAGCGTATCCGGATCCGCCGTCCACGGCATCGTCTTCCACTCCGTCGTCACCGGAGTCACCAGCGTCAAATGCGCTCGGTCGCCAATCTTGATCGGCATCGCAAACCCCACCTCGTCCGCGCTCCACCGATACGCCACGGTGCCCTTCGCGCGATCGAACTTCAACTCCAGCACCGGTATCGCCGCGTGCCGCAGATACTCGTTGAAGAACGGCGTAAGATTCATCCCCGTCCGCTGATTCCACCACGCCACCACCTGCTCGGTCATGAT
>Ga0210387_10002342_pt1 | contig 14472 bp, 12 predicted proteins | sample IncBWC7OmetaG_FD_160108 | JGI IMG/M metagenome (GOLD analysis project Ga0210387, IMG submission 160108) | Forest soil microbial communities from Barre Woods Harvard Forest LTER site, Petersham, Massachusetts, United States - Inc-BW-C-7-O ...
TTGATCTGGTCCTTGAGGATCGCGGAAATTTCCGCGGCGCGGATGTCCATCAGCCTGCCTCTTTCATCGCGTGCTTGATCGAATTGAGTTTGGTGCGAAGCGAACTATCGACCATGCGGCTGCCGAGCTTGACCACAAGCCCGCCGATGATCGAGGGATCGACTTTCACATTGAGGGTGACGTCCTTGCCGCTGACCTGCTTCAGCGCGGTCTTCAGGGCGTCGAGATTCTTGTCCGAGAGCGGCTCGGCCACGGTCACTTCCGCGCTCGCCTCGCCCTTGAACTTCGCGACCAGCGCGCGGAAGGCGCGGATGACATCCGAAACTGCAAACAGCCGGCGATTGGCGACGAGCACTTTCAGGAAATTCGCGGAAATGCCGGTGATTTCGGCCTTATCGAGCACCGCAGCGAGCGCTCTCGATTGCGCATCGGCACCGAAGACCGGGCTGCGTACCAACCGTTTAAGGTCGGCGCTCTCGCTCAGCATCGCATCGAATTTGTCGAGATCGGCTTTGACCGCGTCGATGGATTTCTCATCACGGGCCAATTCGAACAGGGCCGTTGCGTAACGACCGGACACACCTGAAACAGACGGATCTTCTGCAGCCACAGACCTAGCTCTTTATAGCTGTCAAATTCGCAAGGGAAAAACCGTCGCCACCGTGAGCGGCGCCTAGCGATCCAAGCCCTTGGAATTCAAGCGGGACTTCGATTTTCGACCGACACTTTGGGGCATCGGGATCGTTAAAATCGCGGCTTTGCTATCATAGCGGGCGCGCAGGTGCAACATGACGCAGACGTGATTGCGAGCGTCATCGCTGACCGATCTGTCGATGCATTTTCACGCCCGAGTCGACCCGACGAATTCGGCCCCCGGGCCGGGGGCGGGCGTCGGCGCGAGCGGCGATACGGCCACGCGCATTCGTTCCGTCCAAATATGCATAGCTGCGCCGAAGGCTCCGAGCGGAACCAGAATGGCAGACCCATTCCATTTGCGCATTACTTGATGAAATCTTGAGCTAAGGGATAACGACTTCGTTCTACAGTATTACGAAGTAATCGATTAGATAATAATCCATCAACGGAATAGATTACGGAACATCGCTCGATTATCTGAGCTTAGTAACAAGATGTTTCAGCCGGAGACTTCCCGGCTTTACTGCCCAATTCATGCCATATTGCGACGCAAAACGGCCCCCTCCTTAAACCGGGACAGGGGTTCCACTTGCCACGCTGGTGGCATTACTAGCCTAAAAGGGACAACTTGATGAAAGCTACCAAGAAATTGGCAGCGGGAAAGCTAACCCGCTTGAATACGGCGCTCGCGCTTTTTGCCGCAACTATGCTGATCGGCGGGACCGCCACCGAGGCTTCGGCCAGGACCAGGCACCACTACCAGGGCCATCACTTCCACCACATCAGCCACGCCTCTGACGAAGCCCGCGCGGATTCCTGGCGTGATGCCAATGCGGCCATGACGCCGTCGGGCCACAGCTTCACCGGCGTCGCCTCGACGTATGGCAACGAGTCCGGCCGGCAGACCGCCTCGGGCCAGCGTTTTGACGAGAACGCCATGACCTGCGCCCATCGCTCGCTGCCGTTCGGCACCAAGCTGCGCATTACCCATGGCAGCCGTACCGTCATCGTCACCGTCAACGACCGCGGCCCGTTCGTGCATGGCCGGGTGCTCGACCTCTCGACCGGCGCCGCCCGTGCGGTCGGTCTCTCCGGCCTCGGCCAGGTCACGGCTGAAATCGTCGGATAAGCGCCCCCAGCGCGCATCTCTTATCCAACAAATCTGGAAGGTACCGCGTCCAGAAAAGACGCCGACCTCGGTTGCGCGCCCAAAAAGCCCGCCGTCGCTCATGACGGCGGGTTTTTTGTTGCTTCCCAACATTGCGAGCGGAACGGAGACGACGGAACTACAGGAAGCTCTGCGGGTCGACGTCGACTTCGAGCTTGAGATTGCCCTTCGGCTTCGGCCCAACGGCGAGCCAGGTGCGCAAATAGTCCGACAGGTCAAAAGCCCGCGCGGACTTCAGCAGCAGGCGGAAGCGATAACGGCCCTTGATCACCGCCAGCGGCGCCTCTGCCGGCCCCAGCACCTGCACGCGCTCGTCGCGCGGGGCGAGCGCGACCAGCCGCCGCGCGAATCCTTCCGCCGAGGCGCGATCGCCCGCGGAAATGATCAGGCTCGCGAGCCGGCCGAACGGCGGATAAAGGGTGCGTTCGCGCGAGCCGATCTCGTTCTCGTAGAAAGCTTCGCGATCGCAGGCGACCAGCGCCTTCATCACGGGATGTTCGGGCTGATGGGTTTGCAGATAGCCGACGCCGCGGCCCTGATCGCGGCCGGCGCGGCCGATCACCTGGTTCAGCAATTGCCAGGTGCGTTCGGCCGCGCGCGGATCGCCATTGCCCAGCCCGAGATCCGCGTCGATCACGCCGACGAGATTGAGCCGCGGAAAGTGATGGCCTTTCGCCACCAATTGGGTGCCGACGATGATGTCGACCCGCCCCTCGGCGATCTCATTGAGCTCGTTGCGCATGGTCTCGATCGAGGTGATGAGATCGCTCGACAGCACCATGGTGCGCGCGTTCGGAAACAGCGCGGCCGCTTCCTCCTGCAAGCGCTCGACGCCGGGACCGACGGCGACCAGCGATTCCTCCGCCGCGCAATGCGGGCAGGTCGGCGGGCGCGGCATCGAGAAGCCGCAATGATGGCAGACCAGGCGCTGGCGAAAGCGGTGATCGACCAGCCAGGCATCGCAGATGGTGCAGGCAAAGCGATGGCCGCAGGCGCGGCACAAGGTCAGCGGCGCATAGCCGCGGCGATTGAGGAACAATAGCGCCTGCTCGCGCCGCTCAATTGCAGCGTTGATCTCCCCGGTAAGCCGCGGCGAGATGAAGCGGCCGCGCGCCGGCGCCTCGCGGCGCAGATCGATCGCCTCGATATGCGGCATATGCTGGCCGCCGAACCGCGACGGCAGCACGATGCGCTGGTAGCGGGCCTTGCGCGCGTTGACTTCGGTCTCGACCGAGGGCGTGGCCGAGGCCAGCACGATCGGGATCTTGGCGATATGCGCGCGCACCACCGCCATGTCGCGGGCGTGATAATGCACGCCATCGTCCTGCTTGTAGGCCTGGTCGTGCTCCTCATCGACGACGATGAGACCGAGATCGGCATAGGGCAGGAACAGCGCCGAGCGCGCGCCGACCACGACCGGCGCCTCGCCGGCCGCGATCGCCGCCCAATTGCGGGCGCGGGTGCGCGGCGTCAGCTCCGAATGCCACTCCATCGGCCGCACGCCGAAACGCGAAGCGAAGCGGTCGAGGAACTGGCCGGTCAGCGCGATTTCCGGCATCAGGATCAGCGACTGCTTGCCGCGGCGGATGGTTTCCGCGACCGCCTCGAAATAGACCTCGGTCTTGCCCGAGCCGGTGACGCCGTCGAGCAGCGCGACATGAAAGCTGCCATTGGCGGCGAGCGCGCGCATCGCGTCGACCGCGGTGCGCTGCTGCCTGGAAAATTCCGGTTGCGCGTGAGCCGGGTCGGGCGGGGGCGGCGGCAGCGCGCGCGGCATGGTCTCGACGGTCAGGGTGCCCTCATCGACCAGACCGTCGATCACGCCAGTGGTGACGCCGGCCTCCTTCGCGGCCTCCGACTTGCCGTGCAGCAGGCCGTCGGAGAGCACTTCGATCACCCGCCGCCGCGCCGGTGTCAGGCGCCGCGGCGGCTCACCCACCAGCCGCACGCCCATGCGCGCCCGCTCCGGCCCAAGGTCCTCGCCCATCCGCAAGGTCATGCGCAGCACCATGCCGCGCGCCGAAAGCGTGTAGTTGGAGACCCAGTCGACCAGCGACCGCAGCTCGCCCTTGAGCGAGGGCACGTCGAGCTTCTCGGAGACGTCCTTCAGGCGGTTATGCAGCCGCGGATCGGGATTGGCGTTTTCCGCCCACACCACCGCCAGCACCTCGCGCGGGCCCAGCGGCACGCCGACGATATCGCCGGCCTTCAGTTCCATGCCGCGCGGCACGCGGTAGGAATAGGTCTGGTTCAGCGCGACCGGCACCAGCACATCGACGATATCAGTCGATGCGGCGGCGGAGGAGGTCGGGCGCGTGATGTGATCCATCCGGAATCGGTCTTTTGGGGAACTCAAGGCTACCGCCGTGGCGCCAAGTTAGCGAACGGTAAAGAAGGAGATGCGATATAATTTCACGGAATCACCGCGGCAACCCTGATGGCCCAGCCGGCAATCGAACCGATCGAGCTCCCAAGCGCCGACGAGACCGTCGCGCGCGAGATGACGCGCTGGCTGACGCATCTGAAAAGCGAGCGCCGGCTGTCGCCGAAGACGCTGGAAGCCTATGCACGCGACCTGAGGCAATGCCTCGACTTCCTCTGCGAGCATTGGGGCACACGGGTGACGCTGGCGCGGTTTTCGCTTCTGGAGGCCAGCGACATCAGGGCCTTCATGGCGATGCGCCGTGCCGACGATATTGCCAGCCGCTCCTTGATGCGCGCCCTGGCGGGTATGCGCTCCTTCGGCCGTTTCCTCGAGCGCGAGGGCAAGGGCAAGGTCGGCGCCCTCTCCGCCATTCGCGCGCCGAAGATCGGCAAGAGCCTGCCTAAGCCACTGCCGATGGCATCCGCCAAACGTCTCACTGACGCCGATGAACGCGCGGGCGAGACCCGCGAGACCTGGATCCTCGCACGCGACGCCGCCGTCATGGCGCTGCTCTACGGTTCGGGTCTGCGCATCTCCGAAGCGCTGTCGCTGAAGCGGCGCGACGTGCCCAAGCCCGGCGAAGGCGATGTGCTTATCGTCACCGGCAAGGGCAACAAGACCCGCATGGTGCCGGTGTTGCATAATGTGCTCGCGCTTGTTGCTGATTATGTCTCAATGTGCCCGCATGTGTTGGCGCAAGACGCGCCGATCTTTGTCGGCGCGCGCGGCGGTCCCTTGAGTCCGCGCATCATCCAGCTCACCATGGAGCGGATGCGCGGCGCGCTCGGCCTGCCCGACAGCGCCACGCCGCATGCATTGCGACATTCCTTCGCGACGCATCTGCTGTCACGCGGCGGTGATCTGCGCGCGATCCAGGAATTGCTCGGCCACGCCTCGCTCTCGACCACACAGATCTATACCGGCATCGACAGCGAGCGGCTGCTCGAGGTCTATCGCAGCGCGCATCCGCGAAGCTGACGCGAATCTTACGCGGCTGTAATTGATGAATAATATTTAAGAAGACGCGCTGCTTTGTCGCGCCTACCGTCACGGCATTAGCGTCGGCTCGTTGGGGTTCTCGAGCGGACGGCGGGGCAGCAATGGCAGAACAAAACAACAAGACATCGCCGGCAACGCTCGAAGCATTGCAGCGAGTGGCTGACGCGCCGCGAGGACAAAGAGACGTTCTCGGAATGCTGGCCGGCATTCTCATTTGCTTCGCCGTGCTCGCGCCGACCGACGCTTTTGCCTATCTCGACCCGGGCACCGGGACCTTTGCGCTGCAGGGATTGTTCGCGGGCATTGCGGGTGGCGTACTGGGCGTTCGGGCGTACTGGAGACGGATCAGCGGACTGCTTCGACGATCGAAGGCTTCCGAGGCAACCGGGTCGGAGCAGCCGCTTTCCCATGGCGATGCGTGATCCTGGCTCCTTTCGCGATCCCTCCGGTTACGTTCTCACCTCCCGTGACCGCATCTTCCGCGCCATCAACGACGAAGCCTACGAAAACTTTCTGCTGCTCAAATCTTCCGGCGCCTATGCCGACTTGAGAAGCAAAGAATGGATCATCGCCGCCGAGGAGGCCGATGGGGATCACGCCATTCACGATGGCAGACGGGTTCTGGAGCACCCGAGGCTTCCATTCGTCTCCTATCCCTATGAATGGCCGTTCTCGCTGCTCAAGCGCGCGGCGCTGCTGCACCTGGACGTTCACCTGCGCGCGCTCGACTTCGATTTCACGCTGTCGGACGCGAGCGCCTACAATGTGCAGTTCTGCGGCGTGAAGCCGGTGTTCATCGACACGCCGTCATTCGTGCCGTATCGGGAGGGAGACTACTGGACGGGCCAGCGGCAGTTCGTGGAGCAATTCGTCAATCCGCTGCTGTTGCGCTCGCAATTCGGCATCTCGCCCAATGCCTGGTATCGCGGCTCGATCGATGGCCTGCCGACCAGCGACATCGCCCGCCTGCTCGGCCGCTTCAAACGCTGGTTCGCGCCGACCCTGCTGACAAACATTACGCTACCGGACCTGCTGCAAAGGAGAGCCCGGCGCGACACCGACGGGCGGCCGGCGAAACCGCAGCCGCTTCCCAAGACCGCGTTGCGTTTCCTGCTGCAGCGGCTGCATGGCTGGATTTCGAGGCAACAGCCGAGGCCAATCGGAGCAAGCGAATGGCACCACTACGGCACCCGCAACGATTCCTACGCCGACGGGGAAGAGGAAAGGAAGCGCGACTTCATCGCGCAGTTTTCGCAAAGCCTCGCCCCCGCCTGCGCCTGGGACATGGGATGCAACACCGGCAAATATTCCGAGGTCCTGCTGCAGAACAAGACGAAATCGATCATCGGCTTCGATTTCGACCTTGATGCGCTGGAAGCGGCGGTATCGCGCGCCGTCATCAAGCATCTTCGTTTCCTGCCGCTGTTCTCCGACGCGGCCAATCCGAGCCCGCAACAGGGCTGGGCCGAGACCGAACGGCTTGGATTGCACTCCCGCAGCGGCGCGGACGCGGTCATCGCGCTCGCTATCGTGCATCATCTGGCGATCGGCCGGAACATTCCGCTGCCGGCCGTGATCGAGTGGCTGGCGGGATTGGCGCCGCATGGCGTGATCGAATTCGTTCCGAAATCCGATCCGATGATCCAGCGCATGCTGCAACGGAGGCGGGACATCTTCACGGATTACGGCAAGGCGCAATTCGAGCACGTGCTTTCCGGTTGCGCGCGCATCGTGCGCACACTCGAATTGTCGCCGGGAGGACGGACGCTCTATCAGTTCGTACGGACCTCGGGTTAAGCCGCCATGCCGATGGCACGAAGGGACGTTCTCATCCTCGCGAGGGCTGCGCTCGCGACGACGATCCTGTCGACAACGGCGCTGCTCGACTTTTACGCCTCGAACATGGCCGAGCTCGCAAGCCCGGTACGCGTGCTCCACTACGCCGCAGCAACGCTCGCCATGGTCGCGATCTGCGTGGGAGGAGTGAAGCTGCTGCTGCCGCGTTTGCCGCTCTGGTGCGCGCTGCTCGCGACGGGCCTCATGGCTTTTATGTTCTTTTCTTATCACGAGCTGGTGGTCGTACTGCGTGCCTCGGAGGTGCATTTCGGCGCATCGCTTCCGGTCGTCTGGATGGTCGTCAGCGTCACGGTCGGTGCCCTCGCCGTCGCTTTCCTGCGTCAGCCCGGGGCAAGCTCCATTTTGCTCGCGCTGTCACTCGCGTTCGCGGCACCCGCTTTGTTGCGCATCGTTACCGTGCCTGCGGGCGAGCAACAGGCACGGGCTGCATCCCACGAGCCCGTCGCAGCCGCTGCGAGCAATCGCATCTCGCCAAATATCTACTGGATCGTATTGGACGGATATCCAAGACAGGACGTGCTGCGCGAGGAGTTCGGTTTCGACAACAGCGATTTCATCGGATCGCTGACCTCGTTCGGCTTCACGGTCCTCGACCAAAGCCGCTCGAATTTCCCGGCTACCGTCAATTCCATCTCCAGCACGCTAAACATGGACTACACGGTTCGGCCGAACGGCGAGGGCATCGAGCCGCTTCCGCTCAAGGACATGTATCCGATCGTCCGCGGCCAGAGCCGGACAGTGACCCGCCTGAAATCCGCCGGCTATCACTATGTTCATTTCGAGAACGGATACGACTACCTGACCGAATGCGATGCCGCCGAGCCGCGGTGCGTTCGCGGTAATCTGGGGCTCGACGAGCTCGACACTGCCATTCTGTCGAATACTCCGATCATCGACCTGGTCGTCGACTGGGAAAAGCTCAAGGGTCGATTTTACGAAGCACCTTTCGCATGGGGCGGCGTTGCGGATTTGACGGCCAAGATCGACGTGATCCGCAGGACGCCATCCCCCTTCTTCGTCTATGCCCATGTCCTGGCGCCGCATCCGCCGATCCGCTTCCGCGCCGACTGCAGCTTCAGGCCCGCAGATCTGGACCTGGAGCGCTGGAATGCCCTGGCGCGGCCGGCTTTCATCGAGCAGCTCGAATGCGTGAACACGCAGACGAAGGCGCTGCTGCAGGAGATCGTGCAGGCTGATGCCGGTGCTCTGATTATCCTTCAATCCGATCACGGCACCGCGTTCCGAAATCAGTTCAAGAAACCGCCGACCGAGTGGACTGAGGCCGACCTGCATGAGCGCTTTGCCAACCTCAACGCGCTTCGCTTGCCCGAGCACTGCCGGACGCTCGCCACGCCCGACCTCACGCTGGTCGATACCTTCCCGCTGGTTTTTGCCTGCCTGACCGGCGGCGATTTCGCGCGGCATTTGCCGCCGCGTTTCTTCGTCACGCCCTACGACGACAGCCAGGATTTTGGACACCTTGTCGAATACAAGGCCGACTTATTCCGATAGATTCAGGGCGCTTCCGAAAGGGCGAGTTGACATACGCCCGTCAAACCGCCGTCAGGAAACTTCAACGCTTGCATTGACGGCCTCGTTCGGCAATCGTGTGCCTGACACATCCGGAGGGGGAATCATGAGCGCACAAGAAAGCATGGAGCAGGCCGACCATGCCAAAGAGGCTTCCGAGGAAAACAGGAATATCGCGCTTCTGATCGCGGTGATCGCACTGTGCCTTGCGCTATCGGAGACACTGGGAAAGGGCGCGCAAACGGAAGCGATCAGCAAGAACGTCGAGGCCTCGAATCTGTGGGCGTTCTTCCAGGCCAAGACCATTCGTCGCACCGTGGTGCAGACCGCGGCCGAGCAGGTCAAGCTTGCGGGCGCGCCCGCCGACGATGCCACCAAGGCGGCGGTGCAAAAGCAGATCGACGAATGGCAGAAGACCGCAGCGCGCTACCGCTCCGAGCCTTCGACGCATGAAGGCAGTGAAGAGCTGTCGGAGCGCGCCAAGCGCGCGGAAGAGGAGCGCGACCTCGCGACCGAGAAGTATCACCATTTCGAGCTCGCATCGGCTGCCTTCCAGATCGGGATCGTGCTGGCATCCGCCAGCATCATCACCCGCATGATGGCGCTGGCCTGGGTCTCGGGGGGGCTGACGCTCGCGGGCATCGCGTTCACCGCGCTCGGCATCTTCAATCCGCATCTCCTGCCGCTGCCGTAGTCGGCACTGCGCCTACCTCGTCATTGCGAGCGAAGCGAAGCAATCCAAAGTGCCACCGCGAAGGCAGCTGGATTGCTTCGTCGCTTCGCTCCCCGCAATGACGATGGAAGACGAAGGATCAGCGCGCCTGGTGCACGCTCTTGCGGAAGCGCTGGATCAGCCGCAGCGTACGGGCTGACCAGCCTTCACCGCCGCCGCTCAACATCTCGACGATCCGCGCCTTGATCGGATCGACCAGCGCCCTGGCGCGGGCACGTAGATCGATGATGAACTCGTAGAGCTTTTCGAACCAGCCCATTTCCAGGAGTTTTGGCCGCGTCACGTCGAACACGAAGGCGGTGACGCCGACACCGAGGAATTTGGCAAACAGGATGGTGAAAATCGCGCTGGTCCAGTGCTCGTGGGTCAACAGCCACAGCCCGATCAGCTTCAGCGGAAACAGCGGGATCACCGGCACGATAAAGACGATCAGCGTCATCGCCGGCGACAGCGTATCGACGCGATCAGCGAGCCATTGCTTGAACGTGCGTAGCGGGATCACTGCCACCACGCCGGCCACGATCGGCTCGAGGTGGTCCCATAGCCAGGCTTCGATCAGGAAGATGATCGCAAGCAGGACCCAGAGCGGTTGCAGGAGGCGGCGCAGCATCAATCCGAATCTCTGCCCGGCAGAGGCTGGGCGTCGATCACATATGGATCGCTCGCTTGCCAACTGCAAGCGCCGCTTCCTTGATGGCCTCCGAGCGGGTCGGATGGGCGTGGCAGGTGCGGGCGAGATCTTCGGCCGCACCGCCGAATTCCATCAAAACCGCGGCTTCGTGAATCATTTCACCGGCCTCGACGCCGATAATGTGCACGCCGAGCACGCGGTCGGTTTTCGCATCTGCGAGAACCTTCACAAAGCCATCGGTGGTCTGATTGACCTTGGAGCGGCCATTGGCGGTAAAGGGGAATTTACCGACGGTATAGGCGTGCCCCGCCTGTTTCAGCTCCTCCTCGGTCTTGCCGACAGAGGATACCTCGGGCGTGGTATACACAACACCTGGGATCACATCGTAGTTCACGTGGCCGGCCTGGCCCGCGATGATCTCCGCGCAAGCGACGCCCTCGTCCTCCGCCTTGTGCGCGAGCATCGGACCGGCGACCACGTCGCCGATGGCATAGATGCCCTTCACGTTGGTCGAGAAGTGCGAATCAATCTGCACGCGGCCGCGGTTGTCGAGCGCGACCCCGGCCTGTTGCAGCCCGAGCCCCTCGGTATAGGGCACGCGACCGATGCAGACGAGAACCACATCGGCCTCCAGCGTCTCCGGCGCGCCGCCGGCGGCGGGCTCGACCTTGGCGGCCAGCGTCTTGCCCGACGTGTCGACCGCCGTGACCTTGGCGCCGAGCTTGAACTTGAATCCCTGCTTCTCGAGGATGCGCTGGAATTGCCGCGCGACCTCGCCATCCATGCCGGGCAGGATGCGATCGAGAAACTCGACTACGGTGACCTCGGCGCCGAGCCGGTGCCAGACCGAGCCGAGCTCGAGTCCGATCACGCCCGCGCCGATGATCAGGAGCTTGCCGGGGACCTTGTCGAGCGACAGTGCGCCGGTCGACGAAACGATGCGCTTCTCATCGATCTCGATGCCCTTCAGCCGCGCAATGTCCGAGCCGGTGGCAATCACGATGTTCTTGGTCTCGACCAGCTGCGTCTTGCCGTCAGCGCCCGTGACTTCAATCTTGCCGGCGCCGAGGATCTTGCCCTTGCCGTTGATGACGTCGATCTTGTTCTTCTTCATCAGGAACTCGACGCCCTTGACGTTGCCGTCGATGCCCTGCTGCTTGAAGTTCATCATCGACGGCAGGTCGAGCTTTGGCGGCGGGACGCTGACGCCCATCTTGGCAAAGGAATGGCCGGCCTCCTCGAACATTTCGGAAGCGTGCAGCAGTGCCTTCGAGGGCATGCAGCCGACATTGAGGCAGGTGCCGCCAAGCGTCGGGTCCTTCTCGACCACGGCAACCTTCTGGCCCAGCTGCGCCGCGCGGATCGCGCAGACATATCCGCCGGGACCGGTACCGATAACAACGACATCATAGGCCATGATCTAGATCCTGTAGCTTTGAGGCTGTGTCAGGTGTTAACGCCCGCCGGAAACATCAAGGGTGGCGGCGGTTACATAAGACGCCTCGTCCGACATCAGCCAGACGATGGCGTTCGCAATCTCTTCCGCCTGTCCGACGCGCTTCATCGGCACCATGTGTGCGAGCCGGTGCGCGCGGTCGGGCTCGCCGCCCGCCGCGTGGATTTCCGTATCGATGAGACCGGGACGGATACCGGCGACGCGGATGCCTTCGCCCGCGACCTCATAGCCGAGACCGATGGTAAAAGAGTCGATCGCGCCCTTGGAAGCGGCATAGTCGACATAAGTGTTGGGCGAGCCGAGCTTTGCAGCGACCGACGACAGATTGATGATCACGCCGCCCTTGCCGCCATGCTTGGTCGACATCCGCTTCACGGCCTCGCGCGCGCAAAGAATGCTGCCGGTGACGTTGACGGCCATCACGCGCTGGATGCGCTCGGCCGACATCTCATCGACCCGCACCCCGCTTTTGCCGACAATGCCGCCATTGTTGACCAGGACCCCGAGCGTGCCGAACTTGTCGGCGGCCTCGAACAGTTTCAGGATATCGTTCTCTTCGGCGATATCGCATTTCACCGCGATCGCCTTGCCGTTTTTGGCCTCGATCATGGCTACCACTTCGTCCGCCGCGGCCTTGTTGTTGGCGTAGCCGACGACGACCTTGAAGCCGCGCGCAGCCGTGGCGATGGCGGTAGCACGGCCGATGCCGCGGCTGCCGCCGGTGATGATTGCTACCTTGTCAGTCAAACCCACCCCCACAACTCAATGCGTTCCGCCGATCATTGGCTCGATGCCACGATCGCGCGCGGCATCGAGCGGTCTACTGTGTCAGAGATCGAGCACCAGCCGCGCCGGATCCTCCAGGCTCTCCTTGACCCGCACCAGGAAGGTCACGGCTTCCTTGCCGTCGATGACGCGGTGATCATAGGACAGCGCCAGATACATCATCGGGCGCGCCTCGATCTTGCCACCGACCACCATTGGCCGCTCCTGGATCTTGTGCATGCCGAGGATGCCCGCCTGCGGCGCGTTCAGGATCGGCGTCGACATCAACGAGCCGTAGATGCCGCCATTGGTGATGGTGAAGGTGCCGCCCTGCATCTCGTCGATCTTGAGTTGGCCGTCGCGGGCGCGGCGGCCGAAATCGGCGATGGATTTCTCGATGTCCGCGATCGACTTGTAGTCACAGTCGCGCACCACAGGCACGACGAGGCCCTTGTCGGTGCCGACCGCGACGCCGATGTGATAGTAGTTCTTGTAGATCAGGTCGGTGCCGTCGATCTCGGCGTTGACGGCAGGAATGTCCTTCAGCGCCTGCACACAGGCCTTGGTGAAGAAGCCCATGAAGCCGAGCTTGGTGGCGTGCTTCTTCTCGAACGCGTCCTTGTAGTGGGCGCGCAGCGCCATGACGTTGGTCATGTCGACCTCGTTGAAGGTCGTCAGCATCGCGGCGGTGTTCTGCACGTCCTTGAGGCGGCGCGCGATAGTCTGGCGCAGCCGCGTCATCTTCACGCGCTCTTCGCGCGCGGCGTCGTCGGCCGGTGACGGCGCGCGGACCTGCACCGCGGCGGCAGGCTGATTGACCGGGGTCGGTGCGGAGGCAGCCTTCTCGATCGCGGCCAGCATGTCGCCCTTGGTGACGCGGCCGTCCTTGCCGGAGCCCGGCACGGTCGTCGCATCGACGCCGCTCTCGGCCGAGAGTTTGCGCACCGACGGCGCGAGCGGCGCATCGGATGGAGCGGCCTTGGGCGCGGCAGGGGCCGGCGCGGCGGCTGCCGATTGGGGCGGCGGAGGCGGAGCCGCAGGCTTGGCCGGGGCGGGCGCAGCAGCGGCCTTCGCGGCAGCGCCGGCGCCGTCATTGATCAGGCCGAGCAGCGCACCGACAGCGACCGTATCACCATCCTTGGCGGCGATCTCGCCGAGCGTGCCGGCCGACGGCGCCGGCACTTCGATCGTGACCTTGTCGGTCTCGAGCTCCACCAAGGGCTCGTCGACGGCGACGGCATCGCCGGCTTTCTTGAACCAGCGGCCGATGGTGGCCTCGGTCACGGATTCGCCCAGCGTCGGAACGCGAATTTCAGTCATGGCTTGTTTCCTCGAATAACCCTAAGCGGTCATGCAATCAGTCGTCATCGCCCGCCGTCACGTTTAGGCGACGGCGGGGCATGACGTTCGTTTCTTAGTTCAGTGCCTCGTCCAGCAATGCCTTGAGCTGCGCCAGATGCTTCGACATCAAACCGGTCGCGGTCGCAGCCGCCGCAGCGCGACCCGCGTAACGCGGACGCTTGTTCGGCGCGTTGATCTGGTTCAGCACCCATTCGAGGTAAGGCTCGATGAAGTGCCACGCGCCCATGTTGCGCGGCTCTTCCTGGCACCAGACGATCTCGGCGCCCTTGAAGCGGCCGAGCTCCGTCACCAGCGCCTTGAGCGGCACCGGATAGAGCTGCTCGATGCGCATCAGATAGACGTCGTCGAGCCCGCGCTTCTCGCGCTCCTCATAGAGGTCGTAATAGACCTTGCCCGAGCAGAGCACGACGCGGCGGATCTTGTCGTCGCCCACGAGCTTGGTCTTCTCGTTAGGCAGCATTTGCGCGTCATCATACAGGATGCGGTGGAAGGTGGTGCCCTCGCCGAGCTCATCGAGTCTCGAGACCGCGCGCTTGTGGCGGAGCAGCGATTTCGGCGTCATCAGGATCAACGGCTTCCTGATCTCGCGATGCAATTGCCGCCGCAGCACGTGGAAATAGTTCGCGGGCGTAGTGGGATAGCAGACCTGCATGTTGTCTTCGGCGCATTGCTGCAGATAGCGCTCCAGGCGCGCCGAGGAGTGCTCCGGTCCCTGCCCCTCATAGCCATGCGGCAGGAGGCAGACGAGGCCGGACATGCGCAGCCATTTGCGCTCGCCCGAGGAGATGAACTGGTCGAACAGGACCTGCGCACCGTTGGCGAAGTCGCCGAACTGGGCTTCCCACATCGCGAGCGCATTCGGCTCGGCGAGCGAGTAGCCATATTCGAAGCCGAGCACGGCCTCTTCCGA
>Ga0210387_10002344_pt1 | contig 14466 bp, 20 predicted proteins | sample IncBWC7OmetaG_FD_160108 | JGI IMG/M metagenome (GOLD analysis project Ga0210387, IMG submission 160108) | Forest soil microbial communities from Barre Woods Harvard Forest LTER site, Petersham, Massachusetts, United States - Inc-BW-C-7-O ...
AAGAACTCAACGGGTGGAGATAATAAACGCTCAAGAAGCCTTAGGCTAAGGCGTATTGAAAACTTTGAAGAACAAGTGCAGACTGGCGTCAATTGGACGATCATCCAAAGATCCAGCTAATGTACACTCACAATTTGCCCTTTGCCTTGGGCACACACTCTCTGCTGAGGATCTTCAAACAGTGTATATCTTTGCAACGAGAGCAAGTATATAGCAGAGTGAAGGTACCAAGTCACGATACTACTCAAAAGATATCATTTCTAAAATAAAGGAGTTGATCAGCTTACCTTGACTAGGAGTTTGGCTTTGGCCAATATAGTTTACAATGCCATTGGACACTAGTGGTCACAGCTGGAGATGCAACAGATTCGGCCGATCATATCAACTTAAAAGACGTCAGAAGAAAGCCCAGGACCCCGGAGAGTCCCAGTGCTCTAATATCTAACTTCAATTACCTCAAAAACGGAGCATATTTTGCAAGTTCGATTCCAATGAACAGGTTTACTATTCAGTTTCCATCCTCGACCTACCACCCCAGGTTTCCAAGATCGAATGACAGTTATAGTGTAATCAAAGGAAAAGATCTCATCCTCGAGTAGCGACTCGCAAGAGTAGCTAACTGGCCGGTTCCTGGGCAAATTTGGCTTTTGACCTGACTTGCGATGTCACAGAAATGTCCAACAAATTATGCTGTCGCATTTATATAAGGGGATTTTTTTTTGAGATGGCTGACAACGGTTGGAGAGTGATTCTATGATTGGGGGTCATTGATGCATCGGGACCAGATGAGCAACCCTGCGAAATAACTTATCAAAAACAAAAGCTCACTCGAAATGGTTTTAAAGGAACTTGTGTTATCTTTGTGGTCGACCCTCGGGCAAATACGATGCTAGGCTATGAATAACATTACCCAGCGAGTGTGGCAAACAAGACGAAAGCCAGAAACGCTTCAGTGGCGGGGGCGAACGACATATTTATCCATGGACAGTTGTATTAAGCCGATGCATATTGCGTTCCGGTTCGTAGACACTTGAGCATGACAAGCTAGATTGCAATGAGAGACTCGACTGAAGGCTACGATTAAAAGCATCCTGTGAAATAAGAAATCAATTCTCACCGTTTCATCCTCGAATTGATACATTTCCGCATAAGAGAGGTAACGGTGGATCAACGACGAGAAGCAGGGAAAGGGGTTGTTGGCAAAATTTGCTGGATTTCTCGACGAGCCTGCGTTAGCTTGTCTTCAATCACAGCCTGGATATACCTCATTTTGTGGATGAAACGTGAAGAAGAAAAGAATATACCATATCATGCGCATGTCGATTTCTTTCGAATTCGCTGCGAATCCATGCAATTGTCTCTCTCCTTGTCAGCGGGTCTGGTATGGCTACCACTTGAACGTCAGCCGTAGTGCCGCGGATAAAATAAGAAGGACTTACACCGGGACGCTCGGACAGCATAGCGATACAGATTGAGGACTCTCTGCTTTAAGATGAAGTGTTTGAGTGTGGGGTGGAACATAAAAGGACCAGTTGCCATAAGCGGTGTCAATGTGATCGTTTCAACTCCGGCGCCCTGAGCATAACGCTGCAGACTTTCTGCAAGTATTACAATTCACCGACCCTTACAACCTTGACTACCGGCTATGACGACTACAAAATCTGACGTTCAATCACCAGGCAGAAAACCCTCATCTCAATCTGCCGTGGAGGCCCTTCTCGTCACTGTCGGTTCGCAGACAGAGTCAGGGCATGACGAAAAAGTCACAGCGCCTCGTCCTCTGAGGATTTACACTCGTGCTCAGATTCTTCGTTTGTATAACTCCCCTCTGGTCAAGTCTCCGCCAGATATGCCTGAATTAAGGTACTGGTTCGGGTAGGTTTCCTTGAAGACTTCTTGCTCTGTAGCTCAGTGTATTCTTATCCAAGGAGCGAGAACGAGCACAGCCTTGGCAAGAAAGAAGCAGAACCATCGACTCCCAACAGTGCAAGGGAAAGACGGTAAATTCTTGTTTAATGGAATGGCCCGGTTTAGGTATTCTTAATGACTTTGTCTTTTACAGGTTTAGGCGCGACGCGGACGACGGGGGTGCGTGGCGACGTATATCTATATCTGATTTGTATTTTAATCATTAACTTATTAGAAACACCCTCACGAGCTACATTTCGATCTACTCTTTCGCAACCTTCGCAGATGGGCAACTTTAAACACCAGTCGTTACGCACAAGTGATCGTGATCGGGACCGAGACCGTGACAAAGATGGGGAAAAGGACCGGGAACGGGATATTAGGGACAAAGAGGGTCAAGAGAGGCTACGAAATGTAAGTTCAGTCATATGCTGGGCTTATCGCGAATTAAACGTTGTCTCTTAGCTTTCCGACAAGTATGACCGTGATCGGCTCGCTCTCCCATTGGCCAATCTCAGGGGCAAAGAAAGAGATACGGCGCCTCATCTTGCCGCCGGCTCGTCAAGCAGACTCGGAGCTCCAACCCAACTTGGTACTGTGGCCGCTCGCCGAGCTGATACCCGGGAAGCTGCGAAGAAGAAAGCCGGCGAGACAAGCGAAGACTGGAGAAGGGGTGAGTGTCTTATCTTCTCTATCCTTCATTTTTGTTGATCAAACTACATTAGGGGCTGAACCTCGTTCAACTCGGGAGGAACGTGAGTATTTTGGTGGCTATCATTCCGTTGCAGATTCTTAATATTATATTCTAGGATCCGATAATGGTCGCAAAGACCGCGACGACCGTGAGCGGCCACGGTCCCGTGTCCGTGATGTCTCGAGACCAAGACGAGAATCTTCAATTCCCCGGCGAGACCGCGAGCGCGATGACAGAGAGATAGTTAGGGATAGGGACCGTCGAGGAGACCGTGACCGCGATGACTATCGCAGAGAACGTGATGACTATCGACGCGACCGGGATAGGGATCTGGACAGAGAATTGGAGTTGGATGACCCGAGGCGGTGGCGAGATGACGGGAAGCGGGACGACAGAATGGCCGCAAGGCGAGGCGACCGACAATCTGACCGAGAGCATCGGGATCGTGAACGTCCACGTGATAGAGCACCTCATGAGGCCGGATGGGAACCATCTCATGACCGCCGTTGGACTGTTGTAGAGGAGCGTGATGGTCGGTCTAAACGGAACGCTGCGCGTGACAGGAGGGGTGTGCCCGAAGAGAGTAAAGACAAAGAGGATCGGAAAGATCGCGAACGAGAGAAGGAGAAGGAACCGGCATGGATGGACACGTACATTCCGAATGCCTCAAGCGCGGGTATTTTAGGGGGGAAGGGTGACGATGGTGAGCTCGACGGGATACAAACTTGGAAGAAGGGCATGAAGGAAAAAGAGCAGAGAGACAAGGGTACCAGTCATGTCAAAGAAGATGCTGGAGGTTACCGGCCAAGTGGGTCAGAGAAACCCAAAGTACCGGAGAAGCCGCTCGACGAGATCCAGTTGTTCAGGTTGCTGATGAAGAAGGAGGAAGAGAAGAAAATGACGGACCAGCCAATTGTTGTTAAACAAGATGACGCACGGCAACTCGCTTCGCCAGCTACTGACAGTACTGTCCCGGGTCTAATGAGAATCCAAGACCAACGAAAAGTACCAGCACTATCAAATAGTGTGTTGTCCATTTTGCGTTGAATTCCGCTAGCCATGACTGATTTTATTGATAGGCGACGCTAAGATAGCTCCAAACTCTCAAGCCGTGAAACCAGGGTCCGACATGCAACCTGGTGGGGAGGAAGTCACATTTCAAAACTCTCGACTAGATCTTCCGCCAACTGTTCCGTCACCACACTCTGAAGTGGCGCTTGCCGCTGTTGCTGGAACTCCTCGTTCTCTGCTATCCTCAAAAGATCCTTCAATCCATCACGTAAACCCACCTGTTCCAACTCTCGACTTATCTCTTGAAAGACCAAGGACCCCGCCATCCTCCAAATTATTCCCCAACCCCACTTCACATGAAAGTCATTCTCATGCAATTCAAAGCACTGAAAAGACACCTCTGGATCCTCAATCTGCTCCTGTCTCTACCCAGTTCAACCCACCACAAAGTTCTCGCCTTCTAGCCTTCGGTGCTCGAACACCCAACTCAATCACTGCTAAATCTCAAATTTCTGTTGACCATTTGGCTACGTCTCCCCTTCCAAATGGACAGCTACGCCCCAACGGTCAGCAAACCTCTAATCTGCAATCGATTCAACCTGGCATTTTCCAGAATTCTGGAATGTTGCAACCCGAACCCTCTCTCAACCAAGGAGCATTGAAATCTGAATCTCTTCGTCCTCCACCGGGTTTCTCACCGTTCGAGGATCAGAGCCGTTCATCCGTCGGGTTTGACGAGCCACGAGAGCAGAACTTTACACAACCTCCTGATTCACTTCGTAGGGTATCAGCGGAGCGCCCGCCGTTCACACTGACATCTGAGTCTGGGGTTTATCCTGATCCTTCGTCATTTGACCCTTCCAATGGCGCTGGTTACGCGACAAGTAAAGGCAGTCGATTCGCCAAATTTTTCGATGGCAAGGCACGAGAAGGACAAACCACTATGACAAAGGCTGAAACTCCTGTTGGCTTTGTGTCATCTTCGCCAATCCCCGGACCGAGGCAGGAACAAGGTGGTTTCAACGGTGGCAACACGGATCACCGTGCTATGGATGATCTCTTTGCAATGTTGAATAGTTCAGCGCAGGTCAGTCGATGCCGACCTCCCAATTCCTTCTCAACTGACACGCCAATCAATAGGGCCAACGACTCAACCCCGTTAATCCACCAAATACAGCACCCACATCTGGCAGCGTTACGTTCGGCCAGCCCCAGAATAATTTGCAATTGCTTCAGCAACAGCAGACCCATCACCAGCAAGCGCACCACGTACCCTCTAATGGCCGTCTTGAGGCATTGTACGAGAGTCGTCTCGACGATCGAAACTTCATGCCGGATGGCATGGTCCCCGGCCTTCGATCTGCGCCCCCCCCTCGAAACCGAGAAAGTGGAGGGATGTTCCCTGAGTCATTGGATGATCCTATACATTTCAATGCGCAACGCTTGCCTCCCCAACAGCAACGGGGACTGGATCAAATGTACTCTGGTCCAGTCCCTTCTTTATATGCTCAGCAGCCCAGTCGAAATGTGGGGATACCGCTTCAACAACCTCATTACCGTGGTGGACCATCCCCTACCTCTGGACAGGGTTCCCTGCAGCGACTACCTCCGGGTCTCGCCAATCTTGGAGGACGACCTCCGCACGAGCCTTCTCAGTTCCTCGGCATGCCCATGCCGTCTGCGGCATTGCATAGCAATCTGCACGGGAATGGCCCGCCTCAGCAGCATTTCAACAACTTCGGTGCAGCGGGTAATCTGGGTTACGGAGGTCCTCAGATGCGTGCCCCCCCTCCCGGCCCGCACCAGCTGCAAAACCTCGTCGCACACAATCCGATGGCAGGCTTGGGACACCCAAATAACATGGATTTGCGCGGTCCCAATCAGGCTCAACTCCTAGGAATGGGGGGAGCTGGTGTCAACGTTGGAGGGTTGCGTGGCGTAGGTGGTGGATTTGTCGCCCAACAAGGTCAAGCCGCACAAATGCAACCCCCCCTCCTCGCGATGCGGCAGCAACAACAGCCACAACAACAACCACATTTACTACCGCATATGGTCCCACACCTTGTGCCTCCACATCTTCAGCAGCAAGGACGTCCAGGAATTAATAATCAGCCCGCCCATGACTTGATGGCACTTCTCATGGGAGGTGGTCCTAGAGAATGAGAGAATTAAAACCTTCCAAAGCTTGCGTCTGTGACTAAGTCTATATCCAGATTTTTTGCCTGACCCCTGGTCGTTTGTTGCATACTGATAGTTATTCACCTCTGTCGATTTCACCATTTCCACATTTTGATACACAAACGCCCACAAGTTCAGCTTCATATCCCCTTTCTTGTACGTCACCCCTGGATCAGGAGTTAATCGATCATAGCTTCCTAGATTCTTGTTAGCCAGTGAGACTCGGGAATTCCCAGCTTTCTCGAATCAGCCAACCCTTTTCGAGATCGGTGATTTATCCCACAGACCTTGGTCGGCCTAAGAGCATTCCGAACTCAGAAAATCATGAAGGCAATATAGATCACATCACTTGCTAGTGTGTAAACGGACGCTTTATCACAGGATTCCACTGATGTCGGAAAAATCATGAGGTCCGCTCTGGCAAGATCGAGGGTCAGCCAAGGGTCAGCGCTCCAAAATGACCCGCAAATTTTCATTATATCCGCTGTGTTTTGAGATTCGGGGCTTCGAATAATATTGTCCTGCGCGTTTCATCGATGTGTAGGGTCACTGCATGGCGCAAACCTGCAAGCGACAGTGGCAGCTACTATAGGCTGATGCGCTTGTGTGACCTATAGCGGCTCATTGACCCTCATAGCTCCCGACACGGTACCGGCATACACAGCACTGGCAACCCAGTTTTCTTGACGTGCAACCTCGAAAATTATTGAAACGGCTGGAATGATATGCACATCGTCGTAACATGTCGCAATAAAGCAATAAATATTATAACTTGAAGCCGTCGGCAATGTCAAGCGGACTCAGATTTGCTATACCAAATTGGGCCATTACGGCTTGCCAAAAGCAGACTACGTCATACCAAATCAGGCAAGAGCGTTCCAAGACAAGAGAGGCTTTAGTAGGCCACTGTGCTGGGTCCTTACATCTCAGATATCGATTGTACGCGGACATAACGAATTTGAGCACGACATTGATATTGATGAAGCTGGCGGTCACAACGCCACCATGCATTCACCGTTGGATGTGCCCACTTCTTGGATATTCCGCATTCGTGACAAAATTAAAACATTCCTAGTGGGCACCCGCAATTCGACGATACAATCAGATCGACTTCATCGATTGTAGGCTATCTCCATATGGCTATAACTAGCAACTCACGTCCTTCTCGTTGGCGCTCCACGGATCCTTTGCGGGTGACAACACCCGCCTGGCTTCTTGTGCCAGTTAGGCCATATAGTCTACGTAACGCTGTCGATGGATTGCAGATAATAGCAGCTGCCAGCGCTGAACCTATCGTTGGCCTAGGGCCTGCTTCCCGAACCTGACAGGCACCAAGATACAGCTTGATCATAGTTCTTTCTGTTGAAAAGCAAACCTAAACTTGGGTTAGGACATTGCGTGCGAGGTCGGTTACGAGTAGGCCAGTGTCGGGTTCCTGGGCGTTACGAACAGCATCGATCGAGAGCGGTGTTCCTGGTGTCAACTGACAGTTGGAAATTTAAAACGCGTGGCCGTTGTAGCCTTTCGCTCATCCAAATCGCCGAAGGACGCTCATAAATCTTGACGTGCAGAATTCACAACCCTACGTACTATTGCAAACGAAGATACACACGACTTGATGACCCCAGGAAAACAATAAGATGCGCTGCATTACCGGTGTCCAAATGTAAATTGGCATTACATCAACTATAGTTTATAAAGTATCAGTAAATGTGTTAGTACGTTTTGACCTGTGAATGAAATGGTACATAAGTATGGTCGCTGAACCTTTGAAGAATGATGGTGAGATAAGAAATCAGTGACTGATGGGAGGGGTATATAATAGGTGGGAGGCCGCAGAACGGCTCCTTTAGTGAGGCATAATCTCGACGTCGGGGGAGTGCCGCTTGATAAAGTTCCTGGGCTGGACCAAGGGTGGATCACTGCAGTTACTTGCAATTGGAATTGCGAAAGGTGAAGCAAATCGTTCTGACTTTACTAGTAGCACTACACATGTTAGCGGAGATGAAACTTTTCAAGGTACCCTTTGGACAGATAGAGCTATATAGCGCTTACATAACTGAGCCAAGTTGTGGGCGAATCTCGACATTTTCTGCCTGCAGGCAGGGAACGTGGTGTCTTGTAATCAAAAGGGCTTGTAATATCACCGAAAGTCACTGGTCCCTGCATTAGAGGATAAGCGATCCACGCTTTGAACGCATTCCAGAGTTTTCCTTGTACTTGAAAAGTTGCTTGTTGGTCAAACGACACAACATTCCTACCCTACCCTCTTCCTCCACCTCCCTCGGCCTTCCAGTGCACTCCACTCGAGGAGGTGTACCTCCCACTCGCCCACCGTCGCCTCCCCCACGCTCAGTTTACTTTGGGCGCTCTCCCCGTTTCTTCGCGTGTTCTTGATTTCTAGTGCCAGTATTCTCTAGAAAAAGCCAGTATCACTCACCCACAGTCATTCCTTTTATCCTGTTTCTTTGGCTTCGATCAACACTCACAAAGTAATTCGCCTTTAATTCGTCTTGGTTACCTGGTCCTACAAGAAAAAACAAGCCAACAATCGTTATCACCCCTGTGAGTTATCTTTATGGAGTTATCCTAGTGTGAGGATTGAAACAACGTTCTGGTGGTGCAGTTCCAGGATTCGTCTACCCCATCGGCATTGTCGCGACTGGTGAGCAGAACTAGTGACCAGAGTTGTCGGAGGTGCTGATGACAATCGATAGGACCAACACACAGAGGTGAGATCTCTTGTCGGTACGTCATGGATCTGCTTGGTCGTCGAAAAACGTGCCAGCCAAGCGACCGGACCGACCCGGAGGGGTGGCGCATGTGGCGCAGTCAGGGCGTTATACGAACCGATATATGAGATGAATATCGATGAATTGCCAGTAGTGGAGCTGGCCTGCAGGCTCAGGTTCCTTGAGGACTTGACTTGATTTAGTGACCCTCGAGAAGTGATTGAATGGAGTTTACTGACGTTGGCGAGTAATTCGGTTTGTTCGCTGCTGGTGCGGAACCACGAGGGACTTGTGATTGTGATGGTTACGACAAAATTTGTGATAGCTCGACACGCCTTGTTTTTTCCCTTACTTCATATTTCCTCATTCGGACCTGATAACCATTCTTTCGGACCCCGGCCAGCCCCGTCCCATCTCCCACTTTTATACTTGATCTTTCTTTTACTCTCTCTTTTCCCCTTACTCTTCGTCGTCGAGCTCGTCCCCCTCCTCGACGTCGGTCTTCCTCCTCCTCTTCATTCCCCTCTTCCTCATTTCTGTTGCACTTCACGACCATCGACGCTGACCACGACCTTTCCAGCACGTCCTCCCCACAGTTTCGTGTGTAGTGCAAATTCATCCTGCACACACACTGCACTTTTACTCGACACGCTCTTTGTCGTCGTCGTCGTCGTATGATTTGCAATCTACCGTCATTGGTGAGTCGCGTCTAGATTCTGTCTGTCTGCCACTGTTTTCCTGGTGTCGTGACGCGAGTTCCAATGTTCGCGTCGTTGTCTGTTATGATCGGCCCATGTTTGTCTTCGCGTCGTCCTCGCTCTCCGTCTTGTTTGGTGTCGCATTTCCCTATCGCGCTCCGAGTCGTTGGTCCTGTTTGTTGCACACCGTCTATTCTTACCCTATCGGGTGTTACTGCTCAGTGCCTGCTCTATGTCTTCTCCTCTTCTGCCAGAGCACACTTGGGCTAATTTACACTCCAATTCTCTTCTTGCCCAATCCCCACCCGCCTGCAGCCCTCTATCGATCGTACAAACGTCCGCATCGATTCCTCTCTCCGCTCTCGTCATGAAAGACGTCTCTACTGCAAATAAACACTCTCGCACCTCTCTCATCTACCCCAAGAAGCGTCCTTCACCCAATGGCGTCTCCAAATCTCACAAGACTCCTCTCCTCCCTGCTTGTGGTCCCGTGCGCAGATCTCCGCGGTCCGCCAAATCTATGCTCATTCACCAGCGGCAACGCGAAGCACAACTATTAGCGCTCCGCAGAGAAGGAATCCTACTGGAGGAGGAGTATCGAGATGAGATTCGGTACTACATGCACGACATGGAGGTCAGTCGACTCTCGAACGCTTATTCCGCGTAGAGGGTTTGCTCAAGTTTAGCAACCTACACCGCAGCTGTTTACAATGTGTTCCACTCAATCTATGGATCAACAGCCTGAAATACGGTGGCATATGCGGCCTTGTCTAGTCGATTTCCTCGTTGAGATTCATTTTACGTTCCGTCTCCGTCCAGAAACATTGTACCTCACCCTCAACATCGTCGATCGCTATGTCTCCCGCCGTATTGTCTACATCAAACACTACCAGTTGGTCGGGTGTGCCGCACTCTGGATTGCTGCCAAGTTTGAGGATGCAAAGGAACGTGTCCCTACGGTGCAAGACCTGGCCCAAGTATGTCGCGAGACGTATGAAGAGTCTGCCTTCATTCAAATGGAAGGACACGTCTTATCCACCATTCAATGGACTCTCGGGCACCCGACTGCTGAGGCCTGGCTCAGACTCATGTGTTGTGGTCCTTGCATTGAGGATCCGAAAGTGCAGCACGTTGCACGGTTCTTGATGGAAATCACCCTGTTCTATCGAGAGTTTGTCAAACACACGCCATCATCAATTGCCCTGGCTGCTCTTATACTGGCACAATTCCTGTGCAACAGGCCCCGCCGCCTATGGGAGGAGACGGACGAGGTCCTGGAGGTCGTTGAATATCTTGACAATCGTCTGGCCAAGCACGTCAACGACCTCTCGGAGACGCTGGTCAAAAAGTATTCTTACGCGTTCTACTCTAAAGCTGCTACTTTCGTCGTGCAATATTACTTGCAAGGCGGTCGCTTTATCCGTCAGACTTTCGCGTCCTTCCCCGTCACGCCAATCCGCTCGCCCGCTTCTTCTGCTATGAGCACGCCAAGGAGCTCGACAACATCCATGTCTGATGTATCCGACGACATGCCTCTCACACCGACGACACCATCGTTCTCCAGTGATCCGTTCACGAGCTCATACTCCTCTGATGACAAGGAGAACAAACCTTCGTCCTTTGAGCCCGTGCTAAACAAGCACCGTGTTGACTCCACTCCAGACCATTTTCTGCCCCACGATTTTGTCACATTCGGTCGTCCCGCGCTTCACAATCTCAACGTCTCTCCTCGAGCGTTAGTCTCATAGCAATTCAAAACTCTGTATTCCCTCCCTCCTAGGTTCCGCCCATTTCCTACAGCCCGTGTCCAAAAAGTTCATCAATCCCGCAAAATGTAATACCATACACGTCGCACCAACATCTTCGCGCAATTTCTTTTTCTGCAACTCAATCATCCATGCATCACACTTTCCCTGGCAATTGTCTCATTTTTCGCACCACTATCCTATACTGGCAGGCGCACAACCTACTCGAGGGCCAAAGAGATTTTCTCGGGGACGGTACCTCCATCATCTATCCCGAAATGCGCGATACGCAATGATGTAGCAAATGAAGGACAGTTTTTTATTATCTGCCTGCAACCGGACCCTGCGTTACTTTTTCTTCTGCCTGGCCCCATTCGGGGAAGCCATCCTATCCGCACGCGATTCCCCCCCTTTTTTCTCTCTGGTCGTAAACAAATATCCAACCCACGACTTTACACTCATTCCCGTCCTTTGTTATTCTATGCATTCATCATCCACCATCATTCCCCCCATTTTCCATTCGCTTGTTCACCAGACATCATCCTTCACCCACCCTGCACGCGACGAGGTCGACAGCTTGCGCCCATTATTCTTCTACCGACAATCGCATTCGTTCTAAATATACTATACTTTATTTTTTCACCTTATGATATATTCTCTTCCTTTTTTCCCCTTTTACCTTTTCATCGTCGACCAACCTGGCAAATTACGTGCTGGCTTCCATATATTTTTTGGTCTTCCCCCGTCACCACTTTCAAACCTATCGGTACAAATCTCCCATCGGCATTTTTTCCCTGCATTCCCTCTTCATCCACACATTCTTTCAAGTTTTTTTCTACCCGCACACTCAATCTCGTCATGTTGCAACAATTCGCCTCTTTACCTACAATCCACTGTCGTCCTTGCAATCATCATCATCCTCAAAAGCCTAAAGGGCTCTTCAATTTTCCTGTGCACACATTTTCATAGTTATAATAACAGAGCACCCTGAATTTGCATCTTCTAGCCGGCTCCACTCAATCGATCGTACCGCATTTACTATCGCCGTCAACTACCAAACGATTCTAGCGCTGGGCCATCGATTGTTTCAGGAACGGATAAGTATCATGGGAGAACAATCTCAACAATTGCATAAACTAACCTAAGACAACATGCCAAAGGTCGGGGAAGGAACTCTCCTTCATCCAAAAATGTACTCCATCTCGATCCGGGTCATCCACCCCTGCCCGAGACGGCAGTCCGCGAAATTTCACCCTGTCCGAGTCTCCCATTGAAACGCAACTCAGCATTGAATATTCAGTGAACATCGAAAGGTAGCTGTCAGATTCTAGTGATACTTTGCGAGAAGATAATCGTTCTCAATACAATTTGAAATGTAGGTTCTACGGGCTCCCAGAGTTCCAGCGGCCCTTTAAACCTTCTCACCATATGGTTATTTATTCCAGAATCCACTGATCTCCATTCTTCTTGATTCCAACAGGTCTCTTCTCATCCAGACTGATTCGGCCAGCATTTAGAATGGCGGTTGTCAAGACCGTATTCGCGATGGTAGGTAGTCCGTGACTATCGTACTCCGTGGGTTTCGTGAGACCTGCGTTCACGTTACGCGCGGCATCGATGAATTTCTCGATCGACAAATAGCCGTATCCCCGCTGACCATCGAAATAGCCACTTTCTGATGGGGAGTACTTCATGCTGGGACACATCCCATTTTTAGCTCGGACCGGGGAGACGCATGAGTTACTCACTAAAAGGGGTTGTACCAGGACTTCCCCGTCTCATCGACAGTGACGTCGTACCCGCGATGCGCTTGATCGACATTGATATCACCCTATATAACATTTGAACTGGATTGTTGTCATCGTGGATTGCTTTGCTGACCTTTTCGGCCATGTAATACCAACGTTGCGCAGAATGCACTCCAGCTTTCAATGGGGCGGTCCATGACGCAGAGTATACCCCAGTGCCCTTATGCTTTGGGCTTTTGATGGATTGCCAGTCGACCAGCAGCGTAATGGTGTCTTCTGTTTGCGGAACACAGTTGTACGGCTCACTGGTCGCGATGCCTGTTGCCGCACTGGCGACGACGCGGGTGGGAACGGCTATGTCTTGAAGCATCCAGCAGCAGATATCAATGTGATGGGAAGAGAGATAATAGCTGAGGATGGGGATTGTATCAGGCCTCCGTGAGGAATTGCAGCGACGAATGTTCTGACCTGATATCCGAATCTTTCCCTGCCCATGCGCGGAAGGTCTCGAGCTGGCTCTTCGGCTGGCTCATCCATGCGCTGAAGAAATTGAACTCGCCCAAGCTTGCGGCTCGAGCCTTGGCATCGCTGTACACGGGGTCGAATCTAAAAAGCGGGTAATGTGAACTTTGTTCCGTCCAGTTCAGCAAAAGCCTGACCGTTTGTGGTGCTCTACAAAGCAGATGACGTTGTGTTTCTTTGCAGCGGCAATGAGCTCGTTGTGATGAGCAAGCAGCTGAGTTGCTGGTTTGGTGACGAGGACATGGATGCCTCGCTCAATGGCATACATCGAGATGGGGTGATGAGTGCCTGCCCAGATCGATATTGTTGATACTTAAGATGAGTACAGAACACTTGAACTTACTGTCGGGAGTGAATACAATAACGGCATCCCCAGGCGACATTTTGTCGATTGCTACTTTATCTTTGGGGCGGCATAAGTTGACAAATAATTGAAGAAAGAACATGCACCCACAGGCCACCGGATCAACCTTGCCTTGCTCAGGAAACTGGGCGAAGCTGCCGTGGCCGTGGACAACATTCCTACACATTTTTGTTGGCTCCACTTACGAGGTGTCCATGTCCTTGTAAACACCTGCAATATTCTCTGCTAGATGTTGGCGAATGGCGGGAAATTTTCCACCGTTGACACCAACCATCCCTAATTGGTCGACCTAGGAAGAAAATCAACAGACAGAAGAACAACTGGATGGGAACGTACCTTGCCCAATCGTCGGAGATCAAAGAGGGTGAGAGCAACGACCTGTAAATCCTGTTAATAACACTATTGAAGCTGAACAGGTTGATACGTACGCCTATCTGATACAGATGGTTAGCGTTGGACTAGACCAAGCAAACCTGGAGTGTACCTTCTTGTCGGATTTGGATGCACCCGTTTCAGTCCATCCCGTCGTGTACTCCCCCTGTAAATGGCATCAGATGGAGCGGGCGAGTCAACGAGGGCGAGCTTACAGTACCACCTGTAGTACAAGAAGATGTGATCAGCGGGTGTTGTTCACAATGTCACTGTCATCGACTTGGAAGCCTTACACATCAAGACATTGAGTTTAGAGAGATCGTTCGACATTCTGGTGTTGGAAGGAATGTGGGGAAATATGCGGGGAAATACCAGTGAGAGTGGTGCATAGCCATTTCCGTAGAGGTAGAGCGGCGAAGTATAAAGCGGACCGAGAGGGGGCGGGCCTCGGGCCGGCAGCGGACCGTCTGTCCTTGGAATCCTCAGCTCCTGCA
>Ga0210387_10002345_pt1 | contig 14462 bp, 9 predicted proteins | sample IncBWC7OmetaG_FD_160108 | JGI IMG/M metagenome (GOLD analysis project Ga0210387, IMG submission 160108) | Forest soil microbial communities from Barre Woods Harvard Forest LTER site, Petersham, Massachusetts, United States - Inc-BW-C-7-O ...
ACGACATCCTGTTTTTTTGGGTCGCGCGCATGATGATGATGGGTCTCCATTTCATGGGCGAGGTGCCCTTCAAGCGCGTGCTCCTGCACGGCATGATCGTCGATGAAACCGGCGATAAAATGGGAAAATTGAAGGGCAATACGCTGGACCCGGTCGACCTGATCTACGGCGCGGATTTTTCGGCCATCGTGCAAAAAACGATGCCCGACGCGCCCGAGGCCGAAGCGCTCGCTAAATTTCGCAAGGCGTATCCGTCGTCCGCCCAAATGGGCAAGGGCTTTTCGCCGAGCGGCGCGGATGCGCTGCGCTTTACCTTGTGCAGCTATTCGCCGCAGGCCAAGCGCATCGCGCTGTCACCCGCGCGCGTCGATGGCTATCGCAAGTTCTGCAACAAGATCTACAACGCCACGCGCTTCTCGCTCGGCTATCTCGAAGGCGAGAGCGTCACGGCAGATGGCGCGACACCCGCGCCCAAACTGCTCGTCAATCGTTGGATCCTGTCGCGGCTCGTCGCTGCCGTCGAAGCCAGCACGCGCGGCATCGACGAGTACCGGCTCGACGAAGGCTCGGGCGCGCTCTACCATTTCTTCTGGGACGAATTTTGCGCCTGGTTCGTGGAGATGACGAAGCCCATATTCCTGACCGGCAATGATGCGGAAAAGGCCGAAACACGCCAGGTTTTGGCGCACGCACTGGAAGCCGCGCTACGCGGACTCCACCCCTACGCGCCGTTCATCACCGAAGATCTGTGGCAACGCATTCCGCGGCCAGCCTCGCGGCCCGTGTCTATCGCGCTCTCGCCCTATCCGACGGCCGGGGATGGTCGAACCGATCTCGACGCCGAGCGCGACATGAATGCGCTCATGACCGTGATCGGTGCGGCGCGCACCGTGCGCAGCGAGCACGAGATCGCGCCGAGTGACGGCGTCAAGCTCGAGCTACGCTCCAGCGATCCGAAGCTCCGCGCCCTGCTCGAGGAGCAGAGCCGCTTCATCGCCTTCTTGGTGCGCACGGACGGCGCCGCAACCGTCTCGGACGTTGGCGGCGAGCGACCGAAGGGAGCCGTGCTCACCGTAGCCGGAAACGTGGACGTGCTCGTGCATCTGCGCGGCTTGGTCGACCCCAAGAAAGAGGCCGAGCGCATCGAGCGCAAGCTAAAGAAGGTCCAAAAGGATCTCGAAGTGATGGAAAAGCGGCTGACCAACGCCAAATTCCTGCAAAATGCGCCGCCTGAGGTGGTGGTCGAAGCCAACGCGCAGAAGCGAGCGCTCGAGCACGAGCAGCAGAACTTGAGTGAGAGTTTGAAGCTCGTCGACGAGCTTCACTGACCCCCAATGAGCCCCTTCAATCAGCCGTAAATTTCGGCAAGCCGATGGCGAGCAAGCTCGGGTCGAACACGATGAACGGCTCGAGCCCTGCCTCTACCGAAAAACGAAAGCCCGCATCGAAGAAGCCCCCCGGCAGAGCGCCGCGCAGCAATACGGCGTTCGACTGAACCCCGAGCCGTGCGTCGAGCGCGTGGCGCGCGGCGTGTCGCAGTGCGTTTGCTTCACGACACACGTTTTGCTTCCTCTTTCGACACTCGGCTTCACGCTGGCGCGCTTCGAGCTCGCGCCCCCAAAGCTCGAACCACACTGCGGCGCTCTCCGCGGCAGGTCCGGGTGCGAGCGCGGCGAACTCCACGCGTATTTTGCCGAGCGTCTCGGCGTCCGCGCCGTCGCTCGAGAGCACGAGCGCATAGCCTCGGACGAGCTGCAAAAGATCGCGCGCCCGATCGAGATCGGCCGGCAATTCCGCGGCTGCGGCGCCCCTCAGCACTTCTTGAGCGCGGTCCAAGCGATTGCCATGAGCGAGCGCGCCGGACGCGTCGAGCACCGCGCGGAACGCCAAATCAGGCGGCACGCTATCGGACAATAGTTGCCCCGAGACACGCGACAGGAGTTGATAGGATCGCTCGGAGCCGTCGAGCAAGGCATCGGCTTCCGAAACGGTGAGCACGAGACGCGCACGTTCGAGCGACGCGCCTCGCCCTTCGGCCATGATCGACGCAAGCTCAGCGCGGGCGGTGTCCATGCGGGCGCGCGTTCCGGAGCTGGCTGCGGCCCAGACGTCCAGCGCGGCGCGCGGCACGCGTAGCTCAGACACCGTCTGCTCGACGGGCACCGAGTCGATGAGCATCGACGTATCTTGCTGATGCGAGAGCGCAGCGGCGACGGCCAGCACGCCAGCTTGCGCAAAATGGCTCGAGTCCGACGCCGCCAAGCGCAACGCCTGGGCGGAGAGTGCTTGCGCGTCCGCGGCTGATCGGCCCTCCGAATCATTGAGCGCGACCTTGCCGTGCAGCGTTTCGACGAACAGGGCAAGGCCGGCCAAACGCGGCGAAATTGCCGCAATTTCCAGGATTTTTGCGTGCAACGCCGAGACGCGCTGGACGGCCTCGACGGAAGTGAGTGCCCCATGCGCCAAGGCAAACGCAGTTTCATGCATCCACGGGATGACGTGCGCGAGCGCCGCGTACACCTCGATGGCTTCGTCGTCGCGACCGGCGCCACTTTGCCAGGCGGCTTCGAGCAAACCGAGCGCCGCCTTCACTTGCTCACTGGAACGGAACGACTCGGCGCACAATGGCGCGCTGCCCACGTCGGGCGGCAAGTCTGGGCATGACGGTGTCGGGATCAGCGTCTCAGCGAGGGCCGCGGCCAGCCCGAGGTGTGTCTTGGCGACCACCGCTTCCGGCTCGAGCAGCGCGCGCACCTCAGCGACGCGACCCAGGCGCAGCCAAGCACGAGCGAGCGCGAGCTTCGCCGGGAGGTCCTGAGCGGCGCGATGCGCGAGCACGAAACGCGAGGCCGCAATGCTCGCTTCCACGGCCGCCGTCGCGGGCGCGTGGGGCGGGTGTAATTTGTCTTCGGTGGCCGCTTCGAGCACGCGCGCGGCGCGCTCCGGGTCGGCGGCACGCGCCAGCTCACTCGCGAATTCGAGGCGATTTTCCGGGCTGGGCTCGACTTCGGCGAGCAGCTCGCGAGCTTGCAGCATGATGTCGCTGCGCCCAACGGCTAGCCCCGCGCGCGCCACCAAACGGCACACCAGCGCACTCGACTTGCCGGTCACCACGACGTCGGCCGCGCGGTCACGCAAGAAATCGAGCGCCGCACGCTCGGAAATCTCACGCACGAGCGCGAGGCGCGCGGCACTAGGTGTTGTTGCCTGGACATCGTGTTCGACCCCAAGCAAGCCGGCGAGCTCCTCCGTGCCGGCAGTCGTCGTGGCGAGCGCGAACAGTGCGCGCGGCGATGTCCCTCCGGACGCCAAATGAAGCAGTGGAAGACTCTCGACCAGCGGGCTCTGGTCGTTGTGCACCGCCAGCTTGCGCTCGGCATCCAGACCGGAGAGCCGCGCGTCGAGCCGCTGGCGAGCGTCCACGGGCAGAGCGTCGAGGACCGGCAGCGGGCGCGGGATGGAACGGAGCGTCTGGGCCAGTCGCTCCCGAGGACTTGCAGGTTTCGGCGTGCTTGCGGCAGGCTTGCTTGGAGCTCCAGCGTTGACCGGTGATTGAACGCGCCCAGCGCACGAAAGCGCGGCGAACAGCGTGATCAGCCGGACGACCCCCAAGCTACGCTGCATCAGAACCGGAATTGGCCCAAGAAGCCGATCTCGCGGCCGTCGAGAGTGCCGTTCTTCCCGAACGCATTCGGAAAGCGCAACAGACCGCCAATGTTGATGCCGCGGCCGACGGTAAACAGCACGCCGCCCTCGAGCGGTACGGCGAAGTTGTCGCCAAAACGATCGAACGGGCCGTTCAACCCCGTGCCCACGAACGGCGTGATGATGTCCGTTGCCTGGAAGTCGAACCAGATCGGAATGAACAGGCCGTCCCCGTTGCCGGCGTTACGCTGATTGAACCCGACGTACACGCCAGGGGCGTAAACGAAATCCACGTGCTCGGCGAAGTTGGCTCGACCGAGCACGCCCACCTGCGCACCGACCCACAGCTGGGGGCTCAACCGGTGAAACGGAACGCCCGCCTCCAGATCGACCTCGTAGTTGCGCCCACCCGCGAGCCAAATCACCGACCCGAAGCCGACGTCATTGTACGTGTCGCGAAACTTCGGGTTCGGGGTGCCTGTGTTGAAGCGAAGCCCGTCCTGGTGCGTGATGCCGATCATCACGTCGTCGCTCACGCCCCAGAAGAAATCGACCGGAAATTCCACGGGCTTGAACGCTGAATTGCGCGACACGTTGATGCGCATCAATTCTGGGCGCGCCGGGTCGCCGGTGATCTCGAAGCCACCTTTGGGCAAGAGAAAGCTTTGGCGCGTCCATTCTTGTGCCTGCGCGACACGCGGCAGCGCTCCGAACGACAGAAGCAAGGCCAGGGCAGCAGTCTTGATTGGGTTCACGGCGCCCGGAGGCTAACACTCAACCCGGCGCGCTTGGCAAGCCCCACGCTGCCGCAGGGCGAGCCCCACGCAGGTCCGAGCCTGCACGTCGACCGTTCATCGGCATGCCATCACGGCGAGGACACAATTGCCTCAGCCCGGGCTGAACATGATTGGGTAACTGACCCTTACGATGCCGTTGTCAGGCGCTGGAAACGACAACCCGTAGAACGCTTGCACGACGCACGACACCACGCCCGAGTCGGGCATGTCGCTGCCACCGTTTGCGACGTTGGATACTGCGCCATCGCGACCGATCACGAAGCGCGCCGTGACACGCCCGCTCAGGTTCGGGTTGCCGCGCAACCCAGACTCGTAACACATGCGAAATCGGCCATAATTTTGGCGTACGATGCGCTGCACGATCTCGGCGGGCAACGTCCCGCTCACCGTCGTATTGCCAGCGGAACGAATGCTGGGCGAAGCCGCCGTGTGCTCACGGTGACCCAAGCTGACACCTCTACCGAAGCCGGCTGGGCCACAATTGGCGGTGCCGCACGTGCCGAGGCTACCGACGTCGCCGATGCCCACGCCGGTGCCGTGTCCACCGCCGCCGTTGTCGGGTCCCGCGAAGCCGAGGCCATTGCCGCCGGACTCTCCGATCTCATCGCCCCACATGCCGCCCTCGGCGTCGGCGCGATCGTGGCCGAGCGCAGTGTTGCGCTCGAAGGGCGAGCTCGAGCTGCTCGCGCTCGACAAGCTGCCGAGCAGATCGATCATTCCAAAGTGGCGCGCGGCCTCGACCGCTTGCGCACGAGAGAGCTCGGTCAGCGGCGAGTCACCAGCTACGGCCGCGCGACGGTTCGTGGCCTGCGCCAGGGGCTTTCCGAGCGCACCAGCGCGACCTTGGGCGGCCTCCGCAGGCGCGCCAGATTGATTGTCTTTTTGGCCGGAATCCGCCTTTTCCGCCTCTTCATCGCGATTGCGCTCGGCTTGGGCGCTCAGGTATTGCTTCATCGTTTCGAGGCGATCGCGATCGAGCTCTTCGTCGTCCGTGAGACCGAGCGCTGGCATCCAAAACGCGAAGCTCGCAACCAGCGCCGCGACCACGCCGAAGCTGACGCCGAACGAAGCCAGCACCGAACGCTCCGCGCTCTTCAAGCCAGCGCGCGGCGTCGTTTGACCCGCTGCCACATTGGCGACCCGGAACCGCAAGCGCCCCAACGTAAGCTCGACGGTCGTGCCCGCGAAGAGCGCGATGCTCCTCGCGTCAGTCGGCGCGAAGCTCGAGTCGTGCGCACGCTTGAGCTCCGCACGCGCCCCTTCCGGAACGTTGACGTACGACACGCCGCCTCGCACTTCGACGAGCTTGAAGGAAGCAGCCCCTAGCCCGGTCGCGGGGATCTCGTAGTCGACCGACGCAAGCTTCGAGCCTTCACCGACGAGAAAGTCGCGCACTGGGGAGAGATGCGTCGCAAACAGAATCGTTGATCCCCAAAGGCCCAGGACTTCTACCGTGGAGAGCTCAGAGCGCTCGAACTCACCCGGCTCGAGCTTGGCGCTTCTAAGTAGAACGTGAGTTGGCGCGTCCTCTTGGTTTCCGCGCAGCGGCGGCACGGCCGAGCTAGCAAAGGCGAGCGGCGGCACGTGATGTGGGTGGATGGAATGAAGCTCTGGATGCAGTGATGCCATGGACGTAATCCTCCGGGTGGTTCACGCGAACGAGGCGTGCGTGGAGCGGCGGACAGCCCGCTCGAAGATCTCGACGCGGGAGTCTGCCGGCACACTCCGCGGCGAAATCGTCGCCGTGGCAGCGTGTCGTTCGGTGTTGCCTGAATCGACACGCGTCGACTCGCGGAAGTTCCCCAAAAAGCGAGCGCGACAGCTCGAGCCGAGCATGCGCTCCCCCCGGCCACCGCCCCGGAAGCTCACCTAATGCCACACTGGGCACACCGCGCGGGCGCCCGCGCAGAAATTCACCACGAGCTTGATGAGATACCGATTCGCCCCCGGTGCCGGAAGCCCCCGACCGGCCGAGAACCGTGTTAGCGTTACGCCTGAGGGTTCGAGCTTGTCTGAGGATAGAAAACCCGCTCCGTACGTGGCAGAGGAATCCGACGAGCGGACCGCGATCGTGAGCCTGTCGGAGCTGCGCGCCCCGAAGAAGCAATCGAAGGACCGGCACCTTCTGGTCCGGGTCAAGGGCGCGGAGCTGGGGCGCGTCTCGCGCCTGCCGCCCGAGCCGTTTCGAGTCGGGCGCAGCCAAGACTGTGAGCTGTGGCTGGGTGATGACGGCGTGAGCCGCAAGCACGCGCGTATCTACCAGGAAGGCGCGGCCTATCTGATCGAGGACACCGAATCGGCCAACGGCACTTTCGTGCAAGGGCAGCGCGTGTCTCGGCAGATCCTGCGCGACGGTGACGTGATTCAGTTCGGGCCGACGGCGGTCTTCCGCTACACCGTGACCGACGAGAGTCAGGAAGCGCTCCTGCAGCAACTGTACGACGCGAGCGTCACTGACGCGCTGACCGGCGCCGCCAACCGCGAGCACTTCGATACGCAACTGAGAAGCGAGCTGTCCTACGCGCGCCGCCACAAGACCGACGTGTCGCTCGCGTTTTTCGACGTCGATCACTTCAAGAAGGTCAACGACACCTACGGCCACCCAGTCGGGGACGCGGTGCTCGTCGCGCTGGCTGAAACAATTCGCAAGATGGTCCGTAACGAGGACGTGTTCGCCCGCTACGGCGGCGAAGAATTCGCGTTGATCCTGCGCGGCATCGACGGCATCGGCGCCGCTTCGGTGGGCGAGCGGCTGCGTGAGCGCGTCGAGGCCATGCGCGTGCCGAGCGAGCATGGCGAGCTCAGCATCACCGTCAGCGTGGGCTGCTCGTCGTTCGCTGATCTGGAGGACAAGACTCCGGAGGCCCTAGTCAGCTCAGCGGATAAGCGTTTGTACGCCGCCAAGCACGCCGGCCGGAATCGCGTCGTCTCCGTCGACTGAGCCGGGGTACCCGCGCCCTCGGGCTTCGAGGCCTGGCGTGACCGATTTGCTACTTTCTGAGCAAGGCACTACGACTCTGCGCCGCGCATGCGGTCAGACGATGAAGCCCCCGCGGCAGCCGATCCGGTAGCCGAACCAGCGTCCGAATCCGTGCCCGAAGCCGAAGCGGCCTCCGCCGTGCCGGACGAACCGAGCTTGCCACCGGACGAGCCGGAGACTGAACCGCTCATCCCGCCCGGCAATCCGTTCCGGCCCTGGCGGTCGCTCTTGGCACTCGGCGGATTGGTGCCGGTGTTTTTGCTCATGGCGTGTGACCGCCACTTCGGCCTCAGCGTGCCATTCGGCTTTGCGGCACTCTTGGTCGCAAGCTTCGGGATCTTGGACGCGCTCGGCACCTTCGATGACGCGAAGGCAGCGGACCCCGACTCTGCCGCGCCACCCACGCTGCGCCAAATCACACCGCGCCTGGTCGAGCTAGGCGCGTCACTGCTCGCGATCACTGCGTCGCTGCGCTTGGCCGTGGCTGGTGTGTTGCCTTGGCCGATCGTGACGTCCGGTTTGCTCGTGACGAGCGGTCTGATCTGGATCGTGGTGTCGCTGTATCGCGTGGCCGAGTCGCTGCGCATTTTCTCGAGGACCCGAGCGCTGCTGGCGCGGCACGGCTTTTGGCTCGTACTTTTGAACGTCCTCTTGTACGTGCCGATGCTCGGCAGCTATTCGCTGAGCGACCCCTGGGAGACGCACTACGGCGAGGTCACGCGCGAAATGTTGGCGCGCGACGACTGGCTCTCCCTATGGTGGGCGCAAGACGGCTGGTTTTGGTCGAAGCCGGTCTTGGACTTCTGGATTCAAGGCCTCGGCTTTTCGCTGACGGGCGTGCACTTCATGCCCGATCAGGTGCTGGCTTCAGCCGCGAACGGTCACACCCCGTCGCCGGAATGGCCAGCGCGCTTGCCTATTTTTCTGTTCACGGTGCTGGCCACGTTCACCTTGTACAAGGCGGTCGCCAAAGTTTTTGGCGCGCGCGCAGGGTTCTTGTCCGCGCTCGTGCTCACGACCGCTCCCTATTGGTACCTGATCGCGCATCAGAGCATGACGGACATGCCGTACGTCGCGCCGCTCACCGCGGCGCTCGCGCTCGTCGTGCTCGGCATGCGCAGCGATCCCGAGGCCGAGGTCAAGAGCTACGAGCTTGCCGTGGGCAAGCGAGTGCTGCGCCTCTCGGGGTTTCATTTGCTCTTCGGCGCTGTCCTGCTCTCGGTGCTGCCGCAGGTCGTGTATCTGCTTTCGCGCAACGTCACGTTGCAGCTCTCTCTGCAGAATTTCGGCTTTCGTTGGCACCTCGATGAATTTTTCTCGGGCTCCGGCGGCGGCAACTGTGGGCTGCCGGGCAACGAAGTGTGCCGCTACGCGGAGCCGGTCAATCGCGCGTTTCAGCCGGCAGTCGGTGGCCTCTTGTGGGCTGCCATCTGCGGCGTGCTGCTGTTCATTAATCGCGGTGAGCGACGCACGCAGCGGCTGTATTTCTTGGCCGCTTGGTACTTCACGGCGCTCTCCGCGCTCGGCAAGGGAGCGCCTGGTCTGGTTTTACCCGTCGTGATCGCGATCGCAGGCGTCGGCGCAGCGCGCCGCTACAAGGACTATGCGCGCCTCGAGTTGGTCGGCTTCGCGCTGATGCTCGCGTGCGTCTGCTTGCCTTGGTACGTGCAGATGTACATGCGGCACGGACCACCGTTCACCGATCGCTTGCTCTTCCACGACATGTACAAGCGTGCGTTCGTGCACGTACACGACACGAACACCGGCGATGACGTGAGCTTTCGTTACTACGTCTGGCAACTGGGCTACGGCCTGTTCCCATGGTCCGGCTTTGGCGCCGCGGGGCTCTTGTGGTGGCTCCGTTTCCGACGCGAGACCGACGACGCCCAGTCGGAGGTCATGGCGTTCATGGCGCTCTGGTTCACCGTCGCGTTTGCCATGTTCACGATCACGCTGACCAAGTTTCATCACTACGTACTGCCGTGTGTGCCGCCAATCGCCGTGGTCACGGGTGTGATGCTGGAGCGCGCGCTCGGCGAAGGTGAAATGACACGCGATTGGCGCTCTTTGGTCGCCTATTTTTCAGGCATGGCCGGCAGCGCGGTCCTGCTCGTGTACGGCGCCATGCGCCTATTCCCAGGCACCGTCAGCGGTCGCATGATCGGCGGACAGCTTCTCGCGCCGTCATTCGTGCAAGGCGGCGCCGCGTTGCTGTGCGGCGCACTGATAGCGAGCGTTGCCGTCAGAAAATATGGCCTGGCGCCCGAGGCCGCGCTCGGCTCGTTCGCGAGTGCTTACGAGAGCAGCGCACTCGGCGTGCTGGGCGTCTCGGCTGCGATTCCCATCGTGCTCGTGGGTCGCGATCTGTGGACCACGATAGCCGGCGACGTCGAGGGCCAGGCTCGCCTCGTGCACCTCTTCAGCTACAACTACAAGCGGCCGTGGCCCAGCGACTCGCTCAGCTTCGACGGCATGTTTGCGGGGTTCACCGTCATCTGCGCATTGCTCGCGTTTGGCTTCGCATTGCCGAGCTGGCGGCGCCACGCGCTGGTGCTGTTCTCGGCCGTCGCGCTGGCGTGGACGGTCTGGGGGCTCGACGTTTACCTGGTCAAAGCCGCGCCACACTGGGGGCAACGCGAAACCATCTTGGCGTACTACGTCGCGCGTAAAGGCCCAGAAGAGCCGTTCGTCGCCTACCAGATGAACTGGAAGGGCGAGAATTTCTATACCGGCAACCGCGTGCCCGCGTTCGTCTCTTCGGGCGCCAAGTTCAAGAGCTGGGTCGCGGAACAAAAGACCAAAGGCGTGCGCGTGATCTTCTTCACTACCGAGCACAGCCGAACGAGCTCACTGAAGAGCGAGCTCGGAGCCGTGAAGGATTTCAAGTTGCTCACGACGCGCATCTTGAACAACAAATTCGTGCTCGTCCGCGTCACGCTGTGAGGCGCGTTCAGGAGCGTTCAGGCGCGCGTTTCGTAGTCGATCATCCGCACGCCGCGACGTGTTTTCTCGGCCTCCGTGGCGGCTCGCAGCTTCTCGTACAGCGCGACTACGTCCGTCTTGATCTCGCGGACGTTCAATTCGGGCGTGCTCTTGTCGAACGTGCGGAGCAGCAAATTCCCGGTGCCGAGTAGACGCTGCCCGAAGGGGCGGTCCACCGTGTAGTCGGCGATGCGATACAGATCGATTTGTTCGAGGCGCTTCGAAAGCACGCCCGTCTCGACCACGATGCGGCGCGTGGTCAGGCGATACAGCTTACTGCCGCGATGCCACAGTCGAGCCAAGAGCCACAGCCCGAGCGTGAGCACGCACGCGAGCAGCACGCCCGCGCTCGGCACGAGCGCAGGCCGGCCCTCGAACAACACTTCTTCACCGGCGTGCTCGCTCTCCGCGGAAGACACAGAGCGCGCCTCCGTCACCTGCTCACGCCTGCAGCAGGCGCTTCAGCTCTTCTTTGATCATCGTTTCGGCGAGCATCGGCACGACTTCCCACACGACTTGCTCGACGACCTCACGCGACAACGCGAGCACGGCCTCGACTTGAGCGCCGCTCAGGCCGAGACCCCCGAGCTTGCCGGCAAAATCCGCGGGCAATGCCTCCACGGGCGCGGCCGGTGTCGGAATCATCGGAGAAACCGGGCGAGACGCGAGCTCTACCACCGGGGCGCTCGCCATCACCGGGCGCGCAGCCGCCGGCACGATCGGTTGCACCGGGCGCGCCTGCACCTGCGGAGGCGCCGGTGAAGCGGGCATGTTCGGGGTCGGCGTCGAGCCGTACGCCAGTGTTTGCACGCGCGGGCGAGTGCCCTCGGCTGCCTGCGGCTTAGCGCCGCCGCTGGCGGACGGCATGACTACGGGTGCCGGGGCCGCAACCGCCATGACTGGAGCGCTCGCTGCGCGCCGCGCGATCGTGGTCACCTTTTCGAGTAGCTGCTGGGTGTCGAACGGCTTGTCGACGAAGTCGTCGGCACCCACCGCAGAACCGCGAGCGCGATCATACGGCTGCTGCTTGCTCGACAGCATGACCACCGCGACATTGGGCGCGACGGCTTTGATCTTTTGGCAAAGCTCATAGCCGGCGGCGTTGTCCAGGCCGGCGTCGACGAGCGCGACTTGCGGGTTCTCCGCGAGCTTGCCGAGTGCCTCATCCGCGCTCTCACAGAGGACGGTACGAAAATCTTCCCCGGCGAAGGTGATCTCAAGCACCCTGCGCATGGTCTTGCTGTCATCGACAGCCAACAACGTGGTGGTCACGGATCCTCCGGTGCGACGTATGGACGGTGCCGGATCATCGGGGCGAGACCAAAAACTGTCAAGGATTTCGCCAAGCTTCGATTCGACAGCCGTCTGGCGGCTATATAAGTCGCATTTGGCGGGTTTTCTTGGCGTGCGGCCAACGCTTGGGCCGATGCGGACTGCTGGCCTACCGCTCCGCCTCCGCCCGGCTTCTCAGCGCACCATGAACCAGTCGACGTCCGGGGTTAGCTCGAGGTGGAAGTGATTCCTGTGCGGGGGATTGTAGTTGGGCGTGAGCACGCTGTTGAACAGGTGCGAGTCCGCCGCCGCGCACGCGATCTCATGTAGCTCTTTGGCTTCGGGGGAGTCGGGGCTCGGGGGTACGGCGCCCTCACCGCACAACGCCGCGCCCAGGCGACCGTGAAACTGATCGAGGATGTTCAGTGCTTCTCCGTCGTCTTTCCGCAGCTCGCGTACGTCGACTGCGAGCGCGCCTTCGTGGCGCTTGCCCCATTCGCTCGAGGGCCAGCTCTTTGCGGGCGGCCTCCAGCAAGAGAAGATCCGCACTTCCGCGATCGAATGAGCGCGCAGCACCTCACCGAAGTCGTCGAGCGAAAGTAGCAAGCGGCAATCGAACACCTCCCAAGGCACCTTGCTGCGCTCGCGATCGGGAAAATCGGTGCGGTACAGCACGCCGCCGACTTTACCGGTGACGCGCACGGGGATCTGAACGCCACGCGTCCCAGGTTCGCGAACGAACGAAATGCCCCGCTCCGTGAGCTGCGCGAGGCAAGCGCTCGGCGAAAGCGCGGCATAGGCCTCGGCGCGCGAGCCTGGCGCATGAGAGAGCTTGATCGGCTTCGTACTGCGCGCGTGCGCTTTGGCGTGGCGCGGTTTCGGCTTCGGCTTCGGCTGCGACTGCGAGCCGTTGGTCGCGCCAAACAGCACGAACGCGAGGGCGGCGAGGACGGGAGCGGGCGAAGTCACGCTCGGAGCCTGACCCGAAGCGCCGAAGGGGGCCAAAATCGGGCACGGAGCCCATTCGGAAAAGACGCGCCCACGAAGCTGGTTTGACGAACTCGGAGAAAAGGCAAAAGATTTAGCAATACCGTGACTTCCGCGCCCCCTCTCAGCAAACGGGCCCGCTCGGTGCTGTACGCGGTCGTGACCGAATTCATCGCCACCGCCGAGCCCGTGGGCAGCCGCACGCTGACCCGCAAATATGGGTTCTCACTGTCTGCCGCGACGATCAGGAACGAGCTGGCGGATCTCGAGGACACCGGCTACTTGGCGCAACCCCACACCTCTGCCGGGCGCGTACCGACGGAGGCTGCGTTTCGCATCTTCGTGGACGCTCTGATGCAAGTGCGAGAGGTGTCACAAAACGACGCCGCGCGCATCAAAGACTATTTCGGCGAGCTCAACTCGGACTCCGACATTTTGCGCGAGACTGGCAAGCTCTTGTCGGACCTGAGCGGCGCGCCCGCCGTGCTCGTGCGCGCGCGCACCGAGAGCCGCACGCTGCTCACGCTGCGCTTCATCCCGACGCGGCCATTCGAGCTGCTCAGTGTGATGGTCTTCTCCGATGGCACGGTCGAAAATCGCTTCATCCACATGGAGAAGGCCGTGAGTGAGCACGAGCTCGAACGCGTGCACAACATGCTCGGCGAAGTCGTCAAGGGTCGCACCCTGAGGGCGATTCGCGAGCACTTCGCGTCACGAGTGAGCGAGCAGGAAAACGAGATCGCGAGCCTGAGGCAGCTCGGGCTGTCGCTGGTGCGCGCGGCCACCGAGAACGCAACGCGCGGCGTGGACGTCGTAATTCAGGGCCAATCCCGGCTGCTCGAGAGCCCCGAGTTCGGCAGCGTCGAGCGCGTGCGTGAGCTGCTCTTCGCGCTCGAAGATCGCGAACGCTTGCTGATCCTACTGGACCGCACGCTAGCCTCCACCCACGTGAACGTGTTCCTCGGCGAAGAAACCGAAGAAATGGTGGGCTTCCCCGTCAGCCTCGTCGCCGCGCCGTACCGAGAGGAGGGCGGCGAAGCAGGCGGAGCGGTCGGAGTGATCGGCCCAACGCGCATGGATTATCCGTTCGTGGTGCCGCTCGTCGGCGCGACCGCGAATGCCATGAGCGCCGCAATCGCCAGGCTTCGCGATCCAAAACGCGGCACAGGTGAGTAGATTTCGAGCCCCGTGACTCGGATTTCGGGCCCGAAATGAAGAGTGAAGACACGCGCGCCTGAGCCTCCTATCATCTTGGGTCATGGCGAGCCCGGCTCCGGAACGTCCCATTGATCAGGCGCTGACCCTTGCCCAGGCCGGCAGCTACGAAGCAGCCTTGCGCTACTCCGCGTCCTTGCTCGAAGGCGATCCGCGCGCAGCGCTACGCTTGCTGGTGACTTCGTGGATGCTCGGCGCGTTGGGTGACACCGAGACCGCCAAGCGTGGCCTCGAGGTTGCGGTCGAGCGCGCCGTCGACTCCGGAAGCTTGCCGCTATCCGTCGCCGCCGCCTGCAAACTGCGCGACTTCGGCGGCGATCACGCGGCTTCCCTGACGCTGATTGCGCGTGCGTTCAGCAAAGGCTCGCTCCGCTTGCTCGACAAACGCGGCGCGCCCCCCAACTTGCCCGGGGTTGGCCCGAACTTCACCCCCTTTCACGAGTCGCTCGAGGCCGAAGAGTTGCTGAAAAAAGCAGCCGAACTCGTGGAGCAGAGCGTGCAGGCCTTCAAAGAAGACCGCGCAGCGAACCCGCCCCCCAAGTTGTCACCCCAGATCTTATTTTCATCGCTGGACGAGCCCGGCC
>Ga0210387_10002346_pt1 | contig 14461 bp, 10 predicted proteins | sample IncBWC7OmetaG_FD_160108 | JGI IMG/M metagenome (GOLD analysis project Ga0210387, IMG submission 160108) | Forest soil microbial communities from Barre Woods Harvard Forest LTER site, Petersham, Massachusetts, United States - Inc-BW-C-7-O ...
GATCGGCTTCACCATCGAGCACATCCTGCATCGCTTCAGCCTGCGCGCGCTGTCCTGGCGCGACGATTTCGGCTCGGAGAGCTACTGGGCGGTCAAGCTCGGCGAGCGCGTCGCCGCGCGCGGCGCGGACGAATTGTGGCCGCTGGTCGCCTCCCGCTGAGCCTGCACGAGATTTCTAGAAGAGAACGATCATGACCGCAGCCCTTCGTTTCGATCCGATCCGCCTGCCGGAGAAATGCGAGCAGCTTCGCAAGGAGGTACGCGCCTTCCTCGCCGAGGAGATCGCCGCCGGCACTTTCTCGCCGTTCAAGCCGAACCGCGAGGACACCGACGTGCCGGCGTTCTCGCGCAAGGTCGGTGAGCGCGGCTGGATCGGCATGACCTGGCCGAAGCAATATGGCGGCCATGAACGCTCGTTCCTCGAGCGCTACGTCGTGACCGAAGAAATGCGCGTCGCCAACGCGCCGACCCGCCGCTTCTTCGTTGCCGACCGCCAGAGTGGTCCGATCCTGCTGAAATATGCGCCCGAGCACATCAAGATGGACATCCTGCCGCGCATCTGCCGCGGCGAGATCTGCTTTGCCATCGGCATGAGCGAGCCGAACTCGGGCTCCGATCTGTTCGCGGCAAAAACGCGCGCCACCAAGACGGACGGCGGCTACCTCATCAACGGCACCAAGATCTGGACTTCGTCGGCGCACATCGCCGACTACATGATCGCGATCTTCCGCACCTCGCCGTCGACGAAGGAAAACCGCCGTCACGGCCTGACCCAGTTCCTGGTCAAGATGAAGCAACCGGGCATCCAGGTGAATCCGATCGGCCAGATCACCGGCCAGTCCGAGTTCAACGAGGTCGTCTTCACCGACTATTTCGTGCCCGATGATCACGTGCTCGGCGAGATCGACGGCGCCTGGAAGCAGGCGACGAGCGAGCTGGCCTATGAGCGTTCGGGCCCCGAGCGCTTCCTGGAAACCTATTATGTGCTGACCGAGCTCGTGCGCGCCATCGGCCCCAAGCCCGACGCCCGCGCAGCCGAAGGCATCGGCCGGCTGGTCGCGCAGGTGCACACCATGCGCCGCATGTCGGTTTCGGTTGCGGGCATGCTGCATGCCGGCAAGGAGCCGGTGGTGGAAGCCTCCATTGTCAAGGACATCGGCACGGTGTGGGAACAGCAGCTGCCGCATCGCGTGCGCGACCTCGCCGCCTTTGTCGAGGAAGAGGTCGGCAACCGCGAGACGCTGGAGCACCAATTGTCGTTCGCGATCAAGACCGCGCCGAAACTGACTATTCAAGGCGGCACCACCGAAATCCTGCGCGGCATCATCGCGCGCGGACTTGGTTTGCGCTAGGCGCGCGGCCTGGCCTGCGCTGATTTCAAAAAAGGAAACAGGATGAGCACCTACACTGATATCGGCGTCGAGAAGCACGATCACGTCGGCCTGATCGAAATCCGCCGCCCGCCGCTGAACTTCTTCGACGTCTCGCTGATCAACCAGATCGCGGACGCGCTGGAGGAAATCGATCGCGATGTCGAAATCCGCTGTTCCGTGCTGGCGGCGCAAGGCAAGGCGTTCTGCGCCGGCGCCAATTTCAGCGATCCCGCACGGCAGGAGCAGGAGAAGCGCGCCGAGAGCAATCCGGGCGAGAACCTGCCGATCAACCATCTCTACGTTCAGGCCGTACGTATCTTCCGCAACCAGAAGCCGTTCGTCGCGGCCATCCATGGCGCTGCTATCGGCGGCGGGCTCGGCCTTGCGGTATCGGCCGACTTCCGCGTCACCTGCCCCGAGGCGCGGTTTGCGGCGAACTTCACCAAGCTCGGCTTCCATCCGGGCTTTGGCTTGACCGCGACGCTGCCCGAGCTGATCGGCAAGAACAATGCGGAGCTGATGTTCTACACCAGCCGCCGCGTCACCGGCGAGGAAGCCTACCGCTGGGGCCTTGCCAACGAGCTGGTGCCACAGGACCAGGTGCGCGCCGCCGCGATGAAGCTCGCCGGCGAAATCGCCGAATGCTCCCCGCTCGGCCTGGTCTCCACCCGCGCCACCATGCGCAAGGGCCTCGCCGACCGCGTGCTCGCCGCCACCAACCACGAGCTGGTCGAGCAGAACCGTCTGCGCCTGACCGAGGATTTCAAGGAAGGCGTGAAGGCGACGTCGGAGCGACGGGTGGCGAATTTCAAGGGGCGGTAGTGCACCTTGCGGAGTGCGTAGGGTGGGCAAAACGAAGCGTGCCCACCATTTTCGAGCGGAGTGTTTGATGGTGGGCACGGCGCAAGCGCGCCTTTGCCCACCCTACGACAGCGGAATTATTTGGCCCGCACCACCAGCGCATCCACAATGGTCACGCCCTGTCCCTCGCCGTGCACCAGCACCGGGTTGAGCTCGATCTCCGACACGCTCTCCTTAAGCCGCGCTGCGAGCATCGATACTTCCGAGATCAGCTTTGACAACGCCGCGACATCGGCTTTCGCCACGCCGCGGAAGCCACGGAGCAGCGGCGACGCTTTCAATTCGCCCAGCATCATCTCCGCCTCCGCGGCGCTGACCGGCGCCGGACGATAGGTCACGTCGCGGAACAGTTCCGTGGTGATGCCCCCGAGGCCAACCATCACCATTGGCCCGAAGGTCGCATCGTTGAGCGTGCCGATGATGATCTCGACGCCCTTCTTCGCCATCGGGCTGACCAGCACGCCCTGGATCGTCGCATTTGGCCGATGCTTTTGCGCGCGTTCGAGCAGCTCACGATAGGCCGAAAACGCCTCGCCCTTGGCCATAATGTTGACCCACACACCACCGACCTCGCTCTTGTGCGCGATGTCGGGCGACTGGATCTTCATCACCAGCGGGAAGCCGACCTTCTCGATCGCCGCATCCAGCGCGCCGCGTTCGCCCACCAGCACTTCGTCCGGCAGCGCGATCCCGGCGTCGCGGAGCAGCGCCTTGCTGTCGGCCTCCGACAGCGTCGGCGCCTTGAGATGCGCGGAGAGATCGCGCGCCGGCAGGCCCGCGGCGTCGGCCGGTGGCGCCAGCTTGAATTTCGAGTAATCCAGCAGCCGTCGCATCGCGACGCCGGCATGGGTGAGACCTGTGAGGATCACCACGCCGCACTTGGCGAGCTCGCGCCGCGCGAAGTCCGACGGCAGCGTGTAGGAGTAACACACAACCGGCTTGTTCTGTGCCGCGATCACCGGTTTCAGCTCGGATTCCTTGAACGGCATCCGCGTCTCGCTGGAGAACGACATGATCACCAACGTCGCGTCGACTTCAACGGAAGCATCGAACAGCTCGATGCTCTTCTGGAGTCCGCCGCTGCTGACGCCCTGCGCGGTGACGTCGACGGGATTGCCGGCCGCGCCGTAGGACGGCATCCACTTCTTGATCTCGGACTGAATGCCCTCTGACAGCGCCGGCACCTGCAAGCCCTGCATCGACACGGTGTCGGCGCCCCAGATGCCGGCGCCGCCGGACACGGTCAGCACGGCGACGCGGTCGCCCTTCGGCAGCGGATTGCTCGCCAGCACCGCGGCAATGGCGACGGCCTCGTCCATGTCGTTGGAGACGATGAAGCCGTATTTCGCAAACACCGCATCATAGGCCGCTGACCAGCCCGCCATGCTCGCCGTATGTGAGGCGGCCCCGCGCTGGCCGGCGCCGGAGCGGCCGACCTTGGTGACGATCACGGGCTTGCCGACTTCCGCCGCGCGCCGTGCCGCGGCCGTGAACTTCTCGACGTCGCGGATGCCCTCGATGAACAGCATGATCACGTCGGTGGACGCGTCCTGCACCAAGTATTCCATGAACTCGCCGGCACCGAGATCGCTTTCGTTGCCGGCGCTGACGACGTAGCTGATGGCTACGCCGATCGCCTTGGCGCGGTGCTTGATCGCAAAACCGATGCCGCCGCTTTGCGCGACAATGCCGACCCGTCGCCTGGTCGCGACCAGCGGCACGTGGCCCGGCTTGAAATCGACAGTCGGGCTGAAGGTCGCCGCGACCTTCTGTACCTCGCTCATGAAACCTTCGGCGTTCGGGCCGGAGATCCGCATGCCGGTGCGTTTGGCGATCTCGACGATCTTGTCCTGCATCGCGGCACTATCGCCGCCCTCCTCGGCGAAGCCCGAGGAGATGATCACGCAATTCTTGACGCCGGCGGCAGCGCATTCCTCCAACGCGCCGAGCACGGCGCGCGCCGGAATGATGACGACGGCGAGATCAACGGGCGCGCCGACCTCGGCGATGGTCTTGTAGCACTTCAGCCCGTCGATATCGCCATAGTTCGGATTGATCGGATAGATCCGGCCCGGATATTCGTTCTTGCGCAACATCGACAACAGCCGCCCGGGAATCTTCTCCTGGTCGCGCGAGGCGCCGATCAAAGCGATGCTGTCAGGCGCGAAGAAGGTGTCGAGGGGATGCGGCATGGTGTTTCCGTTTGTTGTTGTTTTACTCAGCCGTCATTGCAAGGAGCTCGCAATGACGGCTGAGGCAGCACACCAAATTTTAGTCTCATGCGGAGAGACGAAAGTCGACACCGCCAATAAAGAACGCGTGGTCTGATATCGCATAGCCCCTTGCCTTTGCCGCATCGCAGACCTTCGCGACATTGCCCACACGAAATTCCAGCGCGCTCATAATCTCGTCCGCACCCTTCACAAAGCGGAACATCGCGTTCGGCAGCTTCAACTCCGCCGTGCCGTCGGCGCCCGTCGTTACACCAACGCCGATGATCCTGCCCCAGTGCTCCGCGAGCCCTGCCGGATCGGGGCTCTGCATCTCGACGCCGACGATCGCCTGCGTCACATCCCTGCGGATATGCTTCTGCCAATCCGGCCCCGCCGGCGGATAGACGCCAAGCACATCGTCGCTGCCGTCGGCATGGTTGAACTCGATGAAGGCGGCGCGGCAGTCGCGCGGGTGGAGTTGCATGCCGCGATAGGGCGCGTGCGTGATCACGTTCGCGGTGCGTACGCCAAACGCATTGGCGCGCGCGGCATAGGCGTCGGGATCGTCGCAACAGAAGATCGCCATATAGCCGCCGCGCCCGCCGGTCTTCTCGATGAAGCGGCCGGCCGCCGTGCCGGCCTGGAATGGCGCGACGACTTCCAAGAGAATCGTGTCGACCGGCAACAGGGCGTTGACGAGGCCGTATTTCTCGACGTTACCGTCACGGTAACAGACCTCGAGCCCCATGATGGCGGCGATGTCAGGAATGACAGGCTCCAGATGCGGCGCGACCAGACAGATCTGCCGCAGCCGCATGTAGGGCGCCATGCTCAATGCCCCTGGAACGCGGGCTTGCGCTTCTCGACGAAGGCCTTGGCCGCCTCCTTGTGGTCGGCGGTCTCGCCGGCGCGGGAGTGATGGATCGCCTCGCCGTCGAAACAAGCCTCCAGCGACATGGTCTCGGCATTGTTGATGTTGCGCTTGATGTAGCCGTAGGCAATCGAAGGTCCCTGCGCCAGCGACATCGCAAGCTCATGCGCCGCCGCGTCGATCTCGCCGTCGGGCACGACCTTCGTCACCATGCCGAGATCGAACGCTTCCTTTGCCGTCAGCACCGGCGACAGCAGATAGAGCTCGCGGGCCTTGGCGGTGCCGAGCATCTTCGAGAGAAAGTAGGTGCCGCCATAGTCGCCGGAGAAGCCAACCTTGGCGAAGGCGGTGGTGATCTTGCAGGATTCGGAGGCAACGCGGAGGTCGCAGGAGAGCGCGATCGAAAGCCCGGCGCCGGCCGCCGCGCCGTCGAGCTGCGCCACCACGGGCTTGGACATCTGGTGCAGGATGCGCGACACCTCCATGCCCTTGCGCAAATTCACCTGCTTCTCCTCGAACGTCATCGGCGCACGGCCTGCCGCCATCGACTTGACGTCGCCGCCGACGCAGAAGGTGCCCCCGGCGCCCTTCAGCAACACCGCACGCACCTCCGTGTCCTCGGTCGCCCGCCGCGCGGCTTCGACCAGCCCGCGGGTCATGTCGGGGTTGAGCGCGTTGCGCCGATCGGGGCGGTTCATGGTGATGGTGAGGAGGCCCTGGTCGAGGTGTTGGAGGACCATTTCGTTCGATGACATGGGTTGTTGTCCTTGTTGTTATTGATTGCGGGTACATTCATTCGTCATTGCGAGCGGCGTGTCCGCCGAAGCTCGAAGAGCGAAGGCGGAAGCGAAGCAATCCATACTTCAACGTGCGGAAAGATGGATTGCTTCGTCGCTTCACTCCTCGCAATGACGACGGTCATTTCTTCACCAGCGGGCAGCGCGAGGCCTCCAGAGGCTGGAACGCCTGGTCGCCGGGCACGGTGGCGAGCAGCTTGTAGTCGTCCCAGCGGCCTTTTGATTCCGACGGCTGCTTTACCTCGAACAGGTACATGTCGTGCACCATGCGACCGTCCTCGCGAATTCTGCCGTTCTTGGCGAAGAAGTCGTTGATCGGCGTTTCCTTCATGACCTTCATCACGGCGGCCGAGTCGGTGGTGCCCGCGGCCTTCACCGCTTGCAGGTAGTGCGTAACGGAGGAATAGACGCCGGCTTGCGCCGAGGTCGGCACCCGCTTGATGCGCTCCATGAAGCGTTTTGAAAACGCGCGGGTGTCATCATTGAGGTCCCAATAGAAGGCCTCCGCAAGCAGAAGCCCCTGCGCGGTCTCCAGCCCGACACTGTCGATGTCGGTGACGAACGCGAGCAGCGGCGACATCTTCTGGCCGCCTTTCATCAGGCCGAACTCGGCGCCTTGTTTGATCGAGTTGATGGTGTCGCCGCCGGCGTTCGCGAGCCCGATTACCTTGGCCTTCGAGGCCTGCGCCTGCAGCAGGAAGGAAGAGAAGTCCGACGTGTTGAGCGGGTGGCGGACGCTGCCCAGCACCTTGCCGCCGGATTTCAGTACGACGTTGGTGGTGTCCTTTTCCAGGTCCTGGCCGAAGGCATAGTCCGCGGTCAGGAAGAACCAGGTATCGAGGCCGCTTTTGACTGCCGCGAGCCCGGTCACATTGGCCTGCGCGTAAGTGTCGAACACATAGTGCACAGTATAGGGACCGCAGGCCTCGTTGGAGAGGCGGATCGAGCCGGGCCCATTGAAGATGATGATCTTGCCACGCGCCTTGGCGATCTCGCCGGCGGCGAGTGCGGTCGCGGACGCCGCGACGTCGTAGATCATCTCGACACCCTGGTTATCGATCATGTCGCGGGCGATGTTGGCGGCGAGGTCGGCCTTGTTGAGATGGTCGGCGGCGATCACCTCGATCTTGCGGCCCAAAACTTCACCGCCAAAATCCTCCGCCGCCATCTTGGCGGCCTCCAGGCTGCCGGGGCCGGTGATGTCGGCGTAAAGGCTCGACATATCCAGGATGCCGCCGATCTTGAGCGGGGGCTTGCTTTCCTGCGCCAGCGCCGCCGTGGCGCTCAGCGCCAACGCGACCGCAACGCCGGTCAAGATACGCTTCATCCCATCCTCCCCATTTTGCTTGTGCCGCTCGTGCGGTCCGCTCTCGATTGGGGCGCGATCATGCCGCATGGCATCCTGAGCGGCAAGCCGAGCCAACATCGGCAGACGCGCGTTTTCCGCCGAGCGGAATGGAGGGGGCGTGCGGCGATACGCCGGCAAATTCAGTTGCTGCCGGACAGCGGTGCCGTTTGCTGTGGCCTCAGGTCATCGATGCGCTTGGCCTCGGCGACGTCGGCGAGTGCGCGCTTCAGATTCCCCATCCGACGGAAGACGATTGCGCGATCAGCGTAGGCCTCGGCGGAATTCGGATCGAGATTGATCGCCAGATCAAAATCGGTCAATGCCATAGGCAAATCTCCGCTGCGATAGGCCAGACCGCCACGATCGCGATAATATCTGGCGTCCTTCACCACGACGTCGGAGATCGCCGAAATAGCGCCTGTGTTGTCCACCGTTGCTGCTGCGACCGGCGCAGATATTTCCTTGACCGCCTCCGGGGCTGCTGGTGCATTGGCGACCGGGACGTGATCAAGCTCGTGGTGTTCGGCGGCTCGGCCGACGGTACCGGATGGCTGCGCCGGCATCGCAGCGGCCAGTGCCGATACAGGCACGGATATCCGCGCTGACGTGACGCGCATCGTCGAGGCTTTTTCGACCAGCAGGAATGCGCCGATGGACATCAACGCAATCACAATGCTCGAGACGACGTCCGGAGCCAGCCTGCGAAGCCCCGAGAAGATATTCCGCGTTGAACTCCGGGCTCGCTGCTGCTGCGCCTTGACCAGACAAGCGTCGTAGGTCGCCCGCTGCTCATCGTCGCTGAGAATGGCATGGGCGCGGACGACGCGCCTGAACCGTTGCGCTGCATCGGGATCATCGGGATTGTTGTCGGGATGATGGGCCTTCGCGGCCTTGCGGAATGCCGTCCGAAGGCCGTCAGCATCATCTTCAGGAAGCGCCTCGAGCAACTCGTAAAGAGTCGGCACAATGTTCCTCGAAAATCACGACTGCGCAAAATCTTCCGATATTCAGCAATTCCGAACCTATCTAAGAATAGAATCCTAGCGACGAAAACGTGCCATGATAAGGCGACAAGACGACGGAATCTGGAACCAGGGGTGTGGCTATTGTGACAAGGAGGCACGAAAAATCGGAAGAATCTTGACAGCCCAAGATTGTACGTTGTCGTTATGTCGCGTCGACGCTTCGCTATCGAACGGACCGCGGAACGCGCTCGATCTCGCATGTGCTGGATGCCTGCAACTGGCCGAGGCGGTCTCGGACCGCCTTTTCGGCATCCTGATAGCATTTCCGCTCGAACTCGGTTTTCAAGCGACCCCATTGATCCGGATCCACCGACTTGAGATCGGTGTTCGTGAACTCGCAGTGGGGAGCCGGCTGGGCCGCGAGCAGCGCGGGATCGGGCCGGCGAACGCGCAGTTCAGCGGGTGGCGCTGTTTCGGCGTGGACTCGCCGACGCGGAGGCAAGCGAACGGGGGTTGCCCTGACCAGGCGGTGAGCCGGTTTAAAATCGCGGTGAACATCGAGGTCACCGCGAGCCGGATCGCGCGCGCATCCACCTAGTCCCAGCGCCAGTACAATGACGGAGATGGCCGGCAGTCTTATGGCCAGCAGTCTTGAAGGCAACGTCAGCAGGCTGCTCAACCGCAACTGCGGTTTCGCCAATTCGCTGCCATCATCTAAACCATGCGCCGAACGCGCGATCGCCATGTTGATCATTCCGATTCACGGCGAGGCAGGTTGCGACCGCAGTTTGCAACGAAATCTCGCGCAGAAAGCCCGGCAATCCTGAACAGAAAATTTGAATCTCAGTCTAACGAGCACGATGAATGAACTATTAATCGGCTTCATTTTCGGGTCTGCTGCCTTCGGTCCGCTCGTTTCGGCTCCCGAGAGCGACATGGGCCAGGTTTGGTGCGGGGAATGCGGACGTCAATCGCATGACATCGAGGGAGCGGATGTTTCGCCGCGCAGCCGCAACGGTTCTGCCGGCATTGATGGCTCTTGCAACGACGCCGGCGCGCGCCACCGATTGCGCCTTCGAGCCGCAGGGCGAGGGTCACGTCATCGACGTCATCGATGGCCGCAGCTTCCGCCTCTCCGATGGCCGCGAAATCAAGCTTGCCGGCATCGAGCCTGTCGCCACCGACGGCACGAAAGCTGGCCGAGCGATCGTCGCCGGCAAGGACGTCAGCTTGCGCGGCGAGGACGATGCGCCGGACCGCTATGGCCGCCAAAGCGCGTTCGTCTTCCTTGCCGGCAGCGAAACGCCGGTGCAAAGCCTGCTGCTGAAGGAAGGCGCCGCACTGGTATCCAGCGAGATCGCCGAAAAGGCCTGCGCCAATGCCTTGTTGACAGCCGAGGCCACGGCACGCGCCGCAAAAAAGGGCATCTGGGCCGGCTCCCCCGTCATAAAAAACGCGGAAAGTACAGACGATATTTTGGCTGGGATTGGGCGTTTTATGCTGGTCGAGGGCACGGTTCTCACCGTACGACAAGCAGGGGCAACGACTTACCTGAACTTCGGGCGTCGCTGGACACGGGACTTTGCTGTGACGATTTCGAGGCGCAATATGCCGGCGATCGAGTCTGCCAGCATAACGCTCAAGTCACTGGAAAACCAGCGAATTCGAGTTCGTGGCTATGTCGAGGCCCACCCCGGTCCACGGATCGAGGTGGTGCGAACAGGGCAGATCGAAGTTCTGAGTGGGAACTAACCCGGCATGATCGGGAAAAATGGGCATCGGCTTTCGGGGGAAAGTGATGCTCGGGCAAAGCTGGAGCGCGGCTGCGCGCGCCTGCGGACGTGAAGAGTGGCTGACGTGGATTCGCTTGCGGGACAGCGCGAGATGAGAATGAGCCGCCGGTTTTGGGCTGCGCCGGCGCTGCTGTTGTTGGCAGCGTCGCTGGCGGCCTGCGGCGACATGGGCCGTCTCCAGACCGCCTCGATCCAGAGTTCCCCACCCGTCATCAAGCCGAACCGGACCATCGCCACGACGCCGGCTTCCGAGAAGGAACACGAGCGCATCCTCGCCTCCTATGGCGGCGTCTATGACGACCCGAAGCTGGAATCACTGGTGAGCAAGACCGTCGATCGTCTGGTCGCGGCCTCCGAGCGGCCCGACCAGGCCTACAAGGTGACCATCCTCAATTCGGGCGCGGTGAACGCCTTCGCGCTGCCGACAGGCCAGCTCTATGTCACGCGCGGGCTGATCGCGCTCGCCAGCGACACTTCCGAATTGTCGTCGGTGCTCTCCCACGAGATGGCGCATGTGCTCGCCAAGCACGCGGCGCAACGCGAGGACCAGGCGCGGCAGGCCGCGATTGTCGACAAGGTCGTCTCCGACATGGGCACAGACCCAGAGGTGACGGCCTTCACGATCGCCAAGAACAAGCTGTCGATGGCAAACTTCTCTCGCGCGCAGGAACTCGACGCCGACGAGATCGGCGTCGGCATTTCCGCGCGGGCGCATTTCGATCCCTATGGCGCGTCGCGCTTCCTGACCTCGATGGAGCGCAATGCCGAGCTGAAGGCCGGCAAGGCATCGTTCGATCCCCGCGCACAAGATTTCCTCTCCTCGCATCCGGCAACTCCTGAACGCGTGCAGAAGGCGCAGACCGTGGCGCGGCAATACAACTCGCCTGAAAATGGCGAGCGCGACCGCGAGGACTATCTGTCGGCGATCGACAACATCGTCTATGGCGAGGACCCGAGCGAAGGTTTTGTGCGCGGCCGCCGTTTCCTGCATCCGAAACTCGGCTTCACCTTCCAGGCGCCGGAAAGCTTCTCGCTCGACAACACCGCGCAGGCGGTGATCGGCGTGCGCGAAGGCGGCGCGCAGGCGATGCGTTTCGATGTGGTGCGCGTGCCGTCGGAGCAGACCTTGAGCGACTATCTCAATTCCGGCTGGATGGAGAATGTCGACAAGTCCACCACCGAGGACATGACCATCAACGGCATGCCGGCGGCGGCGACGACGGCGCGCGGCGACCAGTGGCAATTCAAGGTCTATGCGCTGCGCTTGGACAACGACGTCTACCGCTTCATCTTCGCCACCAAGCAGAAGACCACGGAGAGCGACCGCAACGCCCGCGAGACCGTCAACTCCTTCCGCAAACTCACGCTCGACGAAATCCAGCAGGCGCGTCCGCTGCGCATCAAGGTGATCACCGTGCAGCCCGGCGACACCGTGGAGTCGCTATCGCACCGCATGGCCGGCGTCGACCATCCAGTGGAGCGTTTCCGCGTGCTCAACGGCCTCGACAGCAAGGCCCAGGTCAAGGTCCGCGACCGCGTCAAGATCGTGGTGGATTGACCATCACTGTCGTCCCGGGCAAGCGGAGCGCGACCCGGGACCCATACCGCGGAATCTATCGGTAAAGCACAGTGACTGTTGGCCTTCGCAAAACGAAGGCTGGTGGTAATGGGTCCTGGCTTTCGCCAGGACGACATCGCGTTTCGGTTCGCCACTCCCTGCCCAAGCGAGAATCATCTAATGCTCGCCCGTCAACACAGGACACTAACGAACCGCCGTGAACGCTGGCCAGCCGACCGAGCATCCGACAAGCGCCGTCCTCACCCCATCCGCGTTCTTTGAGGCCGGCGTTGCGCACATGCAGGCCGGGCGGGATCTCGAGGCGCAGCTTTGCTGCCGCAACGCGCTCGCCGCCGACCGCAATCACAGGGATAGCCTGCATCTGATGGGGATGCTGTGCCTGCAGGGGCGGCAATACGACCACGCCATCGAATGGATCGCGCGCGCCAACCAGCAGGATATCAAGACCGATTATCTCCTGAGCCTGGGGACAGCGCTGGAGCAGCAGGAGCTTTATCAGGAAGCTCTCCGAGCGTTCGACCGGGGCGTCCAGATCAAGCCCGACGATGCCGAGCTATGGGCGAGCCGCGGCACGACATTGACCCATCTCGGGCGGCTGGAGGAGGCGCTGACTTGCTTCGACCGCTGCGACGAACTCTTGCCGAACCACGCCGCCGTGCTGGAGCAGCGTGGCGTGACCCTGCACCGGCTGAAGCGTTACGAGGAGGCCCTCGCCGACCATCGCCACGCCCACGCGCTCAACCCTGCGAACCCAAACGTCTGCAACAATATCGGCGCCTCGCTGCAATATCTGCGTCGGGACGAGGAAGCGCTGGCGTGGTTCGACAAGGCCCTCGCGTTGAAGCCGGATTTCATCATGGCGATGATCAACAGGGCGTCCTCGCTGGCGCAGATGCGGCGGATCGATGAGACCATCGCGACCTACGAGCAGGTCAAGGCGATCGATCCGGCCAATACAGAAGCGGACTCCTACCTGTCGCTCATCTATCTCCTGATCGGGGATTTCGAGGCCGCCTGGGAGGGCCACACGGCACGCTGGAACGGCCATCTGCGCCCCGGGTCCTATCCGGATTTCCATCAGCATTTGTGGCTCGGCGAGGAGGACGTGACCGGCAAGACCATCCTCGTTTTTGCCGACGAAGGCCTGGGCGATACTATCCAGTTTGCCCGCTACATCCCGATGCTGGCGGCGCGCGGCGCCAACGTCGTTCTGCTGGTCGAGGAGACGCTGCGCGCGCTGCTGTCCAACCTTCCGGGCGTCACGCAGTGCCTTCCAAAGCCCGCGCCGTCATTGCCGCCCTTCGACCTGCATTGCCCGATTGGCACGCTGCCGTTCGCCTTTGGCACGCGGCTCGGGACCATCCCTTCCGCGCCATCGTACCTGCCGCCGCCGCCCGAAGCCCGCGTACAGGCCTGGGAGCGGCGGCTTTCCGAACGTGCGGACGCGAGCGGCAAACGGCGCGTTGGCCTCGTTTGGTCCGGCAATCCGCGGCACTCCAACGATCACAACCGGTCCATTCCGTTGCGCGTGCTGTCGCCTCTTCTCGATGCCGGTGTGGACTTCGTCAGCCTGCAAAAGGAATTGAGGTCAGGCGAAGGCGCATTGCTGGAAGCGAGCGACGTCATCGACCTGAGCTCCCATCTCACCGATTTTGCGGAGACGGCCGCACTGATGAGCTGCCTCGATCTCGTGATCAGCGTCGACACCAGCGTTGCCCACCTCGCCGCAGCACTGGGGCGGCCAACCTGGATCCTGTTGCCCTATCTGCCCGACTTCCGCTGGTTGCTCGATCGCGACGACAGCCCCTGGTATCCGACCGCGCGCCTGTTCCGGCAGAGCGAGCAACGCGATTGGGCGGAGGTGATCGATCGGGTGCGGCGCGGGCTGGATCAGCTCGGTCCGAGGTAAGCCGCAATACTCCGCTATCGTCCTGGCTTCCGACAGGACGACAGCGGAGGGATACGCCACCAAAACAAAAAGCCCGGTCTTTCGACCGGGCTTTTAAAACTATTCCTGATTACGCTTTCAGGCGGCTTCATCAGCGACGGTGGTGCCGTCGCCATCGGAATCATCGCCCTCGTCGACCTCACCATCGGCGTCGCCTTCACCCTCGGCTGCGCCTTCGGCCTTGACGCCGCGGCGCGGGCTCTTGGCGAGCTGGCTCTCGATTTCCTTGACCGCTTCGGTCTCGGTCGAGTGCTGCACGACCGCGATCTCGCGGGAGAGGCGATCGAGCGCCGCTTCATAGAGCTGGCGTTCAGAGTAGGACTGCTCGGGCTGCGATTCCGAACGATAGAGGTCGCGCACGACTTCAGCGATCGCGACGATGTCGCCCGAATTGATCTTTGCTTCGTACTCCTGGGCGCGGCGGGACCACATGGTGCGCTTGACGCGCGCACGGCCCTTCAGCGTCTCCAGTGCCCGCTTCACCAGCGCGGGCTCGGACAGCTTGCGCATGCCGACATTGGCAACCTTCGCGGTCGGCACCCGCAGCGTCATCTTGTCCTTCATGAAGTTGATGACGAACAGCTCGAGCTTGGCACCGGCGATTTCCTGCTCCTCGATGGCCAGGATCTGGCCAACGCCGTGGGCGGGATAGACGACGAATTCATTGGCCTTGAACCCCTGACGCTGGGTCACGACCTTCTTTTCCTCAACGC
>Ga0210387_10002347_pt1 | contig 14459 bp, 12 predicted proteins | sample IncBWC7OmetaG_FD_160108 | JGI IMG/M metagenome (GOLD analysis project Ga0210387, IMG submission 160108) | Forest soil microbial communities from Barre Woods Harvard Forest LTER site, Petersham, Massachusetts, United States - Inc-BW-C-7-O ...
GTTAACCATAGAAATGCACCTGGTGCGATTAGCGCCATGGCATTCATAGTTAGCCCGGTTAAGCCAAGGGTGGCCTTTGGAGCAGGTGCAATATTTTCTGACATACCTGTGGTGTAATATATTTCAGAGACCGGAGGGTCAGCACTAACCGTGCCAAGAGACCGCGAGATTCAGCGCGCCTAGGCAGCTACACTCTACGCGTGAAGAGATCTGACCTCGCGCGCCGAACCGGGAGGCTTCATTTAACCTTTACCGCACCGCTTGAAAAGCCGGTAGACGGATTAAAAGCCACAAAAAATAACACTCTGCACAGTTTGTTGTACTGTTTTTCCGTACATGTTCATAGCGTAGAACAGTACATCCGCCGCGAAACCGCTCAATTTAGAGACTATTATCAGGACCAACTCACTGACCAAGGATGAACGGTTACCCAATTAGATCCGTCCAGTTTTGGCAACTAAGTGTGACTCGAGTTTTTGGCCGACGATTTTTGCCCTAAGGTTCTCACATTGGCCGGGCTCGAATCGTCCTGTCGTCGGGCTAGCACTTTTTATCTACATTTCACAAGTATGTTATTGTAATCCAAGGAAAACCTGTTTAATGGCGAAAATCCCACTATGAGTAGATCACGTAGAAAATTCGGATACCGCCGCGTTGGCGATTCGGCACTTGCGCGAAAACGAATCTGTGGTGTTCTCACCGCTCTGTTTCTTGCCCTGGTCTCCGTCGGAAATTGCGCTGAAGCTGCATTTTCTCTCGATGAGAAAGCAGTTTTCGTTCTGTCTCCAGAAGGCCTCGTCGAGCTGGATCTGACGACCAAAGCAGTTCACACACTGCAGACCCCAACAAAATTTGATCCCGACATCGATTCGGGAATTTCCCTTTCCAATGCCGGCTACCTCCTGTTCGCAGGAAATGACGCGATCTCAGCCTACGATCCCGAAAAAAGGAATTGGGCAACCGTGTGCCGCGCTCCCAGCGAGACGACCTGTACCGATGTCGCTTACAACCCGGCCGACGGCTCGATGATTTTCCAGACAACGAATAGGAAAAGCGTTATGACGTATTGGCTGTTGCCGAAGGGCACCAACAAACCTGTCCAACTTAGACTTCGACGTATCGGATATCTTTCCGGGTTTACGTTCGATTCTGAAGGTCGACTTTATTTTGGCTACTCCGGAGACCTTTGGACGGGATCGGTCTGCGGCGTTCCGGACGACAAAGAGAGCGGCTATTGGATCTGTGGAATTCGGATCGTGCCGCTTGCCAACCTGGAAACGAGTTTCAGCACCCCAACGAATCAAGGAGTGCAGGCCACGGCACCGGCGGGAGAGTTGATCTACGTTCACCTGCTTCGCCTGGGCGGCAGCGGTTGGGGACAAATCGCGTCGGTGAGCGCACCGGTGGTGAAGTTCGTCGACGGAGAGCCTGAAGACGATACTCTCGAGAAACGATTCGCTCTCTACCAGGAGGAATTAAAATCGGTTCGACTGCTCGGCGAGAATGGCTCCTATAGTTTGCTTTGCTCCAGCCGCTCCGGCAAACGGGTCTTTTACCGGGCAGCCGAACCTCAGACGGAGAAGATGAAGATCTGGCTGGTGAATGACGGGAAGACGGAAGAAATCGGCGATGACACTCTTTTAGGATTCGGGAAATAAGCCAACCGGAGCCGCGCATCTCGCCAAAGAACTCGCAGCTGGCTCATCCTCCTTCTCCGACCTCGCATTCGACGCTATCGCCGCGGAATGCGGAGGGCCCTAGTTCAGGACATAGCCCTGCGCAACGTTCACAAAATTGGCGGCGGATTCACGCTGCCAAGATTCGTCCGCGCCAAGTTCGCGTCCCATCAACTGCGCGACTTTCGGCGCCGCTTCGATGCTCGCTCGTGCGCCAAGCAACAAGGCGCGGGTCCGCCGAGCGAGTACATCCTCGACCGTACGAGCCATTTCTTGCCGGACAGCCCACACGACCTCCGCCCCAGTGTAGGGAAGGTCAGGATGCAGTTTTTCAGCAAGGCCGGGTTCCGCTTCCGCCAATTCTTTGATCGCCGCAGCGTCAGCACCGTACACACGGAGGTTTGGGGTGGTGATTTGCTGTTTGGTCCAGCCATGAATCTGGAGGTGTTCGGTCGTGCATCGGCGCTCTTCGAAGCCGGCCATTGTTTCGGCCTGATCCACAGCATCCTGGGCCATCTTCCTGTAGGTGGTCCATTTGCCGCCGGCGATCGTCAGCAGGCCGGAATTTGAAATAAGAATCGTATGGTCACGGGACATGGCAGCCGTGCTCTTTGCGTCGCCAACCTTCACTAACGGCCGCAAACCGGCGAACACACTTAATGCATCGCTGCGGTTTGGCTGTTTGCTGAGATACTGGGCTGCATTGGTGAGAATGAACCCGATCTCTTCATCCATTGGACGGGGTTCAAGCTGAATCGAATCCACCGCCGTATCGGTCGTGCCGACGACCACACAATCGTGCCAGGGAACCGCGAACATCACGCGGCCGTCGGGCGTATGCGGTACCATGATGGCGGTATCGCCCGGCAGAAAGGATTTTGGCAGAACCACGTGCGCCCCTTGACTGGCGGCGATCACATTTTTTGCCTCTGGCTCATCCATTTTACGAACTGCATCGGAGAAGACGCCGGTGGCGTTGATGACCGCCTTAGCCCGGATCGAGTGTTCGACCCCTGTTTCCGAATCCCTGACCACGGCCCCGGCCACGAGTCCATCCTCCTTGATCAGGGATGTCACCTGGGTGTAGTTAATCGCGGCGCCACCGAGATCGAAGACAGTCTGCGCCAGATTGACCGCCAGTCGCGAATCATCAAACTGACCGTCGTAATAGGACACTCCGCTCACCAACCCGGTCGGCTGGAGTGTTGGGATTCGCTTTAGGGTCTCTTCACGGGAGAGGTTTTCGGACGGGCTGAGCCCGAGCTTGCCGGCCAGGCGATCGTAGATCTTCATCCCGATCCCGTAAAAAGGGCCCTCCCACCAGCTATAAATCGGGACAATAAACGAAAGATGATGAACCAAATGCGGCGCGTTCTCGCAAAGCAGTCCACGTTCGCGGAGCGCTTCAAGCACCAGCGAGATGTTTCCTTGTTTCAAATAGCGAACCCCGCCATGGACCAGTTTCGTACTGCGACTGGATGTCCCTTTAGCAAAATCAGCCTGCTCCACCAACAGAGTGCTGTATCCCCTGGCAGAAGCATCCACAGCGACCCCAAGGCCCGTTGCCCCGCCGCCGATGACGAGGAAATCCCAAGACTTATCTCCGTTCTCGATTCGATCGAGTACTTTATCGCGTTTCATAGAGTGTTAACGAGTTGCTGCGAACCATCCGCCGCGCAGCTTGGTTGCGGAGGGAACAAAAGGCAGTCCCGTCCGTGACCGCCCGGGGGGACCGATCCAACAGTAGAATTCGAGCCTAGGGCTCGGCGGACAAATCGTCAATGTACACCCGCGTTCACGCATCTTTTCGGTCGCCTCATGTTTCTGTGGTCTTGTTGCAGGTGCAGATGGAATTTGTTGTGCGCGACCTTACGCACCTCCCAGAACCGATCGAGCCGCTCGGAAGGAGCCGGTCATTACCCGTTCGGGTTACTTCCAAGACGTTACCTTGAAGTCCGGTGGGATCACCCGAAACTTTAGCCTTCACGAAGCGTATATGTCTGTCCAAAAAATTTATCATCCCGTTCCGGGTAGCGAACGAACACCCTCCGCCAAATCCAGGATCGTGGGAGAAGTCGATCCGAAAGGTCTGCTGACGATCACGGTGCGCCTTCGCCGGCCAGCGGCAGGCAGTGAACTCCGAACACAATCCCTGGAGTTAAGCCGGCGAGCGCCGCATGAACGCAAATACCTGACTCGCACAGAATTCAAGGCGCAACATGGAGCGGATGCCGCGGATCTCGCCAAAATTGAAGCGTTTGCTTATGAACATGGTCTGACCGTGGCGGAGTCCAGCAGAGCGAAACGTTCAGTGAAACTTTCGGGCACGGTGGAGGCCCTCACCGGCGCGTTCAAAGTTGAACTCCACCAATACAGTCGACCGGATTTGAATTATCGAGGGAGGACCGGCTCAATCAGTGTGCCGGAGGATCTGGCTGAGATCGTGGTCGGCGTCCACGGGTTCGACAATCAACCGGTGGCCCAACCTCATTATCGGCACCCCGGCAAATCGAAAGTGACAGCAGCGGCGGAGTCAACAAACGCGAACGATGGTAGTTTCAGCGCTCTCGACTTGGCCAGGCTCTACAATTTCCCACCGGCCCTCGATGGAACCGGTCAGTGTATTGCGCTGATTGAGCTAAACGATCTCAACAGGAGCACAAATCAGGTCACGGGCGCAGGGTTTAAGGCATCTGATCTGCAAACGTTTTTCTCGAACTTGAATCTTCCGACACCGCAAGTAGTCGTCCAGTCGATCGACGGGGGCGCGAACAAGCCCGGACCAGATCCAAACACCGACGTGGAAGTGACCCTGGATATGGAAGTGGCTGGTGCGATCGCTCCCGGCGCAAAAATTGCCGTCTACTTTGCGCCGAACACTTCCCAGGGTTTCATTGATGCTTTGTCCCAGGCCGTTCATGACACCGATCACGCGCCTACGGTCGTCTCGATCAGCTGGGGCGGTTCAGAGGATGCGCAGCCGCAGCAATTTATGGACGGTTTGGAAGGAGCGCTGCAGGACGCTGCGACACTCGGCGTCACCGTCTGCTGCTCTGCCGGTGACAACGGTTCCGCCGCCATGCCGACGGACGACCCGAACAACCATTGGGATGGCCTGCCGCACGTCAACTTCCCTGCCTCGAGTCCATTTGCGCTCGCCTGCGGTGGGACTAAGCTGGTTGGCTCGGGGACAGCAATTTCCACCGAACAGGTTTGGAACGAGGGCCTTAAAGGTGGCGCCGGCGGTGGTGGTGTCAGCAACAAATTCGCTCGTCCGGAATATCAATCCTCGCTGAATATACCGGAGTCGCCGAAAGGCAAGAACGGTCGTGGTTTGCCAGATGTCTCCGGCAATGCCGATCCCCAAACAGGTTACCAGATCTTTCTGGCCGGCAGTCCGGGCGTCATCGGAGGCACCAGCGCTGTGGCTCCACTTTGGGCTGGTCTGATTGCCCGAATCAATCAACGGCTGGTGAGCATCGGCAGCAAGCCAGTTGGTTTTCTTAATCCAGTTCTTTATGGTTCGGCGATCCTGAACGGAGGCGTCTTCCGCGACATTGTGTCGGGCACCAACGACAACTCCGGAACGCTCAATGGGCGCTATACGGCCGGTCCGGGCTGGGATCCCGCCAGTGGGCTAGGCACTCCGGACGGAACTAAGCTGTTAAATGCCTTGGAAGCACAGTGCGTCCCAAAGAATTCTACTTAGTGGAATAAAAAAGATTCTTCTTCGGTCTAACATGTGAGTGAACGATTGGTTACGCGCAGCGAAAAGCAGCGGCGCCTCGATCGTGCAAAGTTATAAATTGGGTGTTAGATTGGAGTAACCGGGCAAGACTTAGCTGGTCTCCCGGTGGTTGCGCATGAAAACGACTCGTGTTTTTCATTGGCTTTTGGCAGCAGCCTTCGCTGCCTCGTTGCCGGTCACGGCGGGAGCCATGTCCGGTCATCAAATGGGTGGATTCACCGGAGGTGGATTCCACGGATCTTCTGCGCATGGAATCGGTAACCGTTTTGGCCCGCATCCCGGGTTCAATCGTTTTGCCGGGCACAACCGATTCTTTCATAATAACCAGCGGTTCTTTTTTAACCGCCGGTTCTTTTTTGGTTTTGACGTCGTTGCGTTCGGGTTTCCTTACTGGTGGTATCCCGATTATTATTACGGGTATCCCGACGGTTATGCGAACTACGAGACGTCGCCCGTTTACGACTACCGATATTGGGCCGGGATGGCGACCGCAGTACAGACGGAACTGGCTAACCGCGGTTATTACCACGGGTCAATCGACGGAGCGATCGGCCCCGGCAGCCGCGATGCCATTCGAGCGTTTCAAAGAGCCAACAATTTGCCGGTCACCGGCCTGATTGATCCACCGTTGCTAAAAGCATTGAGGCTGCCTGCTGTGCCGCGGGTCGGAGCGTCCGAGTAGAATCTCCATTCCCGCATATCGGTCAAAGACGCGATGAGGGAGCAGGCATGCCCCTCCCCTAGTGTCCTTGTCATGTCCCAATTCTCCTCCTCGTCGTCGTCCTTCGTCCTCGGTTGGGGATCGAGGCGGTTTGCCAGGATGGAAGAAGGATGAATGGAGAAAGCAAGCGGTGGGAGTTTCGCTCGTACCACCCGAAAAGCGGACGAAGGACGAGGAGGAGGATTGGGACATATGGCCCTCAAGCAGGTCGCGCACATTCGGAAAAGTGCTCATGAGCCAGAGTATAAACCACTGGTCGGTTTGAGGTCGACCAACACTCCAACTCCAACACCCCAACTCCCCAATACCCCTGGTCGGTTTGAGGCCGAAGACTTCGCTATACAGATACTGTGATTGCACACCCAAGGTGCGTCTCAATCCTCCTCGCCTTTCTTTATTCGTCGTCCAAGTCGTCCGCGACACCCTGACGCCGGGCCCCGTCTGCCGCAATCGCCAGAGCTTTCAACGTCCTGAAGAATCTAGGCGATTGACCGATGAACAGCCCCATATTCGTCAGGAAGGTGGCGGCGGCCACCGCACCTGCGTTCTTCGTCAGCGTAGGCCGGATGATTGAACATCGCGGCAAATCTTTGCGGATGAAATCGCATGGCTCAGGCATGATCAGATTGGTCTGAAAGAGCTCCTTGGGAGTCCGGCTATTGAGATCCGGAAAAATCAACCCGCTCACAGGGTCGATCAGAGGAGGCGCATTGCCGGCCGTGTCATGCCAGGTTTGAAAATGGGCTATCTCCGATCCTCCGATAGCGTACAAGATTCGCAGCACCACTTTGCTGGTCGCCTTTGGAACGAAGGAGCCGTAAAGACTCGAACCACCTTGCTCGATGGTCGCAAAATGAAAGCCCGCCGTGTTGGCGATCGCCTGGAGATGAAGGGAGGGCATCAGGTCGGCATTGGTTATCGGAATTGCCGGATGTTGCCCAACATTCAAGCCCGGAACTGCCGGAGGGAACACGTCACCAAAATCGGGATTCCCGATGCCCCGGTACCGTGTGTACCAACTCGTGTCGACGGTCAGCTGCATGAGATTGGTCAGCCGTTTTTTGTTTGGGTCCGCACCCGACGCCTGACTACCCGGCAAAGTCCTGAAGGGTTCAAGATCTACTGGCTCGGCACCAATCGATTCTAAGAAGGCGTTTAAGAACTTCTGATGACTATCTTCATCATCGGTGTTGTCGTGGATATACTGAGGCATGTCACCATCGAGTACCGAAAGTGCGGCCGTGTAGGCCGGAACCTGCATCCCTCCGATTTTATTCCGTAAACGGACGCGAAATATATTTTGCGGGATTGTCGCGTCGGAGTTCCGCTCGGGGTTAGAAGCGGTGCAAATTCAAATCCGGATTGGAAGGTATTTGGCTTCGCTGATCGACTTCCCTTGAATTTAATGCGTTTTCTCGGGTAACAGTGGTGAAATTCAAAAACATTTCCCCCCCTCAAAAAAAAATCATGGCTAGACCAGTTACCTTGTTTACCGGCCAATGGGCCGATCTGCCGTTGAAAGATCTCGCTCCGCTGGCGAAGAGAATGGGGTTTGACGGCCTTGAACTCGCGTGTTGGGGCGATCACTTTGACATCGAGACTGCGGCGGAATCCAAAGAATACTGCCAGGATCGATGGAAGCTGCTATCGGACAACGATCTTACCGCCTTCGCGATCTCCAACCATTTGGTTGGACAGGCGATTTGCGACAATATCGACGAGCGGCACCAGGCGATCGTGCCGCCCCACATCTGGAAAGATGGGAACCCGGAAGGGGTCCGCCAACGCGCCGCGGAACAGATGAAAAAAGCGGCCCAGGCGGCACGCAACTTTATCGATGCCAAACCCGCCGAGGGGCTGAAGTTCCCGGCGGTGGTGGCCGGTTTCAGTGGCTCCAGCGTCTGGCACGCCTGTTACGCTTTTCCGCCGACAAGTCAGGATTTCATTCAGAAAGGGTTTGATGATTTTGGGAAACGATTCCTGCCCATCCTTGACGTATTCGATGAACTCGAGGTGAACTTCGCGCTCGAAGTACACCCGACCGAGATCGCATTTGATATCGGTTCGGCGCACCGCGCGTTGGAGGCCGTCAAGAATCATCCCCGGTTCGGTTTTAACTACGACCCCTCCCATCTTGGTTACCAGGGAGTCAGTTATGTCAAATTTCTCCGCGAGTTCAAGGATCGCATCTTCCACGCACATATGAAAGACGTGTGGTGGGGCCACGGTACCGGCGATGTCGGCGTCTTTGGCGGTCACACCAATTTTGGGGACCACCGGCGATATTGGGATTTTCGTTCAATCGGGCATGGCGATATCCGCTTTGAAGATATTATTGTCGCGTTGAACGATATCGGCTACCGCGGCCCGCTCTCGATCGAATGGGAAGACATCCGGATGGATCGCATTCATGGGGCGGCCGAATCGTGCCGGAATGTGCGTTCGTATGATTTTGCTCCCAGCGGAGTTGCCTTCGACGCGGCATTTGAGCGAGAAAAAGCTTAACTCCGCCGTCAGAAATCAAGACGCCATACCGCACGGTTCGGGATGAACGCGGAGGCAATCCGTTGGGACGAATCGGGGGTTTGATGCTGCGAGATATTCAGTCGTTTTGGCCGACCCAAACGCCAGGGTTGTATCTGATTCTGGTCAGTTTTGTCTTTTATTTGATCGGTTTGATGGTCGGCCGCTGGCTGAAACGCCGCATCCATGTCGAATTGGGCTGGACTTCTCACGTGTTCATCGCGAGCGCTTCAATCATCGTCGCGGCGCGGCTCATCGAAGTCGAATTCCCCGGCGAGTCTGCCGTCGGCATGCTTGCCGCCGCCACCGCGACATTTCCGATCAACGCGTTGTTGCGTCGGTTTCTCTGGCCGCTCTGCGGTTATCCTGGGGAGCAAGCGCGGATTCCCGCCTTTCTTCCGCAGGTTGTCGCGATCATGGTCTTCGTCTTCGCGACGTTTTTCGGGCTGGCAGCTTTCTATCATGTGACCATTACCGGTCTTCTGACGGGATCGGGCGTGATTGCGATTATCATCGGTCTCGCGCTGCAAGATACCCTTGGAAATATCTTTGCCGGATTTGGCCTTCAGGCCGGGAGAGTGTACCGGGTCGGTGACTGGCTCATCGTCGATGGCAAACATGTTGAAGTGGTCGAACTCAATTGGCGATCGACTCGTTTCCGCAACAATGACGAAGTCAGCTTTGATATTCCGAACAGCCAACTGGCCAAGGCGACCATCGTCAATCTCTACTTTCCGTCGCGCAGACATGCGGCGCGTGTCCGCCTCAGCGTGGATCATCGGGTTCCCCCCAATGAGGTCAAAGATGCGATGTTCCAGGCTGCATCGGCGGCACCCGGAGTACTTCGTGATCCACCAGTGAAAGTCTTCCTGATCGACTTTGCCGAATCGGCCGTGCAGTATGAAATCAAATTCTGGCTGATGGATGGAAGGGTTTTTCCCGATATCATCGACGGTGTCCGGACAAATGTTTGGTACGAGCTCAATCGACGCGGTATCCGGCTGGCCTTTTCCACCCAGCAAATTGAACTTGTTCGCGGCGCGCTGGTAACGCGCAGGCCCGAAACGGATTTGCAACTGCTCGCCAGCCAGCCGCTTTTCTCCTCGTTGGATCAGATTCAGCTGGACCGTCTTGCGCTCGGGTCGAGACGAATCCGTTTTGGAAAGGGCGAAAGGATCATTTCCCAGGGGGACGCTGGGAACTCGATGTTCATTCTTGCGATGGGCAAAGCGGAAGTCCAGGTCGAAAGAGACGGGCGAGTTCAACCGGTCGCCAGCCTGGCTGCAGGAGACTGCTTCGGCGAAATGTCTTTACTGACGGGAGAACCGCGCAGCGCGACGGTTCTGGCTGCGCTCGATTGTGAGGTACTCGAGATTGAGCAGGAGACGATCGGAATTTTGTTGCGGGAACATCCCGAATTGGCCGAGTCGCTTAGCGAAACCGTGGTGGCCAGACGATCTGCCACCGAAACGCAACTTGCGTCCGCTCCCGCCAATGGCGATGGGCCTGGAACGGACGCCACCAAGGAAGGTTTGCTTCGCCGGCTCAGGAAATTTTTCCAATTGTAGCGGGGTGGGTGTGAAAGGATTGCCACGCGTATGAAGATTTCATCGGATCGCTCCTCGACCCAGGCCGGTTTGGACGAACGTTTTATGCGACTGGCATTATGCCACGCTCGGAAAGGTTTGGGGAAAACAAGTCCGAACCCAGCCGTCGGGGCGGTGCTCGTACGCGACGGATCGCTCTTATCGACCGGCTGGCATAGGCAAGCGGGCGGTCCGCATGCGGAGATTGAGGCGTTATCCGCTTTGCCAGAGCTCGAGTCGGCCGCGGGTGCGACACTTTATGCGACGCTGGAACCATGCTCGACGATCGGTCGGACCCCTCCGTGCACAGACGCCATCATCGCCGCAAAAATCGGCCGGGTCGTGGTTGGCGCGATTGACGCGAATCCTAGACACCAGGGGCGCGGGCTCGTCCAGCTCCGTCATGCCGGGATTGCGATCACGACCGGAGTCCTCGAGGAAGAGTGCGGTCTGTTGAACGTTGGTTTTAATAAATGGATAATCACCAGGATGCCGTGGGTCATCGCCAAAGTCGCTCAATCCATGGACGGCCGGATCACGCGTCCTGCTGGCGAGCCCCAGTGGCTCTCAAACAACCGATCTCTTCGGCTAGTCCAGTGTCTCCGGGCCAGCGTGGACGCAATTCTTGTCGGTGCGGAAACCGTTCGCCGGGATAACCCGAGATTGACCGTCCGTCCGAGCAGATCCGGGTTGCCGCCATGGCGCGTCGTAGTGACCCGATCCGGAAATTTGCCGAGGGATGCGACGATTTTTACCGATGAACATCGGGATCGCACCCTCGTTTACCAGGGGATCAGCTGGTTGGAAACCTTTAGAGATCTCGGTGCCAGGGGGGCCACCCGGCTGCTGGTAGAAGGGGGTGCCGACGTGTTGGGCCAACTCCATGACCTGCAGCTGATCGATGAGCTCTGGTGTTTTACCACGCCCTTGCTGACGGGCGGGAACAAACCAAGCTTCGGAGGCGCTGGAGTCGAGAGTATGAAGGACGCGAGCAGGCTCCATCGCATCCGTTACAAACGAGTCGGAAGTGATGTGCTCGTGACCGGGCATCTGCTCCGGCGCGAACGGATTCTCCCAAGCTCGCCGCCGTAGCGGGCAGAATCCGGCTTATCGGTGCGGAAAGCGATTCGGATGCCATCGCGGCGACCGATAAGCCGGGGCGTAGTGGTATCGGCGATAATAGTACGGGCGGTGATGATACTCGGAATAGGCAACGCCGCCGGGTGATCCCCGGCGCGACGGACCGAAATGAGGTCCCGCCTTCGAATCCGAGATCGAAGCGAACAACCCAAGAGCCGCCAACAACAGAAAGGAGTACCGTACCACAAGTCCAGTTCCTTGGACGGCGAGAGACCGCCCGCTATTCGCGGCTATCCGGGAAATCGTGCGCATCATCCCGGAAAAGATTCGGCCCGGGCGTTTCCGTCCGGGCCAAATCAGCTTTTCAACTGAAGGGTCCTTGATTCGGCTTTAATCTCCGAAGGACCAAATCACTTGTAGTTTTCAGCGGTTACCGGACCATCGGTCCGGCGACCGGATAGCGTACGCCTTAGGAGGATTTTGGAGTCGCTTCAGGCGAAGCTGCCGGAGAGGCCGACTTCTTGGCGTGATGCTTATGGTGATGGGTCGTAGCTTTCGGGCTCGCGCTCGGAGCAGGAGTCGGATCCGCGGCGTAGACGCTGGATTGAGCGATAAAGCCGAGGACCGCAGCTAGAAGCAGAATGTGTTTTGTCATAGCAATTTCAGGTTGTTCTTAGTCAGAAGTGTTTTTGGTAGTCACTTTTTTAGCTGAAGCCTGGCCATTTACGTCTCGTTGGAGAACTTCATGGACCAAACGCAGCACGCTCCAGTCATAGCAGTCAAGCCAGTTAAGAGCCTGTATCTGCGACGCCCAAAGCGGAGGCTGGTAATAGCAGTATGTTCTTCATACGTCACCTCACACTGCTGAACACCTCGAAGAACGTGAAGTTTCGAAAAAGTTTTTCTTTCGTGCAGTGTTTCCCCCGGTTCAGCGGCCGAAAGAGCCAACAGATCACCTCTTGCGCAAGCAGTCCCTCTCTGATACCTGAGGTTGTTGCGTCATCTCCAAGAATAGTTCGCATAATGGCAGGTTTAAAACTCGAAAATATTGTAAAGCGATTCGGCCAAATCGAAGTCATCCACGGCGTCAGCCTTCAAATTGAGGACGGGGAGGTCGTGGTTTTCGTCGGGCCCTCCGGGTGCGGTAAATCAACCCTGCTGCGGATCATCGCCGGACTGGAAGAGGCGACCGAGGGAGAAGTTTGGATCGGCGGTCGCCAAGTCAACAATGTCGACCCGGCGAATCGCGGTGTGGCAATGGTGTTTCAAACCTACGCTCTTTATCCGCATATGTCCGTTGAGGAGAACATGGGATTCGGCCTGCGGATGGCCAAGCGCCCAAAGCACGAGATCAAAGAGCGGGTTGCGCGCGCCGCTGAAATCCTGCAGCTCACTCCGTACCTGAGACGGCGGCCCAAAGAACTCTCCGGCGGACAACGTCAGCGCGTAGCCATTGGTCGGGCAATTGTCCGTGAACCGGAAGTTTTCCTTTTCGACGAGCCGCTCTCAAATCTCGATGCGGAACTCCGGGTGCAGATGCGGATTGAGCTTTCCAAATTGCACAGCGAACTGCAGACGACCATGATTTATGTGACTCACGACCAAGTCGAAGCAATGACGTTGGCGGACAAGATCATTGTCTTGAACGAAGGTAAAATCGAACAGATCGGCGTCCCGCTCGATCTCTATCAACGGCCTGCGAATCTGTTCGTCGCTGGCTTTATCGGGGCGCCTAGAATGAATTTCCTTAAGGTACGTGCGGAACACACGACCGAAACGATCGTTGTCATCGCGGGTCCTGATTTCCCGTCCCGGCCTTTGAGCCTGGCGAAAACCAGATCGGCAGATTTGGCGCCCGGTGCGGAGTTAACCCTGGGCTTGCGACCTGAACACATCCGGGTCTGCGAACCAGGCAGCGGCGCCAGCACCCTTTTGATCGAGGTTGTGGAGAACCTGGGCGATCTGACTTTGCTTCACGGTACAACGCCGGCCGGGAACCGGATTACTTTGAATGTGAAGGGATTCCAAAATTACAGATACTCTGATGCGGTCGGCTTTGGATTCGACGCCAACCACGCCCATCTCTTTGACAGCGCCGGAAGCGCCGTCTGAGTGATTCTATACTCGGTCCTAAGGGTTGTCGCCGAAAGCTCTTCCGATGATTTTCGGAAGTCAGTAGCCTCCTGCGGACGCTCCGCCGCTTTTCAGTTCGCCCTCGCCCGGCCCAATACCCTCCTGGTTCATGCAGGATGTCAAAATGAGCGCACCCGCCACAGCTAAAAGCGCGAGGAACCACGAACATCGTTTCCATTTCATGACCGGCAACATAAATGATGAGTCGGAACGTATGTAAAGCACTTTCCGCGCACTTCTACCTGTGTAGCATTATTGTTGGGGAAACCCCGTGTGAATTTTTCGTAAACCCATGAAGACAGTCACTATCTGCGCAGCGGCAGCTTTGCTGCTGACCGGTTTCGCGGCTAAATCCGCGGAGGCGAACTCTCCGGACGGACACTTTGCCGTCCAATATTCTCGCTCGGGCGTTTTCTTGGTCGATGCAAAAGGTCAGTGGCTAATCACATTGATACGATCGACGACGGGCGACGCAAAATTTGAGGTATCTTGGGCACCGACCTCAAAACGGGTAGTCGTAGTGACCAACAGCGCTCTGGGTTCAGAAATCGTCGCGGCGTGGACCGATGACAATGGTGCGACCTGGGGCAAAGCTCGAGAACCGGATGCCGACCTAACCAGGATAGCCAACCAAGCCCAACGGGACGCGGGAGGCCGGTCGATCGCCGAATCATTCACGCTAGGAGATTGGAAATCTCCTGATGAATTGCAGGTCGAAGGCAAAATGAAGTTTAGCAACCATAAGCACGCCGAGTTTAGTTATGGTCTTCAGTTCGGCGAAGGCGTCCTTGTCGCCAAAGATTATAAATTCACACTCTCTCAGAACTGAGAAACTTTTGGCCACCGATTCTCCATAACTGATTCGTTTTGAACCGCTGGCGGATGGGGAGGGATTCGAACCCTCGGTACCTTGCGGTACACACGCTTTCCAGGCGTGCCCAATCGACCGCTCTGGCACCCATCCAAGACGAGCTCGAGACATTCCTGCGTCT